>Ga0265338_10003336_pt1 | contig 22693 bp, 26 predicted proteins | sample 42126metaG_FD_193579 | JGI IMG/M metagenome (GOLD analysis project Ga0265338, IMG submission 193579) | Rhizosphere microbial communities from Carex aquatilis grown in University of Washington, Seatle, WA, United States - 4-21-26 metaG | ecosystem: Host-associated > Plants > Roots > Rhizosphere... | reverse complement strand
CTGCACAAGAATCCGAATCAGCGCGAGTCGCTGACGCAACTGAAGTCTTATTATGAGGCCATCGGCAATCCGCGGTTGGCGGCATACTTTCAAGGTCGTCTCCTACAATTAGGAGAGGAGGTCAAACAATGAGCGCACGTTTACTTTTGACTCTAACGTTGTTGATTGGTGCCACGGCCCTTGCTGCCACGGAAGCCGAGCAAGACACCACCTCCACGGCCAAAGTGAAGTACAAGGCCGGCAAAGAGATGGACTTTGAGAAACTGGTCATTGAAGGCCAGCTTAAACGCCCGGAACTGAGCGTGGTGACCGGCGATAGCGATGAAAACGGTAACGGCCTTCTTCGTCTGCGCGAGAATTTTGTCGACCGCATGGCTGAGGCGGCAGGAGAGGACGCACCATGATCGCCATCTCGAATGAATCGGGTGGTTTACTCAAAGCTTTGCCATGGGAAGAAGGCAAAGTCGTTGGCTTTAACCGTCTTTACGGTTTTGTCAGCGAAGATACGATGAAGCTTCGCCAACAGAATCGCCAGCGCCACGGCTTTCGGGTGCATGAGGAGGCCTTCGCGTTCAAGTTCCGCCTCGGCGGCAATTCTGAAGAAGGCCTTAAAATCGATGGCGCCGAAAACTGCAAAGTCGAGCTTAAGGGCAATCAATGGATTTTAAACGCGCCGGAATACACGTTCGCCGTGAGCGCAATGCCCGCGACGGTAAATCTACCGATCGCGCAGGAAACAGAAGACCGCGATTGGACTTTGATTCTCGCGGGATTGCTCACGCTTTTGATTCCGCTCGGCTTCCTCTTTATGCCGAAAGGCGAAGTGGTTGAAGAGCCGGTCATTGTCGAGCAGACAACCGTGCAGATCAAAAAGCCGGAAGTCGTGAAGCCGGTGGAAGTGACAACGGCACTCGACAAATTGCCGGAAGTCAAAAAGCAGGCGCAGACCGCAAAGCGCGCAATCAATCAGAACTTGGGTTTCTTGGGTCTCCTCGGCCGCAAAGATCTTAAGAAAGCTGTCGGTGGCGTGCCGACCGATCTTAAGGATGTCTCGCCGGGCGCAGGTCCGGGAGGCAAAGAGGGCAGCGGCGGTGAATTGCTCGTTGGCCTCGGCCAAGGTTTAAAGCGCACGACGGTCGGTAACACGGGCGTCGCCGGCCTCGGCGGAGTCGGCACACATGGCGCCGGCGGCGGCGCTGGCGGTTACGGCAGCTCAAGCATCGGTTCGGGTGAAGGCAAAGCGCTTTCGACCAACGCTCTCTCTCAAGAGTTAGTCCTAGAAGGCGGTCTTGACCGCTCGGTGGTGCAAGCCACGATAGCGAAGTACTTGAGCCAAGTGCGCGCTTGCTACGAAACCGGCTTGAAAACCAATCCGGGACTGGGTGGCCAGGTGACGATGAATTTTGAAATTAATGGTGAGGGAGATCTCAACTTCGCCAAGGTTCAAAAATCGAGTCTGGATAGCAATGAAGTGGAACAGTGTATTTCGACACGGATGATGACGTGGAAGTTTCCGAAGCCGCGCGGGGGTGTGGCCGTGAAAGTGAGTTATCCATTCGTGTTGAGATCCGCTCAAGGTTAATTTAGGAGGGGAATGTGTTGCAAAGAATGGCATTGGCTGCAGCTGTCTTGTTGATGATGGGTTGCCATAGCAATCCGTATTCAGGGATTGACGATAAGCTCGGACAAGCTCCGCCGGTGGTCACCAAGCCACAACAACCCGGAGGCTGTCAGATACAAGGTGTGATCGACGTCAACGAGGGCGCAACAGTCAAGATTCCCGTAACGTGCGTGGTGCCCAATGGCACGCCGGATATCACATTCCAGAATAAACCGGCGTTTGCGACATTTCTGCAGGCCACGAGCGAACTTCAGATCTCGCCGCAACTGGGCGACGCGGCGAATCCGTCCAATCCAACGGACACCAGCCGCGCCTATGCGGCGCAAGTGAACTTGGGATTGGTCAACGAACCGGTTACAATTTCGTCGCAGAATTTCACGATCGTCGTTCACCATGTCGCTCAAAACGCGACGATTTCCAATTTCGACGCGAATGCCATCATTCATGAAGGCGATAAGTACTCGTCGACGTTTACCGTGCAGAGTGCGGATTTCCCGAACGGGCCTTTCACGATTTCGGGAGTGAATCTTCCACCGGGCGTGACGGTGCAAGCGGTTAATTCGACAACGTTCGAAATTCAGTACAATCCCGGCTACAAAACAGTCACGACCAGCAATACGACGGGTTTTTGCCGCGTGGCCGATCTGTGCAGCGAATATGCATGGAACCTCAATGTGATCGATCCGCGCGGAGACATGACGTCGACGAAGGCCGATTGGCAGGTTGTTGATGTGCGCCGCGATCCCATCGTGATTTATCCGAACCCGATGTCGGCCACTGTTCCCAGTGCCGATTTCGAGATTCAAGTGGAAGATCCGAATGGCGAAGTCGAACCTCTGGTCACTCTGGTGAATACAACGACCGGTTCGGCCACCTTGACTGTGGCGTCGAGCGGAATTGGAAACGACATGTTGCCGTTCTCGCTGATGCGCGCCTTGTGGACGGGCGTGCCGACAAAGTCGAAAAAGACCGTGCAAACTTTGAAGGTCCACAGCTGCGTGTATTCGGATTACAACGAAGACCAGACCCAATGCGTAGACACCTCAATCGACGTTCAATTCTAAAGGATGGATATGAAACGCGTACACTTGCTCTTAGGTATTGGATTGATGGCGCTCTCGCTGGGAGCGAATGCTGCTACGACAAAAACGGCAGACACCAAAGCGGAAGCTACTCCGGCGTCACTTGAAGACCAACTTAAAGCCCTCGACCTGGCTAACCAGCCGGCGGCCGGCGTGAATAAAGAAAAACTCTACGCGGTCCAAACGCGCAACCTGCCGCTGAAGTTCAAGTCCGAATTCAACCTCGGTTTCGGTGACAACTTGACGGGTGATAGTTTTCTGAGCACGCAGCAATTGGAAGTCGGCTATCGGTTTCACTTTAACGACCGCTGGGCCGTGGGCCTCGGCTACGCTTGGGTGAACAACACGTTCAAATCGGATGCGACCACTCTGCGCGATGCTCAAGGCGCGATTCCCGATGTTCCGTTTGCCACGAGCCGCGCGGATCTCACGGTTGAATTCAATACATTTTATGGAAAATTCCGTTGGAGTGCAGACTCCGTTTCGTACTTCGACCAGTACGTCGCACTCGGTGCGGGACGAATTGCACAGAATACCGGCAGCGATACCGGGGCAGTGGCAGACATCGGCCTCGCGGCATGGCTCGGCAAATGGGGCAGCATGCGCCTCGGCCTCAAAGACTACTATTACGCAGAACACTACAGAACCGCCACGCAGAACACGAACAATCTGCATGCGCACTTGGATATGGGTTATCTTTTCTAAGAGGGTTGTCTCATGAAACGCATCTTACTTGCTTCTTTGCTTATCGCTTCGCCCTGCTTCGCGCAGTCGGGCGCAGATGCCTTGCTCGATCAATTGGGTGAAAAGCCGGTTGTCAAAGCGGCAAAGCACGGGAAAAAGAAAGCTACGGCCAGCGATGTCTCGTTTAAAGTGGAAGGCGACGCGTTCCAGCAGCAGCTCGCGGTCGCGGCGCTCGGCCACAAGCGGCTGAGCTTTGATACCAAACAGTGGGTACAAGCGGTCCTCGATAGCGAATACGCCAAAGCCGCACACTTGTGGACAGCGATCCAAACTCAGATTCCGAATGATTTCCATAATGAAGCCGAAGCCACGCAACTCTATCTATTGTGGAAGCTCAGTCTCAATCAGACCTTCTTCGACCAATGGGTGAAGGCGCTCGCCAATAAAGACTATGCCGAAGACAACCCCGAGCAGGTGCTCGAGTCCTTTGTAACTCCGGGTCTCGATGGATGGCTTTTGAAGAATGCGATTGTCGTCAGTCAGAAGTCGCAAACGATTTTGGACCGCATGAAGCCCGAGGAAACATTCTTACTGACGCTCAAAGCGTACAGCGATTATCGCCGTGAAAAGCCGTCGGAAGAGCTTCTTCCCAAGCTTCAGCCGGAAAACAAACTCACGCACCTCGTAGCCGAAACAGTCGTCTACAACCGCGTGAAACATAACGATTTAAAAGGTGCCGCAAAAATTCTCCGCGACTACGTCGAACCTGCGATCGACGCGAGTAAAAATCCTGAACTTCTGGCCGAACACAATTTGGCCATCGCGCGCATTCTTTACCAGGCCGGCCAGATGAAGGCGGCGGCTCAGTTCTACGAAAAGATTCCGAATCAATCGCCCTCGTATTTGCCGTCGCGTGAGGAGCTGTCGTGGGTTTACTTGCGCACAGGCGATACGTCCAAATTGCGGGGCGAGCTTAAAGGCCTCTCTTCTGGCGCTCTCAAGGACCGCTTCCAGCCGGAGGTTTTTCTTCTTAAAGCCGTATCGGACTTAAAGATGTGTTTCTACGATCTGCTTGATAAAGATCTTTCGGATTTTAAGTCGGTCAACTCGGCGTGGGCGAAGAAAATCGACCAGGCGCTCAATGCTGGAACGACCCCGGCTCCCAGCCAGCCGGATTTTTACACGCGGCAAGCGACATCCGCAGTCGCCAACTTATCCGCTGAATACGCTAGGCTTAATGAGCTCGGCGAGCAAAGTATCGGCGCTACGTTGCCAGCCGTCGGTCAGCAGCGCCACTGGAAAGACTATCACGCCCAGATTCAGGGTGAACTCGGCGACGCCCAGAAACAATTGGGCCAAGAGTACATCCGCCAGTGGAAAAATCAGCGCAGCGAATTGCAAGAAGCTATCCGCAAGATGCGCTTTGTACAGGTCGAGTACATGAGCCAAATCCGCCAATTATCGGCCAACGGTGAGCCGCTCGACCGCTCGAAGATGGTCGCGAGCAATGCGGAACAAGTTCCCGCCGCTAAAGTCGTAAAGAGTGACGAAGACACGTTGAATTTCCCGGCGACTTCGGAAGTGTGGTCCGACGAGATGTTCAAACTGCGCTCGGCGGCTCAAGCTCAATGTCTTAAAAAATCGGGGGCCGGCAAATGAAAATCCTGAGAGCGTGCGCCGTTGTTTTCGGATCCGCTCTCGCCTTGTCCTGCAACAAGGGCGGGGATTTTCTTTTCGTCCATCCTGAGCCAAAAATCTATACGATGAACCAAACCGTAAAGAGCGTCTCGGGCAACGGCTCAGTCGATCTCTATTGGGTTGTCGGTGGAATGACCGAACAGTACGCCAATTTTCAAAACGGCATTGGTTCGTTCATGACCACGTTTTTAACGAAGGGTCTCGATTGGCGCATGAGCGTGGTGGGCGACGAAACCGGCCAAATGCCTTATCTCGGCATGACGCCGATCTTCGATACGAGTTCGGTCCAACCGCAGGGGCAGATGCTCACGGCAATGGCCAACGCCGTAAACGGTCCCGATGGCGAAGAGTTGTTCGATCCACTGGTGTCCAATCTCCAACTGTTTCCGCAATTTGTGCGCTCGAATTCGACACTCGTTATCATCATGACGAACGATAGTTACGACTTTAGTTTCCAATACACGACGTCGGCGCAAGTGCTCAATTACTTGCAGTCAATCCGGCCGAGCGGCATTAAGAATATCGTGGTCTACGGAATCTTCGGTGCCACCGATTTGAACTGCGATCCGGCGACCATTGATGCGGATTGGAATTATCATGGTTCCGAATTTGAAAACCTGATCAACGCGACTGGCGGGAAAGTGTATTCGCTCTGCGATGCATCTTTCGGGCAAGCGCTCGCGTCACTCGGTGACGACTTATACCAGCATTTCGAGAACCCGCGCATTCCGTTAGACCATATTCCGATTGTCTCGAGCATCCATGTCTACTACAAAGGTCAGGAGTTGCAGGGCGGATCGCAGGCCTCGGGAGGTCTGTGGTACTATTACGCTCCGACCAACTCGATTATTTTCTACAACTTGAACTTTGCATTGCAGGCTACGGACAGCGTGTCTGTGCAGTACACCGAGGATACAGGGGTCAAATAGACCCCGAAGCAGCACATGAGAATTTTTCGCTGGGTGTGGTTAGCCGCCGCTGTGGCTTGGTTTGCGATTTTGGCGTTTCCTATCGGTCCACTTCCGGCGTTGGGGCCACTTCTCGATTTTCAAAAGGGCGTGTGGAATCACCACGATTTCCAGTGGGCGAATCATACGCTGCCGGGATTGCATATGAAAGTCGACGTGGCGATTGACGGCAACGGCGTTCCTCATATCTTCGCCGAAAATGAAAACGATCTTTACTTCGCGCAAGGCTACATCATGGCTTCGCAGCGTTTATTCCAGATGGATCTCTCCACGCGCTCGACGATGGGACGCCTTTCAGAGCTTGTCGGCGCGAAAGGTCTGCCGATGGACCGCTTCTTCGTCCGCTTTGGCATGCGCCAAAGCGTGATGCAGACGGTGAATAAGTATCTCGAAAACCCGCAAATGGCCGCCATGTTGAACGCCTACACGACCGGCGTGAACTATTACATCAAGACGCTCAAAGAGTTGCCTGTCGAGTACAAGCTCCTCGGTAAAACGCCGGAGATGTTCGATCCCTCGCGCATTGTCGCGATGGCAAGAGCACTGACCTTTTCGCTCGATGGAGGCAGTGACGACTACGTTCAGAGTCACGTGCTACAACAGATTCCGATTGAAAAAGTACTCGATCTATTCCCGGAATTTCACCCTAGGGAATACTCAGATTATGTTTTACCAGGGCCATGGAGTGCCAAAACCCGTGAACCTGAAAAGCCCGAGATGTTCAAGTTCCGCACGCACATTAAGAATTTTCCTGCGATTCCCACGCCATCAAAGAGCAATGGCAGCAATAACTGGGTCGTCGGTCCGCAGAAGTCGAAGACCGGCCATTCGATTTTGGCGAACGATACGCATCTCGGATTCAGCCTGCCGAACGTGTGGTTCGAGAATCAGTTGATCACGCCGACCTTTAACGTGTACGGCGTCAGCTTGCCCGATACGCCGGGTGTGGTGGCGGGCTTCACGCAATCGACGGCTTGGGGTTACACCAACGGTTCGACCGACGCGCTTGATTACTACGAGGTGGAATTCGCGGATGAGTCCTCGAATACCTACATCGACAAAGGCCATGGCGTAGAAGCACAGGTCTTTCATGAAGTGATTAACGTTTCGAATCAAGCGCCTGAAACGGTAGATGTCGTGTGGACAAAATGGGGCCCAGTGCTCTATCGCGAGGGTAAGTATGGGCTGATTGCCAATTGGGCCGGCTTTAAGACCAAGCAAGAGCTTTTGGCGATCCGCAAACTCTATAACACCAAGACGGCGAAAGAGTGTTTGCAGGCACTAGACGACTGGAATGTGCCGCTGCAAAATGCGGTGTGTGCCGATGCCGATCATATCGGCATTCGCCACGCCGGCTTTGTCCCCAAACGGGCCATCGGTGAAGGCCGCTTTATCGAAGCGGCCGGCGACAGTGAGCACGCGCTCCAGGATCCGATCGATCCCAAATTCACGCTTATGCGCGAAGACCCTAAGGAAGGCTACCTCCGTTCGGCCAACGAGCGGGTCGCAGACCAGACGTATCCGTACTATTTGGGCTGGGATTATCCGGAGCCTTTCCGTGGGATGAGGATTAAACATTTGCTCGAGAGCCAGGATAAGTTTTCGGGTGAAGACCTGATCGCCATTCAAGACGACAATTATGATACGCTTGCGGACTTCACGCTTCCCTACATGCTCAAGTCCTTAACGCGCGACAAGCTGACGGATGATCAGCGCCAATGGGTGGGCGCGCTCGAAAAATGGGACCGCCACGTCTTGACCGACTCTGCCGAGCCGACGCTCTTTCGCGAGTGGTACAACCAAGTTCGTGACGGCATTTTTGCGGACGAATACAGTATTCCCGAACAGGGACACTATTATCCGCAGAATATCCGCATCGGCGAACTGCTGAAGCGCGTATCGGAAAATCCTGACGATTCAGATAGCCAGTGGGTCGATGACAAGCGCACGCCGGAAAAGGAAACGCTTTCCATGATTGTGGACAAAGCCTTCCAAGGAGCGTGGTCCGAGCTCACTCAGGCCTACGGCCCAAATCCCAAGGCATGGGTCTGGAAAAAATTCATCAACACCCGTATTCCTCACATTGCTAAACTCCCTGGGTTTGGTAGTGAACAACTTTCCATGAATGGCGCCGGTGAAAGCGTATTTAGCAATAGGGGCTGGCACGGACCGGTTTATAAGGCGGTGATCGAGCTCGGACCCGAACCGCACGCGTGGATGCAAGTGCCAGGCGGGACCAATGGCGATCCCCTCTCTCCGGATTTCACGCATAATGTTCTTGAATGGGCCGCCGGAGAAATGCATAAAGTGGAGTACTACAAGAGCTTAATTGATGCGAAAGCACATGCAGTAAAGTTGATCGTGCTGTCGCCGGGAGAAGGTTAGAGTGCTTTACTTGAGTTTGACGATCTTTTTGCTGTGCGGATACTTCCTGCCTTGGTGGCGTTGGGGCTCGTCAGCCTCGGTCTTGGACTTTTGTTGCCGATTAAGTCTTGGAAGGTTATTTTAGCCGGTGGGGTCGCGTGGGGCGCTCTGGCGTTTATCTTCGATGGTGAAAGCCATGGCTTGATCTCGCAGAGGATGGGCGGATTGTTTGCGCTGCCTTCGGCTTATCTTATGTTTGTCGTCATGGCGGCAATCGGCGCGGTCACCGCAGGAATTTTCTTTCAGGCCGGCGCTGGCTTCCGCCGCGCCAAGCGCCACTAGTCTTCGTCATTCTGAACAAATGATTTCTTAGTCACACTGGCGGATTGCAGGCGTCTTTGGTTGTCATCGTTCTGATGCAAATACTCGAGCAACAAAGCACGCGCGGTCTTCTGTAATTCTGAATTCTCAGGGGCGGTTTTGCGGATCTCATTCGCGCAGATTTGCGGCTCCCAGTAATTGTCGGCCGTCGTTGCGGCGAGGGCGGACTTCATGGCGTCGTGGATTTCAGCCGAGGTTGTATTCGTTCCCTTTTTCGCGTCGGAAAGAAGTTTGCTCATCGTAGGAAACTGCGCGCAGGAATCTTGTGCGGCGAAAGCGGGTGTGGTCAGTGTTGCGAGGGCGATGAGAGCGATCAGCGATTTCGTCATGATGTTCCTCCGAAGTTATTGAAAAACAGTGGTGCCGCCGAGCAGGACATTGTTTTCGGGAGCCGGACTATTGGGATTAACGGTGTAGGGCAAAGTCATGACGTTGTTCGCGGGAGGATTTGCCGTGTTAACGGTGTAGGGCAGAGTTTGGAAGCCAGTCGCGCGCTTGTATTTGGCGAGGAACAATTCGGCTGTGGTCCCTACGGCGTTGTCACCTTCGCTGTCATGGATGGCGTTGAGGCAACTCTGCAAGCCGTCTTTGTCTAGATTCCTATCCGCAAGAGTTTTGTCGAGTGCGGTTTGGACGTCTTTGGCTTCGGGTAGTTTCTGTTTTCCGCGAGCCTCCGCTATGACTCGGTTAATTTGAGGGAATTTGCCACAGGATTCGTCGGCTGCCGCAATGGATGAACCAATGACACTTGTCAAAAGCATCGACAGCATAAGCAAAAGGAAACGCATAGTATCCTCCTGAGAGCTAAAAGCTGCCAGGGACATGCCATTATTTGACTATGGAAAGCTCCACGTTGTCCTCGCCCACCGTTAGCATACCAATACGGCGGGCAGCCTCTTTGGAAAGGTCGATAATGCGGTTTTCTGCGAAGGGACCGCGGTCGTTGATGCGGACGGTGACTTCTTTTTCGGTGCGGAGATCTTTGACTTTGACGAGGGTGCCAAAGGGGAGCGAGCGGTGGGCCGCTGTGAGTTTACGCATATCGAAGCGCTCGCCATTGGCGGTGCGCCGCTTTTGAAAGTGCGGTCCGTACCACGAGGCGAGGCCGCGTTCGTGGTAAGTCTTCATCTGTTGCGTGGCGCAAGCTCCCAAGATCAGCAGAACGCCAAAGACTATTGCTCTTGAAATCACAGTTTTTCTTAACGTTAGTTGCCGCCGTGATCACCAAATCTATTTTGTGAAGTCGAACTATTTGCTTCTCACAAAATTTTTGCGCTTGTAACGCTTTGCGCTCATGCTCTTAGTGTTCCGGAGTGCCTGTGGTGGGCGGGAGAGTGCCTCCAGTAGCGGAGCTGGAGGGATTCTTTTGTGGGCAGGTCATGTCGAAAGTGACCTTCGGGGATTTCTTAATCCACGCGCCGTTTTTAATCATGTTATTGCACTCAAATCGGTCGGCCGCGCTGCTGGTGTTGAGAGGGAAGTCGATCGTAGTGTCCACCGGATTCAAGTCACGAACTGTGGCCGTTTGTCCGGCAAGGGGCCCGCTCGTAAATTTGACCGTACAGCCCAAAGCATTGTACTTCCTGTGAAGCGCGACGAAGTTGGGCATGGCTTTGGGATCATTCGGATCCATAGCGTTCTTCGAGAAGCTGCGGTCACCGCGTGAATCCTTAAGAGCAACTTTGTCTTCCTTGGCGTTTTCGCAAAATGCGCCGTCTTTGAGTTGTGAGTTGGAGTAGTAGGCGACTCTCAGGGTGTATGGACCCTCGGCGCGTGAGGTGGCGGCAGTGAGTGCGGTCAATGCGATGGCGGCATATAAAAGTTGTTTCATGGCATGATTGTCTCTCGGAGGCGTACTGAATTCAACTCCCCTTCAAGAGGAGGGGGAAAAAGCTTTTCCCCTTGAACTAAATAAAACTCTCTCCGATATTCAAGCCATCGAAGACGTGAACCGAAGGAACCCCATGACCAAATTACTCGTGGCGATGTTTACACTTGCAGCCACAGCCGCAACAACCCACGCCGCAGACATGCCGCTCATCGCACCCGACGCCGTCGTCAAAACCTTAAACGCAACCAACAAGCCGCTACTCATCCACGTCGGCTTCGAGACCCTCTACCAACACGGCCACATTCCCGGCTCGCAATACATAGGCCCTGCCAAAGACAAAGAGGCTCTCAAACGCCTGCACGCCTACGCTGACAAACTGCCACGCGACCGGGAAATCGTAATCTATTGCGGCTGCTGTCCCATGACCAAATGCCCGAACGTTCACCCGGCTTTTACAGAACTCCAAGCCATGGGCTTTAAAAATCTCAAAGTCTTGGATTTACCAGACAGCTTTTCCAAAGATTGGGTGAAAAAGGGTTATCCCATCGAGAAGTGATTGCCTCTGGCACTCACGAATAAGAATAACTAGCCACCCTTCGCCACGCGCTTATTCGACGTAAGCAGTGGCATCGGATCCACCGTCACTCGCCGGTGCATCAATTCAAAATGCAAATGGACGCCGGTGGCATGACCGCTGGCGCCCATGCTTCCGATCGGATCACCGGCACGCACGATCATTCCTTCACGAACGGCGATGCGGTCGAGATGTCCGTACAGCGTGGCCCATTCGTCATTGAATTCGATCATTACCATATTGCCGTAACCTGAAAATCCGTTGCCGGCGTAAATCACTAAGCCTTCGTGCGCCGCTAATATCGGAACGCCGCGCTTGCCGCCGAGATCGATCCCCTCGTGCTGCGGGTCATTCGGCGGATGGAACCCGCGATTCACACGCACGTGCTCCACCGGCCAAGACAGCCGGAACGGCCCACGTGGCGCGTAGCTATTCGCGCGGTTCAAACGTTGACGGGCATCTTGAATTTCCGCATCGCTGACGTCAGCAGCCGTGTCCGTCGATTCGGAATAATCGCTCGGTGGCTTAAAGCGGCCCATGCCCTGATATTCGCCCTGTGGCGAGTATCCCGATGAGCCGGATCGATAGCCGGGATTCGTGCGATATGTCCCACATGCTGTAAGAGCGAAAATGAAAAGCGAAATTCCGAAACGCAACATAACGATTCGGAGTTACCGGTAGATCGGAAACTTCTGACAGAGCTCGCGCACTTGGCCTTTGATCTTCGCCAATTGCGGCTCATCGCCCGGAGTTTTCAATACGGAGGCAATCCAGCCGGCGATCGTTTTCATCTCGCCTTCCTTCATGCCGCGCGTGGTGAGTGCGGGAGTTCCGATGCGCACTCCGCTCGTCACAAACGGCGAACGTTTTTCATTCGGCACAGTGTTCTTGTTCACCGTGATTCCGGCCTTATCCAAGGCGATTTCGGCGTCTTTGCCCGTGATTTCGGTATTTGAGAGATCGACCAACATCAAATGATTGTCAGTGCCGCCCGTGACAAGTTTCACATCATGCTCGAGAAGTGCGCCAGCCAAAGCCTTCGCATTCTTCACGATTTGCTCGGCGTAGGTTTTGAAATCCGGCTTCAGCGCCTCGCCAAAGGCCACGGCCTTAGCCGCGATCACGTGTTCCAGCGGTCCCCCTTGAATGCCCGGAAAAATCTTCGAGTTCAAGGTCTTCGCGTTTTTCTCAGAGCACATAATAATTCCGCCGCGCGGTCCGCGCAGAGTTTTGTGCGTCGTCGATGTGACATAGTCGGCATAAGGAACAGGCGAGGGATGTTGGCCGCCCGCCACCAAGCCGGCAAAGTGCGCCATATCGACAAGTAATGCCGCGCCGACTTCGTCCGCGATTTGGCGGAACAATTTGAAATCGAGCAGACGAGGATAAGCGCTATAGCCCGCGATTAAAAGCTTTGGCTTGTGCTCTTTGGCCTGGTCGCGGATTTGATCGTAATTAATCCGGCCCGTTTTCGGGTCGAGGCCGTAATGTGTGGCTTTGAATAAGAAGCCGCTGAAGTTCACCGGGCTTCCGTGAGTCAAGTGACCGCCGTGCGCGAGGTCCATGCCCATAATTGTGTCGCCGGCTTTCGCCGTGGCCAAATACACCGCCATGTTGGCTTGTGAGCCGGAGTGCGGCTGCACGTTCACATGTTCAGCGCCGAACAGTTGTTTCGCGCGGTCGATCGCAAGTTGCTCGATATGATCAACGAATTCGCAGCCGCCGTAATAACGTTTACCCGGGTAACCTTCGGCATATTTGTTGGTGAGAATCGTGCCTTGTGCTTCCATGACAGAGCGGGAAGCGTAATTTTCAGAGGCGATCATTTCAAGGCCATATTCCTGGCGCTCGGTCTCTTGCTTGAGGTACTTGGTCAATTCGGGATCGGTTTTTTCTAAATACATAAGTGCCTCCTTAGCAATTGAGTTTATCGACACGGCGTTGGTGACGGCCGCCTTCAAAAGTCGTTTCTAAAAATGCCGCGAGAATCTGCTCGGCGATAGCCGGCGTAGTCAACCGGCCGGCGAGGCATAAAACGTTCGCGTCGTTGTGTTGCCGAGTTAACTTCGCGACCTCTTCGCTCCAGCACAAAGCAGCACGAATAAACGGAAACCGGTTCGCGCGCATCGCCATGCCCTGACCGCTGCCGCAAACCAAAACGCCGCAGCTGTCATTTAAACGGCCTTTGAGCTCTTCACCAAGTTTTGCGGCGTAGTCGGGATAGTCGACGCTGTCGGGAGTATTCGTGCCGAGATCTTTCCACGGCAAGAACGGAAACTTTCCGATCAGATGTGTCTTCATTTCCAGGCCTGCATGATCGCAGGCGATAAAAATCGTCTTAAACTTTGTAGCAGAACTTTTAGATAACATTCGACCCCCTTTGGGGAATCAGATACGTCCGAACAAAAGACTACAGTTTGTGCCGCCAAAACCGAAGCTATTGTTCAGCACATAATCGACTTTTTTCTCGCGCGCCGTTTTAGGCACATAATCGAGATCGCAGTCCGGGCTCGGATTGTCGAGATTGATCGTTGGAGGGACCGTATTCGTCACGAGCACCTGTAAGCAGATCACGCTCTCAACCGCTCCGGCGGCCCCGAGAGTGTGTCCAGTCATGCTCTTTGTCGACGAAATCCAAACCTTTTTGGCGTGATCGCCAAAGACCACTTTGATCGCCTGCGTTTCTAGCTCGTCACCGGCCGGTGTGGAAGTGCCATGCGCGTTCACATAGCCGATCTGTTCCGGCTTGATGCGTGCATCCTCCAAACAATACTGCATGGATTTTGCGGCACCGACTCCACCGGGCGAGGGCGATGTCATGTGATAGGCATCAGACGAAGTTCCATAACCCACAACTTCGGCGTAAATGCGTGCGCCACGCTGTGAGGCATATTCATAATCTTCGAGAATGAGCATTCCGCAACCTTCAGACAGTACAAACCCGTCGCGGTCGCGGTCCCACGGACGGCTTGCCGCGCCAGGGTTGTCATTGCGCGTGCTCAGAGCACGCATGGAGGAGAATCCGGCAATCGCCATCGGTGTGACAACCGCTTCAGATCCACCCACCACCATCACGTCGCAGCGGCCGTCGCGGATAAATCCGGTGGCTTCGCCGATCGCGTGAGCGCCTGACGCGCACGCCGAAGTGACGGAGTAGTTCGGGCCTTTGAGACCGTACATCATGCTGATCTGGCCGGAGGCCATGTTCGTAATGACGGACGGAATAAAGAACGGGCTGACTCGGCCCGGTCCACGCGAACGTAAAATTTCAGCTTGAGTTTCAATGAAAGGAAGACCACCCATGCCGACACCGACTAGAGAGCCGATGCGCTGACGGTCTTCATCATTTTCGGGAATCGTAAAATTGGCATCTGCGAGCGCCATTTTTGCCGCGGCCAAAGCGAGATGGATAAAACGATCCATCTTCTTTTGCTCTTTCTTCGGAATGTAGTCGTCAGAATTAAAGCCTTTGACCTCGCCGGCGATTTTCGCATCATAAGCGGTGGGATCAAAGTGTGTGATCGTGCCAATGCCAGACTTGCCATTGACTAATCCGCTCCAGCTCTCCTTGAGATTGAGTCCCAAGGGAGTGATCATCGACATTCCAGTCACCACAACTCGGCGTTGGGGTGCAGAGGGGCGAACAAAAATATTGCTGCTCAAATCGGCCTCTTAGTTTTTGCCCTTGGTCTCAAGATATTTCATTACATCTTGTACCGTACGCAGTTTCTCGGCATCTTCATCGGGAATTTCGATTTCGAATTCTTCTTCCATCGCCATAACCAACTCAACGATGTCCAAGCTGTCGGCACCAAGGTCGTCGATAAAAGAAGACTCGGGCTTTACACGCTCGGGATCTACGCCCAATTGTTCTTCGATGATCTTGAGGACTTTCGGCTGCAGAGACATTATTTACTCCTTGTTATTTAAACGTCGTTTATAACTCATATAAGCTGGGTCTGTACATAGCTACATGTAAAGGCCGCCATTGACTTGTAACACTTGCCCCGTGATGTAGAGCGACATATCGCTTAGCAGAAACGATACAGCCTGTGCGACGTCGTCAACGGTTCCCAAGCGCTGCATGGGAATCTTCGCGGAAATCGCATGTTTTTGCTTCTCGTCGAGAGCATCGGTCATGTCGGTGGCGATAAAGCCTGGCGCAACGGCATTTACACGGATTGAGCGCGAGGCGACTTCTTGGGCGATCGAACGGGTAAATCCTTCCAGCCCGCCCTTACTAGCGGCGTAATTGCTCTGGCCCGCGTTGCCCATTTGCCCGATCACGCTCGAAATATTTACTATGGATCCCTTGCGCGCCTTTAACATGGGGCGCATCACGGCTTTTGTGCACAGATAGGCGCCACGGAGATTGGTGTTGATCACGGCGTCAAAATCTTCGTCTTTCATGCGCATGAGAAGCCCATCGCGAGTGATGCCCGCGTTGTTCACCAAACCGTCGATGCGCTCAAATTCGGCGAGAATTTCGGTGAAGCCTTTATCAACCGAGTCGGCGTCAGACACATTCATCGAAATAAGAAGGTGTCCCGAGCCGGGGAGGGAGGCGATCACTTTTTCCGCCGCAGCCGCACTCGAAGAATAGGTGACCGCGAGACGCGCGCCTTGAGCGGCCAGGACTTGGGCGATGCCCGCACCAATGCCGCGGCTGCTGCCGGTCACTACGATATTTTTGTCTTTAAGTGCGCTCATTATGCACCTTTAAATTCAGTCGCGAAAATTTTGATGTCATCAAGAGAATTGATATTAAAGGTCCGCAAATTTTCGCCGTCAATTTTTTTAACGAGGCCGGCGATAACTTTTCCGCAGCCCATTTCGACGGCTTTGTTTACACCCTGCGAGCGCACATTTTGTACGCACTCGATCCAGCGCACCGGAGCGGAGACCTGCTTCACGAGATTGGCGCGGAGTTCATCGCCTTCGACGACTGCTTTAGCGTTGACGTTTTGCACGATGGAAAATTGGGCACGCGAGAATTTTAAATCGCCGAGAACGCCCGCCATTTCTTCTTCGGCTGGTTTCATCATCGCGCAATGGAAGGGGGCGGAGACTTTAAGCGAAATGAACTTCACGCGCGCTCCAGCAAACATCTCGGCTTTGTAATTCGCTGAGATCCAGTCGAGGAGAGTTTTGCGTCCGCTGATCACAATTTGTCCCGGCGCATTGATGTTGGCCGGTTGCACGGGCGATTGCCCTGAAGCCTTTTCCGCCCACTGGCACAATTCGAAAACCTGTTGCGGCTCAAGTCCCATTACGGCCGACATTCCGCCTTGTCCGACGGGGACCGCGCTTTGCATGGCCTGACCGCGCTTGCGAACCGCCCGCATGCCGTCGGCAAAATCCAAACTGCCCGCAGCAACGACCGCGGCATACTCACCGATCGAATGGCCGGCGGCAGTCACGGGTTTAAAACCGAATTCTTCGCTCAAAACCCGGTAAGTGGCGGTCGAGACGAGGAGCAAACATGGTTGCGTGTTCTCAGTCAGCGCGAGATCGGCATCGCTGCCTTCGAAGCAGAGTTTTTTGAAATCGAGACTGAGCGCATCTGAAGCTTCTTCAAAAACGCGTTTGGCAATTGTGAATTCCTCATAGAGGAATTTACCCATTCCCGTTTTTTGACTTCCTTGACCGGGAAACAGTGCACTCCACATAACCTAATACCTCATGAGTAAAGAGCCGCTGGTAATGCCCGCGCCGAAGGCGGTCAGCAGCACGTTTTGGCCGCGTTTAACGCGTCCGTCGCGAATGGCGCGATCGAGGGCGACGATGACCGTTGCGGCGGACGTGTTGCCCATGTCTTCAATTTCAACCACGACTTTTTCCATCGGAATGCCGAAGTGTTTGGCCACGGCTTCAATGATGCGCGAGTTCGCTTGATGGGGAATGATCCACGAAACGTCGGACGGCTGCATATTATTCGCCTGCAAGGCTTCGTCGCAGGTCTGCGACATCGTGCGGACTGCGTGCTTGAAGATTTCGCGGCCCTTCATTTTCACGTACTGAAGTTCTTCATCGAGCACGCGCTTTGAAAAGGGAATTGCCGATCCTCCGGCAGGTAAAACAAAGAGATCGGAGATCGAACCGTCGGCATGCAAGTGTATACTGTAGACTTTCGAGTCTTGCTCTTCCGTCGCGCGCGTGACCACGCAAGCGCCGGCGGCATCTCCGAAGAGAATGCACGTCTCACGGTCGCGGTAACTCACATAGCGGTGTAGAATTTCGGCGCCGACGACGAGAATATTTTTATAGGTGCCGGAGCGGATGAACTGGTCTGCGATCGAGAGGCCATAAACAAATCCAGTACAGGCTGCTGAAATGTCGACGGCCATGCAATCTTTCGCGCCCAACTTATGTTGCAGAACACAAGCGGTGTTCGGCATCGGCTGATCCGGCGAAACGGTCGCAACGAGAATCATATCAATGTCGGTCGGTTCGAGCTGAGCTTGTGCCAGCGCTTGACGTGAGGCGTTCAGCGCGAGGTCACTGGTGAATTCGCCTTCGGCGGCAATGTGGCGCGCGCGTATTCCCGTACGCTCCACGATCCATTGGTCATTGGTTTCGACAAGTTTGGCTAGATCGTCGTTGGTCAGACGCTTCTCGGGCAAATAAGAGCCGGTTCCCGCCAGGCGCGATCTGTACTGGGCCATTTTTCTCTACGCTTGTGCCGTCACAACTTCACGGCCCTTGTAGTGGCCGCAAGATGCACACACATGGTGTGGCTTAGCGAGTGCGCCGCAATTCGGGCAAACTTGCACACCCGGAGGCGTCAGGAAATCGTGCGAACGGCGCATATCGCGGCGTGAGCGCGAAGTTTTCTTCTTGGGTGTTGGCATACATAACTCCGGATCAAGTTTTAAAAAGAGGGTCCAATTTATCCATTAAGTGAGCAAAATCAACTCTTTAATTTCATTTTTTCCAAGACTTGAAAGGGATTGTCCCGGATCGGCTGAGAGGGGGCGCCATCTGGCGTAAGGTACTTTTTGGCCGATTCCGGCATGTTTTCGCAGTTTAAGTCGCAATCGGGCTTGCCCAGCGGCCGAATCGGCTCGGCCAAAGCAATGGCCTCGTGAATATATTCAGGTACAGCAAAAACGTCTGAATCCAACAATATATAGTCGGGCCCATTATTTTCCCACTCGTGGGCGTGGTTGTTCTTAGTCAGCTGATCACCCTTTTCGAGGGGCTTTTGGATCACTAAGAGTTCATGCAGCTTCAGCTCAACCGGAAACTTAAAATCCAGAGCGCAGAGCGAGCATTCGAGGTCCAAGCCCGTCTTCACAGTTCCCCTCAAATCGAAGGTATTGCCCATAGGTGTAATTTTAAAGTCCACCTGGTAGGGGTTTTTGCCCACTATTTCAGCAAGGGCGGAGTTCAACTCTTCGGTCTTATCCGAATAGTGGAAGTCGCGGCCCTCGAGGGGCAGTTCTTTAAGGTTGATTTCCGTGGGAGTCAGGCGCGGTTTCATGGGCGCCAATGTAGGTGCATGTCGCATCGCAGTCAAGACCTCGCCGCGAGGAACTTTGTTCTCTAACATATACGGATGCATTTGATATTAGCACTGCTGCTGTCCGCCTACTCCTGGGCCGACGGCGCCCTTGAGATTACCCATAATACGGCGGTTTATCAGGCCACAAATGAGGGCGCGCGCGTCCTCTTCAATGTGGAGCCGGGGGACGAAGTGAGTGCGGTTCCGGCTCACGATCAGAACTTCTGGCGCGTCCGCGTTCAGCGCAATGGAAAGTGGGTCGGCGGATATATTCGTAAGAGCGATCTTGAAGACGAACTCACGGAGCCGGCCGTTGGTGCCAGCGGCAAGAAGACTTGGGGCTTCGGCGCGGGCGTCATCTACACTTATTATTTACAAAAAGGAAAGAGCTTTCAAACCGACGATCAAGTGACCTACACGACCACGGACTACACGAGCACGATGATTTCGCCGGCGCTCGTCATGCAAATGGACCAACGGGATTTCTGGCGCCTCACCATCGCGGAAAAGAAGACTCATTTCAAGGCCACAGCCACCGAGGATGTGGTAGGAACTCAACCGCAGCCGATCGATCTTCAGCAAACCTTCCTCTCCGCACTCCTGCAAAAGGCATGGACCATGCCCTCGGTGCCGAGGCTCTATTATGGATTGGGAGTCGAAGCCTCAAAGGCCACTTCAGTCGCCCTGCAACTGGGAACCCGCACTTTGCCAACTGGCAGCAGCGACGAGCCCCTCTATATTGGAGCCCAGGGTTTCGCCGGAGGCACCTGGTCGGTGGGGCAATCGCTGTCTATTTATGGTGAACTTCGGTTCGAGTACGTGATGAATCAGTCTCCCGGTATATTAGGAGCCGAGGGGGCTGTAGGCCTCCTGTATTGGCCCTAAAGGCCGTTTTTCCCGGAGTGAGACGGGTGGGTGTCAACCCAGTGAACAGGTGCCAAAGGTACCAATCCCGCTGTCCAGACTTTAAACAAATGCCCTCACAAAATTGAACCTGGTGCCTGAAAACCATGGCACCGCCGTTGCAATTTCAATCGGCATCGGGACCTTAAAAGGGAGTTTGGACATGAAAGCACAACTCATCTTAGCAACACTCATCGCAGGTATGGCTTGCGGTGTAGCTCATGCTGACCTTCCCCAAAAGGCCGCAACCCGCATTGAGTTCAATAGCTTGATTGATAACAACAACCAGGATTCTACAACCTTGCAAAAGTCGATGGTCGGCATGGAAGACAAAGATGCTCCCGCTCCGGCTGACGATGCAACTGTGAAGGATCAGAAGAAGGTATTGGATTTAGTCGACGTTGAAGTCGGTGTCGGTCAAGACCGCCCCGTCGTCGTGGATCGCCGCTATAACAGTGTCGGCGAACCCATTGTCGACCCGTCTTTTAGCAATGCGAAAGTGCAATTGGTCGATGACCAAGACCACGGTTCGTAAAGCTCACTGTTTTTGATTTAGTTTCTAAAAGATTCCATAGACCCCCCATACCCCCTATGGATGACCCCACTCGAGCCGGCTGGACCCCACCCGCAGGCTTTTTTTTTCACATTTCAGATTTCGGTTCACAAACATCAAATATCAACGGATATCAAACACCAGATATCGGATGTCTGGTATCTACGGGGGATATCCAAATGAAAACAGTCCTGATCCTATGTGGCCTTCTTATTGGCATGTCAGCTAACGCCTTCATCGTCTCCGGCACTGACTATGGCAGCGCGCAAACCAACTGCAATCTCGCCAGCGGCGGAGCGGGCGGACAGATTCGCAATTGCTCGTTTTCCAACGGTTCGGTCGTTTGCGATTGCGAGCCCAATGCCACGCAGCCGGGACGTCAATGTTACACGGCGAGCGGCACTGATTACGGAAGCACGCAAACCAATTGCATGCTCGAGAGCAACGGCCAAGGGAGCATCAGCAATTGCTCGTTCTCCAATGGCTCGGTTGTTTGTTCCTGCTGCTGGTAATCACAACAGAGTTTTGTTCTGCACCAGCGGCCGCGCCCAGATTCCCATTGAAAGAATATAGGCGAGGGGCAGGTAAAGAAGGCAAAGTGCCGTCCTTAGCCCGATATGGTCACCAAGACTTCCAATGAGCAGCGGCACAAGCGCGCCGCCAATGATTCCGGTGCAGAGCAGGCCCGAAAAAGTTCCGTGATTTTTCGGAACTGAATTGAGTGCCAACGAAAAAATAATCGACCACATGACTGAAATGGCGAATCCCATAATCGGAAACGTATAGAGTGCAATCGACGTGGGACCAAAGATGGCGGCGCTCAGGGCCACGACCGCTCCACACGAGAACAGCAGCAGAACTTTGCGGCTGTCGATAAACTTCAGCAACACGAGGCCAAGGGCACAGCCTACTGTCATCAAACCCCAAAATCCTGAGACTGCTGACGCGCCTTCGACTTGCGGATTGATCCCATGTTGTTGCGCCAAGAACTCCGACATCCAATTTGAAAGCCCTTGTTCCAATCCCACGTAAGAGAAAATCCCGATCACATATAGCCAAACCACCCGCGTTTTAAGGAGTTCGACATGCATCTCGAGGGCGCCGGTTTTTTCGTCGTCTTTTCGCTCGACGCGCGGGATACGCATGGCCAGCACGATCAGAATCATCACGAGTGTGACAACGGAAAAGATCCAATACATGGAGATCCACGGCAAAGTGGGTGGAACCACTCGTGCGAGCGCGCGCGTGATAGAATCTTTCTCGCCACCTGAGGTTAGAGCGATGGCAAAATGACTGTACACCAGCGGGCTGGCGAACGATGCGATTCCGAAAATCAATTGCGCCAAGACAGCGTTAAAGGCGAAATGCTCTTCGCCACCCGACACACGCAGCAGGGGATTGACCGCGACCTGCAAAGAGGCCATCCCGAGGCCGATCAAAAACAAAGAGAGAATGGCCGTCGAGTAGTAGGGGTTCAGGCAGAAATTAAAGGCCCCGGCGAACGCCAAAATGAAAGACAGGGCCATCACCAATTTTTCGCCAAATTTTTCCACCAACACGCCGGCGGGAATCGACATCACGCCATAGGCGGCAAAAAACGAAAACGGGAGGAAGGCCGCCATCGTCAAACTCAGGTTAAAGCTCTTGATGATGTCGGGAACCAACGGCCCAATGATGTTGGTCAGGAGCGAGATCACAAAGAAGATCAAAAACAAAATGGCGACTCGAAAATAGCTGCGTTGGTTCATGGGAGTCGTATGGCACCCGACCCGGAACCTGTCAAAAGACAAAAGGTAGATTCACGTTCAAAAATTGCAAAATCTTAGTCCACGAGGCGCGCTGTGAAGCCGCGTCTCCGGCCGCCGTGCCGCCGAGGTCATCGTAGTACGGCGGATCGTAGTAGATCGCATCGGTCGTGGTCGGCGAGCCGGGAGGGCCCATGCCTAAGTGGCCTGCGTTCGGAAAGCACATTTCTTCGTCGGCAAAGGCGTGATGATTGGCCTTTAAGCGCGCCAGGACCGTGTCGCTGAACACGCAGGACTGCCACTCCTCATCGGCCTGACCGCCGAGCAGGAGGATGGGACCGTTGGTTTGTTCGACCTTGATCGACGCCTGGTCGAGAGTGGCCGCACTGCTCGCGGCAACGGCTTGCTCAAATACGGGCCGCAGACAGTACGCCTGGTGGCCATCCGCGGTCGTCGCGCAGGGCTGGACATTCGAAGTCGCATTCAAGAAGGGAAGGGCTTTGCCCTGATAAGTCCAAGCGGCATTCGGATGCGAAGTCCCCGCCGTGCGGTCATCCGCGCTCCACAGGTAGGAGCTCGGCACCAACGCCACGACGGCTTTGATCTGCGGAAACGTCGAGCCGAGCAGCAACGAGAGTTCACCGCCACGCGAGGCGCCCATCACCGCGATTTGTCCGGCCTGAACCTCCGGGCGTGATTGCAGATATTGAATCGCCTTTTGGAAATACTCGAGCGGAATATCTGTCAGCGTTTGCGGCACGCCCTTAGCGCCTAAGTAAGCGAGG
>Ga0265338_10003335_pt1 | contig 22696 bp, 20 predicted proteins | sample 42126metaG_FD_193579 | JGI IMG/M metagenome (GOLD analysis project Ga0265338, IMG submission 193579) | Rhizosphere microbial communities from Carex aquatilis grown in University of Washington, Seatle, WA, United States - 4-21-26 metaG | ecosystem: Host-associated > Plants > Roots > Rhizosphere... | reverse complement strand
CACGCCGGTTGGTCGGCGCGGAGCTCGGAGAGGCCGTGCTCGCTGAGGCGCTGCGGCTCGTCGAGACGAAGCCTCCGCGGCAGATCGCCCGGCGCTACGGCGTCGACCGCGCCCGCGCAGAGATCCTGCCCGCCGGAGTCGTCCTGCTCGCCGAGGTGCAGCGGAAGCTCGGCGTCCCGCTCCACGTCTGCAACGGCGGGATCCGCGAGGGCGCCGTGCTCGCTTCGCTTGAAGCGCTCGCTGCCTAGCTCCTAGCTAGAGAATCGCGAACTCGCCCTTCTTCAGGCCGCGGCCGAGCAGGTCGTGGACGACGTCCCCGTGTGTGCACGCGACGACGCCCTCGTCGCGCAGCAGATCAGCCGCCGCGGAGCCGGCCCCCTCGGCGAGGCGATCGTCGAGCTCCACCTCGAGCCCCAGTTCCTCCGCCAGCGGCTCGACGGTTTGGACGCAGCGAGCGTACGGGCTGGAGACGATCCGCCGGATTTCGAGCGGACTGAGCTCATCGACGAGCTCGGCGGCCTGCCGCTGACCGCGTTCGTCGAGCGGTCGAAGACGATCGTCCCCGTCCCACCCGCGGCGGTCGCCGGCCGAGGAATGCCGGAGAATGACGCTCATAGGGCCTTGCGGAGTTTCTCCCACGTCCGGGGCCACGCAGCACGCGCGGCCGACCGCCGCGCTTCCTCGCGCTCGACCAACCGGCCTGCCGCGAGCGCTTGCGCCGCGGAAGCGTCGGCCGCGAGCTCACGGAGGCGCTCGACCGCGACGGCAGCGTCCTGGTGCTCGCCGAGCACGTCCTGGAACTTCTTCGCTCGCCGCACGACGTTCTTCTGCCCGGCGAGCTCGGCCGCGTAGCGCGCTCGCTTTCCCTTCTTGCGCACGGCGTGGAGCTCGTCGTCACTCGGCTCGCGCGGGAGGGCATCGACAGCTTTGCGAAGCCTTTTCGCTGCCTTCGCCGCAAGGTCGGCGAGTGACAGTTCGTCGCTGCCCGGCCGGAGCACGTCGATCGTGGAGGCGGTGTCGTCGAGCAGCGCCAGATAGGCACCCGATCGGAGGACGTCGAGGAGCCGACGCCGCTTCTCCGTCCTCTCGCGCGAGAGCGCGGTGAGCAGTGATCTCGCCTGCGCCGCGTCGGGCTCGCCGAGCTCGGCCCCCTCGGCGTCCAGCCTCTCGAGGAGTACGTCGAGGTCGCGAACCTCACCGAGCACGACGCCGAGCTCGCGGAGCCGATCCTCGAGCTCGCTCGTGTCGTCGAGGACGAGCGGGCGGCCGGCGCGGAGGAGCGCGCGCAGGCGGCGGACGCCGACACGCATGTCGTGAAGGCTCTCCGGGTCCTGGCCGAGCCGCGTGCCTGGATCATGACGCTCTACCTCTCGGAGCTGCTCGCGCAGCCGCACGCGGAGCTTCTCGAGCGGCGTGATCCCACTGCGCCCCTTTTCGGGCTCGCGCCCGAGCGCCCGGAAAAGCTTGGGAACTCCCGAGGCCGGTTCGGCGCCCGCGCCGGACAGCTCGTCTACGAGCACGTCGAGATAGTCCGGACGGCCCGCGCGGAGCTCGACCTCGACCTCGACGAATGTGTCTCGCACCTGCTGCGCGTCCATCACGGCGACCTCGTCGACCGTGACCTCGGCTGCCGCCCCGTCTCGCGCGACGAGCTCGCCGCGCCGGCGCGTGCGCAGCTCGGCAACCTTCTCGAGTGAGCCATGCCGGAGGTGGGCATGGAGCAAGTCGACGAACTCAGCGGGCGCGCCGGCCGGGCCGCCCTCGAGCTCGAGCTCGAGGCGCGCATCGTCCGCGGGGAGCTTCAGTTGCCAGAGGGCACGGCCGTGCTCCGTCCGCCGTCGGAGGGTGATCCCTGCTGCGGCCAGCGATCTGCCCGGCGTGTCGAAGTAGACGGAGGTGAAGAGCCGCGGCTCCAGTGGCTCTCCGCCGAGCTCCGGGAGCTCAAATCCGGCGGGTGCGTCGAGCTTGCGCTCGTGTTCGACCGTCGCGCGCACTCTCGAAGACTAGATGGCTGATGCCACGATCTCGCGTGTCCGGGCCGCGATCTGGCACGCCTGCGCTTGGCCGCCGCGGCGCCCCAGACGCACCAGCTCACGCCCCGGAGCAGACGATCTCATGGCATCAACCATCTAGCCGCGCGGGAAGGTGATGCGGATCGACAGCCCGTGGCCGGGCTCGCTCGTCGCCTCGGCCGTCCCACCGGCCGACGTGACGATGTGCTTGACGATCGCGAGCCCGAGGCCGGTGCCGCGGCTCGTGCGAGCCTGGTCGCCGCGGTAGAAGCGCTCGAACAACCGCGGCAGGTCGCTCGCCGGGACGCCGCCGCCGTCGTCAGAGACGGTGAGTGCGGGCCCGCTCTCGGTGTCTGTGAGCTCGATCGTGCACGTCGTCCCCTGACCCGCGTAGCGGATCGAGTTCGCGAGAAGGTTCTCGACGACGACGCGCAGCATCCGCGGGCGAAGGGGCAACTCGACATCGACGTCGCCGTCGACGACGAGCGTCACGCCCGCGTGATCGGCGCGATCGGCGAGCCCGTCGACGACCTCGTCGATGACGGGCTTCGCGGCGGTGTGGCCGAGGGACACGACCTCCCGCCCCGTCTCTAGCTCGCCGAGGAACAGGACGTCGTCGATGAGCTCCCGCGCCTGCTCGACCTCGCGCGCCGCCTGCGCCATCAACGCCTCGACGTCGGAACCGGGCAGCGTCGCGTTCTCGAGCAGCGCGAGGAGGCGCGCGAGCGGCGTGCGCAACTCGTGCGAGACGGCCGCCGTGAAGCCCATGCGGAGCTCCTGGTATGCGGAGAGCTCCGGCAGCGCACCGAAGAAGAGGACGAGGATCTCGGGCTGAGCGACGAGCGCGTCCTCGGCCAGCCGGTCGTCGAGCTCAACCCCGGGCAGCCTGCGCGCGGCCTCGGGGCTGAGTGCGACGACGCGGCGTTCGCTGTCGAGCACGACGACGGCGGCAGGGCTGCTCGCGGCGACGGAGCGGGCACGCTCTCTTCTCGGATCGTTCACCACTTCTCCACCATACGGCTACCCTTCCCCAACCGAGGCTGACCCGATAATGGAACAAGCATGCCGAAGGTTCTGATCGTCGAGGACGACGAGGTCATCGCGGAGGGAATGTCGCGGCATCTCAGCGCCGCCGGCTTCGACCCGGTCTCCGTCGGCAACGGGACGCAGGGCCTGGCCCGGCTTCGCTACGAGAAGCCGGATGTGTGTGTCCTCGACCTCATGCTCCCCGGCCTCGACGGCTGGAAGCTCATCGAGACTGCACGCAACGAGGGGATCGGAACGCCGATCGTCGTCGTCTCCGCGCGCGGCACCGAGCACGACCGTGTCCACGCGCTCGAGATCGGCGCCGACGACTACCTCGTCAAGCCGTTCTCGATGAAGGAGCTCGTCGCGCGCGTCCGCGCCGCGGCCCGTCGCTCGATCCGCCGCGAGGAGGCGCCGCGCGGCGAGCCGATCGAGATCGAGGAGCTTCGGATCGACCCGCTCGAGGTGCAGGCTTTCGTCGACGGCGTGAGCGCCGAGTTGACGCCAACCGAGTTCCGGCTCCTCTACCAGCTTGCGCTCGACCGCGGCCGCGTCATCACCCGCGACGAGCTCCTCCAGAAGCTCTGGGGCCGCCGCGAGTCGCATCGCGACCGCACCGTCGACGTCTTCGTCCGCCGCTTGCGGGAAAAGATCGACCGACGCGCGACCCGCCACACGTTCATCCAGACGCGCTACGGCGTCGGGTACCGGCTCGAGCCGGTGTCGAAGGACCGGGCGGACGCCGTCCAGCCGGCGTAGTTAGCGCACGCAGCGGCTCCGACACCAGCGCGTCACCGCATCGACCCCCACGCCGGTCCGGGGTCCGTCCACGATTCAGGCATGAAGTTCGCCGTCGTCGCTCATCGGCGCAGCGCCACGAACCTCGCGCTCGTCGCGGCAGCCCGCAGGTGCGGATTCCACGCGGACGTCGTAGGGCCGCACCGGGCACTAGCGGTGCTCGGCCGCGGGGACATCGCGCTCGCGCGGCTCGACGTCCGCGAAGGCCTCGACGGCATCGAAAGCGGCACCGGCGAGCTGGAGCGGCTCGCAGCAGAAGGCGTTGAGGTGCTCAATCCTCCGAGAGCCCTCGTCGCAGCACACGACAAACTGCTGACCGCCCGCCTTCTCCGCCTCGCCGGGTTGCCGCACCCGCATACGACGCTTCTCGCGGCGTCCGTCCCGTCCGCCGTCCCCGAGCTGCCGGTGGTGATCAAGCCACGCTTCGGCAGCTGGGGACGGGAGGTCGAGCTCTGCTCGTCCGCCGGCGAGCTCGAGGAGGCGCTCGCCCGGGCGCAGTCGCGGCAATGGTTCCGTGAGCAGGGTGCGATCGCCCAGGAACTTGTTGAGCCACGCGGCTCATGGCTGGAAGCGCCGTCGGCGGAGCCGCCGGCGCCCGGCCGGAGGGCATGGGACCTGCGCGTCGTCGTCGCCGGCGGACGCGTGGTTGGCTCGGCGAAGCGCGTTGCTCTGCCCGGCGAGTGGCGCACGAACGCCGCGCTCGGGGCGAACGTCGTGCCCGCCGAGGCGCCGGCGCTTGCGCGCACGCTCGCCCTCGCCGCTGTGGACGCGGTCGGCGCCGATCTCGCCGGCGTCGATCTCCTGCCGACGCGCGGCGGCTATGTCGTCATCGAGGTGAACGGAGCCGTCGACTTCCGCCAGCTCTATGCAGTGGCTGGAAGCGTCGGCGGCAAAGCCGCCGACGCCCAGCAAGGACATGGTGCCGGCGACGTCTTCGCGGACTCGGTCGCCGCTCTGCTCGGCGCGCTCGCTCGCCGTCACCCCGCGGAGCTCGCGGCGGTCTAGCCGTCGGCGACGCGCCGCAGGCCGGTCTCGACCGTGCGCCGGCCGTCGCTCTCGTAGACGACGTCGACCGTCTCGTTCTTGCGGTACGTCCCCGCGATCCCGAGCCACATCGAGGCCCAGCGCCAGAAGCCGAGCCGTCCCTCCTCCTCGAGCGCGCGCGGGAAGACGAGCGAGCGGCCCTCCACGTCGAAGTCGCGGCCGGGTTCCTGGCGGACGCCGTTGACGTACACCTCGAAGTTTGGAGGGATGTGAGACGGCAGTTCGACGCGCGTGCTGGACGACACGCTCCGTAGAATGCCCGCCGGGTGCGCCGCAAGCTGCCGACCTTCGTTCTGGCCGTGGTGGTCGCGCTCGCGACCGCTCTCGTGACGGCATCTGTCGCGGCAGCCACGAACGGCGGCCTGACTCCCGTTCAGCCGGAATCGCCGAACGCGAGCCACACCCTGACGGCGTACTGGGTCATCGTCGGCTTCACCGGGGCGATCTTCTTTCTCGTCGAGGGACTGCTCATCGCGTTCATCTGGAAGTACCGGAGCCGCGGCCGCGGCCGGGCCGTCGAAGGCCCGCAGGTACACGGCCATTCCCGCCTCGAAGTGATCTGGACGGTGATCCCCGTCCTCATCCTCTGTGCGATCGGGATCGTCGTCTTCTTCCAGCTGCCGAAGATCGACGCCGCGCCCGCCTCCGCCCACCCGATCCACATCACGGTGGAGGGGCACCAGTTCTACTGGCAGTTCGACTATCCGAACAAGACGCGCTCGATCAACACGCTGTACGTGCCGGCCGGTCGGGTCGTCTACCTCAAGGTCGTTGCGACCGATGTCATCCACAGTTGGTGGATCCCGGCGCTCGGCGGCAAGATCCAGGCCATCCCCGGAAAGGTCAACTACACATGGTTCAAGGCCCCACCCGGGACGTACGAGGGCCAGTGCGCGGAGCTCTGCGGCGTCTACCACGCCTCGATGACCGCGCACGTCGTCGCCGAGTCGCAGCCGGCGTACGACGCGTACATCGGCGCGCAGGCCGCGGCGACGATCGGCAAGCAGGAGTGGAGCGGCGTCTGCGCGACGTGCCACGGCAACCTCGGCCAGGGCGGCTACGGCCCGAACATCGCGACCAACTCGCTCCTCGTCCAGGTTGCGGGGCTCGAGCAGATCCTCCGCAACGGCTTCGTCGGCGGAACCGGCGCGATGCCGCCGGTCGGTGACACGTGGAACTCGGCGCAGATCCAGGCGCTCGTCGCGTACGTGAAGAAGAACGTCTACAAGGCCGCGCCGGCCGGAGGGGCGACGCAGTAGTGGCGACGCGCTCCGAAGCGGTCTATCCCGTCGGCTGGAAGAGCGGCCGCGTGGCGAGCTGGCTCGTCACCGTCGACCACAAGCGGATCGGGATCATGTACATCGCGACCTCGATCTTCTTCTTCGCGCTCGGCGGACTGCTCGCCATCCTCATGCGCGCGCAGCTCGCAGGGCCGGGAGAGCACTTCCTGACGAAGAACTCGTACAACGAGGTCATGACCATGCACGGCACGACGATGATCTTCCTCGTCGTCGTCCCGATCATGGCCGGCTTCGGCAACTTCCTCGTGCCGCTCATGATCGGCGCGCGGGACATGGCCTTCCCGCGCCTGAACGCGCTCTCGTACTGGCTCTTCCTGCTCGGCGGACTGGTCCTCTGGCTCAGCTGGTTCTCGAAGGGCGGCGCGGCGCACGCCGGCTGGTGGTCATACCCGACGCTGTCGGAGGCGATGCCGTGGGCGAGCCCAGGCCACGGCCAGGACTACTGGATCCTCGCGATCCACATCCTCACGCTGTCGTCGATCTTCGGCGCGATCAACTTCATCGTCACGATTCACAACATGCGCACGGCGGGGATGACCTGGATGCGCATGCCGCTCTTCGTCTGGGCGATGGAGACGTACTCGATCCTCCTCATCCTCGCGATGCCGGCGATCTCGGCCGCGGTCACGCTCCTGCTGCTCGACCGCAACTTCGGCACTCACTTCTTCATCCCCGGGCACGGCGGGAGCCTCTTGCTCTACCAGCACATGTTCTGGTTCTTCGGGCACCCCGAGGTCTACATCATGGTGCTGCCCGCGTTCGGGATGATCTCCGAGATCCTGCCGGTCTTCTCCCGGAAGCCGATCTTCGGGTACAAGGCCGTCGCGTTCTCGACGCTCGCGATCGCGTTCTTCTCGATGCTCGTGTGGGCGCACCACATGTTCACGACGGGGCTCGGCCTCGGGCTCGACGGCTTCTTCATGATCTCGTCGATGGTCATCGCGGTGCCGACGGGGATCAAGATCTTCAACTGGCTCGCGACGACATGGCGCGGGAACCTCATCTTCGACTCGCCGTTGCTCTTCTCATTCGGCTTCCTCGCGCTGTTCACGTTCGGCGGCTTGACGGGGATCTTCCTCGCGGCGTTCCCCGTCGACTGGCAGCTCAACGACTCGTACTTCATCGTCGCCCACTTCCACTACGTCGCCTTTGGCGGGATCGTGTTCGCGCTCTTCGCCGGGCTGTACTACTGGTGGCCCAAGATGTTCGGCCGGATGCTCGACGAGCGCCTGGCGAAGCTCAACTTCTGGCTCATGTTCATCGGCTTCAACATGACCTTCCTCCCGATGCACATGCTCGGCCTGCTCGGGATGCCGCGGCGCGTCTACACGTATCACCACGGCGGTCTGTGGGCGGTCTACAACGGGATCTCGACCGCGGGCGGCGTTCTGACGGCGATCGGGGTCGCGGTCTTCGTCGCGAACATCTGGATCACCCACGGCTTGCGAAAGGGCGCGCGCGTCGGCAACGATCCTTGGATGGCGGACACGCTCGAGTGGTACACGACCTCGCCGCCGCCGCCGCACAACTTCGACTCCGTCCCGTACGTGACGAGCGCGCGGCCGCTGCGCGACCTGCGCCGGCGGCTCGCGGAGGACGCGACATGATCGCTAGTGACAAGTTGTCACTAAGTCGGACACGTCCGGGACCGTGGCTGCGCTTGTCTGCGGTCGCGGCTGCTGGCGGGACGCTGCTCGCGGTTGTCTCCGGAGGGGAGAACCTCGGCACGGCGCACCGCTTGCTCGCCGCGTTGGTCGTTCCGCCGCTGGCCGCCCTCGTCGTCTCGGCATGGTTCGCGCACCGGCGCCTTGTAGCGCCGACGCTTGCGGCCGCAGCGCTGTTCGCGGCTGCGGCCGCCGTGCCGGGGCGATTCGCGCACGCGACGCTCGCGGCGTTCGCGCTTGCGGCGATCGTCGTCGTGGGCGCGGAGAGCTTCCGCGGCGAACGGACCGCGTGGGGCGCGTGGCGGGACTACGTCGCACTCACGAAGCCGCGGATCATGGTGCTCCTCCTCATCACCGGCTTCTGCGGGATGATCGCCGGCGCACGTGGCTGGCCCGGCACGGGCATTGCGATCGCCGCGATGGCGGGTCTCGCGCTCGCGTGCGGCGGCGCGTCGGCGCTCAACCACGTCCTCGACCGGGACATCGACCCGCTCATGGGCGAGCGGACGAAGGCGCGGCCCGTCGCCTCGGGACGCGTCCCCGCGAGCCGCGCGCTCGAGTTTGGCCTCGCGCTCTCGGCCTTCTCGTTCGTCCTGCTCGCGAGCACGGTCAACGTCCTCACCGCGGTGCTCGCGCTCGTCGGGAACCTCTTCTACGTCATCGTCTACACGCGGCTGCTCAAACGCTCGACGTCGCAGAACATCGTCATCGGCGGAGCGGCGGGCGCCGTGCCGCCGCTCGTCGGCTGGGCCGCCGCGACGGGGCACGTCGGCCTGGCGGCGTGGATGCTCTTCGCGATCGTCTTCGTCTGGACGCCACCGCACTTCTGGGCGCTCGCGCTCCTCATCAAGGAGAACTACGCCGCGGCGAAGGTGCCGATGCTGCCGGTCGTACGCGGCGACCGCGAGACGGCGCGGCAGATCGTCCTCTACTCGCTCGTGCTCGTCGGAGCGACGCTGCTGCCGTGGGGCTGGGGCGGCGCCGGCCCGGTCTACGTCGTGTGCGCGCTCGCGCTCGGGGCCGTGTTCGTGGGACTGGCGGAGAAGCTCCGCCGCGACACGACGCCGCGCCGCGCGATGCTCCTCTTCCACTACTCGCTCCTCTACCTCGCGCTGCTCTTCGCGGCGCTGGCGCTGGACTCGGTGATCTAGGTGGCCTCCCCGGCGAACAGATCACCACTCGGTCGGCTGCAAACGCTTCGCATCGCTGCGTCCTCGGTCGCCCCGATAGCTTCAGCTATCGAGGCTCCCTGCGTCCTTGCGCTGCTCGGTTTTCACTCGACCGAGCGGCACCCTGCCCACCGGAGAGGCCACTGATGGATCCGGAGCTCGCACGCCGCAACGTCCGGTTCGGCTGGCTCCTGTTCGCGCTCTTCCTGCTGCTCTTCGCCGGCTGCATCGGGATCGCGTTCCTGTACCTGCACTTCTCGTAGTGGAGCTCCTAACGGAATGACGACGCGCTGGCTGGGTGCGATGAGTGGATGCGATACAAGGACGCAGGGAGCGGGAATAGCCGAGCTATTCGCGCGACTGAGGACGCAGTCAACGCGTCCGCACAGCGCGGCCAGACGGCCTGTCCTTCGTTGCGTTAGGAGCTCCTAAATGGACGGAATCTGGCTCGCGCGGCCGGACGTGGTCGGCTCTGGCACGCCTGTAGCAGTCAAAGACCTCATCGACACGGCCGGACTTGTGACGACGTACGGGTCGGCGATCTTCGTCGATCACGTCCCCGCCGAGAGCGCCGAGGCGGTGCGACGGCTCGAGGCCGCGGGCTACGCCGTCGCGGGGAAGACGAACCTCCACGAGTTCGCGTACGGGATCTCGTCCCAGAACCCGCACTTCGGGACGGTGCCCAATCCGGCGTTCCCCGGACGGCTCGCCGGCGGCTCGAGCGGCGGCTCGGCTGCCGCCGTAGCGGCGGGACATGTCGACCTCGCGCTCGGGACGGACTCGGCAGGCTCGATCCGGATCCCGGCCGCATGGTGTGGCGTCGTCGGCTTCAAGCCGAGCTACGGACTCGTTCCCGCAGACGGCTGCTTCCCGCTCGCGCCGAGCTTCGACGTCGTCGGCCCGATCGCTTCCACGGTCGAGGGCTGCGAAGCGCTCATGCACGCGCTCGTCCCGAACTTCCCAAGTGACAACTTGTCACAAGCGTTGTCAGAGCTCGAGGTTGGAGTTGCGTGGCTCGACGAGGCGGAGCCGTTCGTGCGGGAGGGCGTTGCTGCGGTGGCGGAGCAGTTCCCTCGCCGGCGCGTCGTCGAGCTTCCGTTCGCGCCGGCGAACCGGGCGGACTTCATGCGCGAGGCGGCTGACGTCCATCGGGCGCTTTTCCCCGGCAACGAGGAGCTGTACGGCGAGAACGTCCGCGGCAAGATCGAGCGCTGCCTCGAGGTGACGGACGCGGAGGCTGATTCGGCCGCGCGCGAGCGCGAGGAATACCGCGAGCGGGTCGAGGAGGCGCTCGCGGGGATCGATCTGCTGATCACGCCGAGCGTCCCGTTCGTCGCGCCGCCGGTCGACGTCGACGAGCTCACGATCCGCGGGCCGGGCACGGCGTTCACGTACCCGTTCAGCGCGCTCGGCTGGCCTGCGCTCGCGTTGCCGCCGTACGTGCAACTCGTCGCTCCCGCCGGCCAGGACGCCCTTGTTCTAGCGGCGGGCAAGCTTTTGGCATCCCTCGTTTGAGGGAGGGCTGGCGCACGCCAGCTGCCGACAACGAAGGGGATGACGCGCATCGCACGCCTGACGATTCTCCTTGGCATCCTCGCCGCGCTTGCTGCCGGCTCGCTCGCCGGCGCGTCGGCTGCGCTTAGGTCGCCGACCGGCCTGCACGGTTTTATGCTCACGGCGAATGAGTCGTCGTCGACGTTCCACCAGACTCCTTCGTTCGCGTGGAATCCCGCCGCCGGCGCCGTCCGCTACGAGTTGCAGATCTCGCAGAGCCGGACCTTCCAGGACAACGGTGTGTACTACGACAACAAGAAGCTCCTCACGCCGGTCGCTGCTCCGTCGATCTCGCTGCCGTGGATCACCGGCAATCCGCATTCGCTTTACGCCCGCGTCCGCGCGATCCTCCCAGGCGGCGGTACGTCGCCGTGGAGCCTGGACTACGGCTTCGACGTTGTCCCGCCCGCTCCACCGGTGAGCCTCTCGAGCTACAACGGCCTCCTCCGCTGGTCGCCGGTGCAAGGGGCCACCGATTACGACGTCTGGCTCGTAGACGCGCACAGGATCGAGTCGGTCAATACGAACGTTTTCGATCTGCGCGAGTACTTCGACTCCCAGTTGGCCGGCACCGACGTGCGCTGGCGCGTGCGCGCCGTGCGGTGGGACCAGCTCGGCCTGCTCAACGGGGTGCCGGTCGCAACGCGCGGCGCCTGGAGCCCGATCTACACGGCGACCACCTCCGCGGTCACCGACGCTCCGATCCAGCTCGTCGGGACGGTTTCCGAGTCCTTCTCGAACGGGAGCGCGTCTTCGAGGGCCCACAAGCTGATGCCCGGCTTCATCTGGACGGGAGACGAAGGCTTCGACGGATCGCCGGCCTCCCTCTTCCGCGTCGAGGTGTTCACCGATAGCAGCTGCCTCAACCGGGTCTGGACGGGTACGACGGTCGCCTCGCCGGCCTACGCCCCGCGCCTGTTCGGAGCCGCGGATGGCACGGCGATCGGCCCGGACTTCACAGCGGACGACGAATCTCTGACGCCGAACGAGACTCTCGCTGCCGCGACTCCGACGACGTCCGTGCCGAGCACGAAGGACAAGATCAACATCGACGCTTCGTCGAACCTCGGCGCGGCTCTCGATCTGTGGGATCAGAACTGGCCGTCGAGTGGCTACTACTGGACGGTCATGCCGGTCGCGCAGGGCAACGGCGGGTACTACGACATGGAGCTCGCGCAGGACGTGTGCGCCGCGGGTCGCGTCCAGCGGGTCGGGATCTCGAGCCAGCCCTCGCTCACCAGTGGGAGCGGGAGAGTGTTCGCGAGTGGCCTGTCCGCCTCTGGGCGTCTCGTCTCGGGGGCACACACGGCGAAGTTCTACGGCCAGCCGCTCGTCGCGTGGACGCCCGCGGTCAACGCCTCGGCGTACGAGTTGCAGGTGTCGAAGAAGCCGTATCCGTTCCGCGCCGTGCTCACGCACCTCACCATGGGGACGTCTGTCGTGCTGAACCTCAAGCCGGGCAAGTGGTACTACCGCGTGCGGGGCTTCGACTACAACCTGCCGGCGGGCGCGCAGGAAATGGCGTGGTCGCATCCGACGAAGATCGTCGTGGCACAGCCGAAGTTCCGCGTCACGAACTAGCGGCGAGCACCGAAGCTTCGTAGACCGGGTCGCGCGTGAAGCGCTCGAGCTCGTCCGACAAGACGTCGCTCGGTAGGGGCGGATCACCCGGAGGGAGCGGCACCGTCGAGCCGTCGAGGGAGATGCCTTCCAACGTCTCCGCGTCCTCGTGCTCGAGACCGATGTCGGGACGGTCGAGCCGCGAGCGCAGCCAGCCGCAGAGAAGCCACGCCTGCGCCGCAGTCCCTGTCACGCGCACGGTTCCGACATCGGCGATCCCCGGCCACAGGGTCGCGAGGTGCGCGCGCCAACGCGATGTCCGTGCCCACGCGATGTCCGACGCTGCGCACTGGGGGAAGAGCTCCGCGAGCCGCGCGTAGGGCTGCGGGAGGTCGTCCCACTCCGTCGAGTCGACGATCAGCCGGTCGATCACGCCCACGAGCTGCTCGAGCTCCGGCGCGTCCCAAGGCGGCTCGCCGCGCCAGCGAAGGAAGACGGGCAGGTCGGAGATGAGCAGCTCCTGGACGATGCTCGCGGGCGCCTGAGCGCGTTCGCCGCGCAGGGTGAGCTCGATCGTCTCGGTCACGATCCCGCGCCCCGTGTTCGGAACCTCCCAGCGTTCGACCGACGCACGCGCGTCGATCCGGCTGTCGCCGGCGTTCGGCTCGGGGAAGAGGAGGATCGTCCGCGACGGATGGCGCTCGGCCATCCCTTCGAGCGCCGCGCGCGCCTGCTCACGCCAGCCGTGCGGCACCCACGCGATGTGCGTCATCACCGAGGTGCGCATCGACGGCGCCTCCGCGGCCGCCTCCATGCGGAGCTCGGCGAGCGCCGCGTCTACGTCGGCGAGGTGGACGCCTTCGGCGTGCCAAGGCTCTAGTGCCGTCGCCACGAGCGTCCGTCCCGGTGGAGCAGATCGTCGGAGCTCGGCGGCCCCCACGAGCCGGAGGCGTAGTTCGGGAACGCGGGCTTGTCCCGCTCCCAGCCGGCGACGATCGCGTCGACGAGCATCCACTGCTCCTCGACCTCGTCGGCGCGCGTGAAGAGCGTCGAGTCGCCGAGCATCGTGTCGAGGATCAGCCGCTCGTACGCCTCGGGCATGCCGGTGCGGAACGTGCCGCCGTAGAGGAAGTCCATGTGGACGGTCTGGAGCGTCATCCCCTGGCCGGGCACCTTCGCGCCGATCGCGAGCGATACGCCCTCGTCGGGCTGAACGTGGATGAGCAGGACGTTCGGGCGCAGCCCCTCCGCCGCCGTCTCCTCGAACGGCGGGTGCGGGGCGCGCTTGAACTGGATCGCGATCGTCGTCTCGCGCCGCGCGAGCCGCTTGCCCATCCGCACGTAGAACGGCGTGTCGGCCCAGCGCCAGTTGTCGACGTAGAGCTTCGCCGCGACGAACGTCTCGGTCATCGAGTCGGGCGCGACGCCTTCCTCCTCGCGGTAGGCGACGACCTCCTCGCCCTCGGCGAAGCCGCGCCCGTACTGTCCGCGCACGACCGACTTCGGCCCGGGCGTGTGCATCGCGCGCAGCACCTTCACCTTCTCGTTGTGGACGTTGTCCGACGTGAAGTCGATCGGCGGCTCCATCGCCGTCAGCGCGAGCAGCTGCAGGAGGTGGTTCTGGAAGATGTCGCGAATCGCGCCCGCCTGCTCGTAGTAGCCGGCCCGTCCCTCGATCCCGATCGACTCCGCGACCGTGATCTGGACGTGATCGACGAACTGCCGGTTCCAGATCGGCTCGAAGATCCCGTTCGCGAACCGCAGCGCGAGCATGTTCTGGACGGTCTCCTTGCCGAGGTAGTGGTCGATCCGGAAGATCTGGTCTTCCTGGAAGTACTCGCGGAGCTTCGCCGTGAGCTCCTTCGCCGACTCGAGGTCGTGGCCGAACGGCTTCTCGACGACGATGCGCGTCCAGCCGTTGCTCTCCTTCCGCTCGCCAAGCGCGTCGACGATCGTCGGGAACGCGGGCGGAGGCACGGCGAGATAGAAGACGCGGTTGCCGCCGAGCGCCTGCTCGGAGTCGAGCTTGTCGACGAGCGAGTGGAGCTTGTTCTCACCGCCGGCGTCGGCGAAGTCGGTCGTCAGCCAGTGGAGCTTCGCGGCGAGCTCGTCCCAGACGTCCTGGCGGAACGGGTCGCGCGCGTGTTGTTGCACCGCGGCCTTCATGTCGGTGCGGTACTCGTCGTCGGAGCCGTCGGTGCGCGCGACGCCGACGATCGCGAAGCGCTCGGGGAGGAGCCGACGAACGGCGAGCGCGTAGAGCGCCGGCATGATCTTCTTGTGCGCGAGGTCGCCCGACGCGCCGAAGACGACGAGCACGCAGGGGTCGGGCGTCTTGCGGAGCGAGAGGCCTTCCGCGAGAGGGTTCGCGGCCTGGGTCACTCTTCCGGGCTCTTCTCCAGATGGCCGCCAAAGGCCTTGCGCATCGCGGAGAGCACCCGGTCGCCCCAGTCGGCCTCGCCGCGCGAGGCGAAGCGGTTGAAGAGGGAGGCCGAGAGAACGGGCACCGGGACGCCCTCCTCGACGGCGGCCATGACCGTCCAGCGCCCCTCGCCCGAGTCGCTGACGTGGCCGGCGTACTCGTCGAGGTTCGGCGACGTGTGCAGGGCCTCTGCGCCGAGGTCGAGGAGCCAGGAGGAGATGACCGAGCCGCGCCGCCAGAGCTCCGCGATCGCGGCGATGTCGAGCTCGTACTTGTAGTGGTCGGGGTCGCGGAGCGGCGTCGTCTCGGCGTCCGACGCCTGCTCGCGGAGGCCGACGTTCGCGTGCTTGAGGACGTTCAAGCCTTCGCCGTACGCCTGCATGAGGCCGTACTCGATGCCGTTGTGGACCATCTTCACGAAGTGCCCGGCTCCGGGCGGGCCGCAGTGAAGCCAGCCCTTCTCCTCCGGCGCCGGCCTGCCCTTACGCCCGGGAGTCCGGGGCGCGTTCTCGACGCCGGGCGCGAGCGCTTCGAAGACGGGGATGAGCCGTTCGACCGCCGCGTCGTCGCCGCCGACCATCAGGCAGTAGCCGCGCTCGCGTCCCCACACGCCACCGCTCACTCCCGCGTCGACGTAATGGATCTTCTTGTCGCGGAGATCCGCCTGCCGCCGGAGATCGTCGACGTAGTACGAATTGCCGCCGTCGATGATCGTGTCGCCCTCGGCAAGGTGCGGGACGAGCTCGGCGAGGATCGAGTCGACGATCCCGGCCGGCACCATCAGCCAGACAGAGCGCGGCGCGTCGAGCTGTTGCGCGAGCTCCTCGAGCGATTTCGCCGTGGACTCGACGTTCGGGTCGTACGTCTTCAGCTCGTGGCCGGCCGCGGTGAGGCGCTCGGTCATGTTCGCGCCCATCCGTCCCAGCCCGACCATTCCGAGTTGCATCTCTAGAGATCCTCCAACCTGACGCGCGCGACGCGGCGGCCGCGGGCCTTGAGCGACTCGAAGTCGCCCTCGGCTTGCGCGCGGATGAGTCGCCGGAATCCGAACGGCTTGCCGGGGATCGGCAGCTCGTCCCCCTCGTCGTCGACGATCTGGAGGAAGTGGCCGGTGTTCGGGCCGCCCTTGTGCAGCTGACCGGTCGAGTGGAGGTAGCGCGGGCCGTAGCCGTGCGTCACGACGCAGCCGCTCTCGCGACGTAGCCGGTCGACGAGCGGCTTCAAGTCGGTGGCTGGGTCGACGAACGCCTGCACGCAGACGTAGTCGCCCTCCTTCACCTGCGCGAGCAGCTCCTCGATCGAGCCCTCCCGCGCGAGCTCCGGATCCTGCCCCGTCGCGAGCACCTCGTTCGTCTTGTCCTTCGCCGCCTGGACGTCGGGCTGATCGAACGGGTTGATCTCGAGATACGTGCCGGCCACGGCGACCGCGAACTCCCAGCGGAAGAACTCGGCGCCGAGCGCGAGCGGATCGGGGATCTCCGGCGTCGCGGCTTGACGGTCGTTTCCGTCGGGCGACTCGCCGGGCGCGGGGATGAGCCCCTTCCCGAGCTTGCCCGTCGACTCCGCGATGAGCTGCTCGGCCCAGAGGCCGAAATCGCCGGGCGTCTCCGCGATGCAGATCTTGTCGCGGCCCGCCTTCCAGCCTTCGCCGAACGCCGCGCCGAGCTCGTAGCCGGGGTTGTCCTTGCCGGAGCGGCACGCCTCGCGCATCTCCTGCGCGCGTTCGAGGAGCGCGCGCGCGTCGATGCCCATCAGCACCGCCGGCACCATCCCGAACGGAGAGAGCGCGGAGTAGCGCCCGCCGATCGACGTCTCGCCGGAGAAGACCGCGCCGAACTTGCGCTCGCGCGCGAGGTGCTCGAGGTCGGAGCTGGGATCGGTGATCGCGGCGAAGTGCCCGGGGAGCCTGCCCTTCGTCTTCTCCCAGAAGAGCTCGGTATGCGAGCGCGTCTCGAGCGTCGTGCCCGACTTGGACGCGGCGACGAAGAGCGTCCGGTCGAGATCGATCGCGGCTTCGAGCGCGCGGATCGCCTTCGGGTGCGTCGTGTCGAGGACGTGGAACGAGTCGACCGCGAACGTCTGGCGCAGCACCTCGGGCGCGAGCGACGAGCCGCCCATCCCGAGCAGGACGACGTCGTCGATCTCGTCGCGCAGGGAGTCGGCGAACTTGCGGATCCCATCGATCTGCTCCTGCATCTGGAGCGGCTCGTCGAGCCAGCCGAGCCACTGCCCTTCGTCCTTCCCGGTCCAGACGGTGGCGTCGCGCTCCCAGATCCGCTCGATGAGGTTCGCCTTCTCCACGCTAGGCGGTGACGGCCTCGCGCTTTGCGCGCACGCCGTCGAGGATCTCGGCGAAGGAGTCGGCGAACTTCTGCACGCCCTCCTGCTCGAGGGTGAGAACTACGTCGTCGTAGTCCACGCCGGCGGCTGCGAGGTCGGTGAAGACCTCGCGCGCCTCATCGACGCCCTCGGTGATCGTGTCGCCGCGCACCTCGCCGTGATCCTGGAACGCCTCGATCGTCTCGAGCGGCATCGTGTTCACGGTGTCGGGGCCGATGAGCTCCTCGACGTACATCACGTCGCGGTACGCCGGATTCTTCGTCGACGTGGACGCCCAGAGCGGGCCTTGCGGCCGCGCGCCCTTGCTCTTGAGGTACTCCCAGCGCTCGCCCTGGAACGTCTCGAGGAAGTGCTGGTACGCGAGCTTCGCGTTCGCGATCGCGAGCTTGCCCTGGAGCTTCTCGTTGCCGACGGCCGCGAGGCGCTTGTCGGCTTCGGTGTCGACGCGCGAGACGAAGAACGAGGCGACCGAGCTCACCTTCGACGGGTCTCCGCCCCCGGCGATCAGCCGCTCGAGCCCGCGAAGGTAGGCCTCGACGACCGCCTTGTAGCGCTCGAGGGAGAAAATGAGCGTGATGTTGATCGACGTGCCGTGCGCGATGCAGTCCTCGATTGCGGGCAGGCCCGGCTCGGTCGCGGGGATCTTCACGAAGAGGTTCGGACGGTCGACCTCCTGCGCGATCCAGCGCGCCTGGTCGAAGGTCTTCTCCGTGTCGTACGCGAGCCCCGGCAGGACCTCCATGGAGACGTATCCGTCCCACGGCGCCTGCTCGTGCACGGGCGCGAGGACGTCGCACGCGTCGCGGATGTCGTCGAGCGCGAGCCGGAAGAAGATCTCCGTCGGATCGTCCGTCTCGGAGAGGAGCTTCTTCAGCTGCTCGTCATAGGCGTTGCCCTGAGAGAGCGCTTTCTGGAAGATCGTCGGGTTGGACGTCACGCCCGTGACCGCGTCCTCCTTCATCATCCGCGCGAGCTCGCCGCCGTGGACGAGATCGCGCGAGAGCGTGTCGAACCAGACCGACTGGCCGCGCGCGGCGACCTTGTGCAGTCTCGACTCAGTCATTGGGTGTTGGGCCATGCAGCATCCCTTTCTCCATCTCTTTGACCTTCTCAAGTCTCGCGACGTAGCGCTCTCCTCCGTCGAAGCGCGCCGCGAGGAACGCGCGCACGAGATCGGATGCGAGGCTCGGGCCGATCACCTCGGAGCCGAGGCAGAGGACGTTCATGTCGTCGTGCTCGACTCCCTGGTGGGCGGAGTAGACGTCATGGCAGATCGCTGCCCGGATCCCGGCGATCTTGCACGCGGCCACCGACGCGCCGACGCCGGAGCCGCAGACGAGCACGCCGCGCTCGGCGCGACCGTCCGTGATCGCGGCGCCGAGCTCGGCCGCCTTGTCGGGGTAGTCGATGCGGATCGCGTCGGTGTCGGTTCCGAGGTCGGTGACCATGTGGCCGTCTTGCTGGAGCGTCTGCAGGATGCGGTCGCGGAGGTGCACGCCGCGGTGGTCGAAGGCGACGGCGACGTTCACGACGGGACCGTACCCGCTCGGGAGGCGGCGCGCTCCGGGCCTCCGCGACCCTAGAATCGCCTCGTGGCCGCGAACGACGTCGAGCTCTGGCGCGAGCTGGGGCAGCAGCTCCGGGTCGACGCGATCCGCCCGGCGGCGAAGGCGGGATCGGGCCATCCGACCTCGGGCATGTCCGCTGCCGACCTGATGGCAGTGCTGCTCGCGAAGTACCTCCGCTACGACTTCGACAACCCGAAGGATCCGCACAACGACCGCCTTGTCTTCTCGAAAGGTCACGCGTCGACGCTCCTCTACGCGATGTTCCGCGCCGCCGGCGCGATCACGGAGGAGCAGCTCCTCACGTATCGGCAGTTCGACTCGATCTTCGAGGGACACCCGACGCCGCGCATCCCCTGGGTCGACGTTGCGACGGGCTCGCTCGGACAGGGACTGCCGTATGCGGTCGGGATGGCGCTCGCCGGCAAGCGCCTCGACCGGCTTCCGTTCCGTGTCTGGACGCTCTGCGGCGACAGCGAGATCGCCGAGGGCTCCCAGTGGGAGGCCCTCGAGCACGCGGCCCATTTCGAGCTCGACAACCTCGTCGCGATCATCGACGTCAACCGGCTCGGCCAGCGCGGCGAGACGATGCACGGCTGGGATCTCGACTCCTACGCCGACCGCGCGCGCGCCTTCGGCTGCCACGCGATCGAGATCGACGGCCACGACGTCGAGGCGATCGACCGCGCCTACGCGGAGGCGACGGACATCACGGGCCAGCCGGTCGTGATCGTCGCGAAGACGATCAAGGGCAAGGGCGATCCCGAGGTCGAGGACAAGAACGGCTTTCACGGGAAGCCGCTCGACCACTCCGACGAGGTGATCGCCGCGCTCGGCGGCGTCCGGAATATCCGCATTGAGGTCGCGAAGCCTCAGAGCGCAGCCGCGAAGCACGACTTCGGCAGTGCCGAGCTCGAGCTGCCGCGCTACGAGCTCGGCCAGGAAGTTGCGACGCGGAAGGCGTACGGCGACGCGCTCGCCGCTCTCGGCAAGGCGCGGGGCGACGTCGTCGCGCTCGACGGCGAGGTCTCCAACTCGACGTTCGCGGACGAGTTCCGCGAAGCGATCCCCGAGCGCTACTTCGAGATGTACATCGCAGAGCAGCAACTCATCGCGACTGCGGTCGGGATGCAGGCCCTCGGCTGGCGGCCTTTCGCTTCGACCTTCGCGGCATTTCTCTCGCGCGCCTACGACTTTGTTCGGATGTCCGCGATCAGCCGCGCGAGCTATTGCCTTTGCGGCTCGCACGCCGGTGTCTCGATCGGCGAGGACGGCCCGTCGCAGATGGCGCTGGAGGACATCGCCTCGTTGCGCGCCGTGCACGGATCGACTGTGCTCCATCCGTGCGACGCGAACCAGACGGCGAAGCTCGTCGTCGCGATGGCCGACCTCAAGGGGATCTCCTATCTCCGGACGCTGCGTCCCGCGACGCCGGTCCTGTACGGGCCGGACGAGGAGTTCCCGATCGGCGGCTCGCGCACACTGCGCGAGGGAGACGACGTCGCGATCGTCGGGGCTGGAATCACCGTGCACGAGGCGCTGAAGGCAGCAGGCGCGCTCGCCGGCGACGGCATTGAGGCGCGCGTGATCGACCTCTACTCGATCAAGCCGCTCGACCAGGAGACGCTCCGCTCGATCGCCTGTCCGATCGTGACGGTCGAGGATCACTGGCCGGAAGGCGGACTCGGCGAGGCGGTGCTTTCGGCGCTCGGCGACGCTTCCGAGCGGCCGGCCGTCGTTCGGCTCGCTGTTCGGGGGATGCCGCACTCGGGGAAGCCGGCGGAACTGCTCGCGGAGGCCGGGATCGACGCGGACGGCATCGCGGCAGCGGTGCGCAAGCTCGTTGGCTCTCGCGTCAGCACGCCGTAGCGGCGCCGAATCTACTCTGAGGCGGCCATGGCAGTCGTCATCGCCTCCAACCTCCGCAAGGAGTTCGCCGGGAACGTCCTCTTCGACGGCGTCTCCTTCTCTGTCGAGCGCCGCGACCGCGTCGCGCTCTCGGGGCCGAACGGCGCCGGGAAGACGACGTTGCTCAGGATCCTCGCCGGCGAGACGGAGAAGCACGGCGGCGAGCTCGCGTTCCAGAAGGGGACGCGCGTCGCGCTGCACGACCAGCGTCCGCCGCTCGAGCAGGAGCTGTCGCTGCGCGAGTACGTCCTCTCCGGCGCGCGCGACCTCGTCGCGACGGAGGAGGATCTCGCGCGCCTCGAGCAGGCGATGGCGGGCGGAGCGCACGACCAGGCGACGCTCAACCGCTACGCCGAGGCACAGGCGCGGCTCGAGCATGCGGGCGGCTACGGCTGGCGCGATCATGCCGCGTCCGTCCTGCGCGGGCTCGGCTTCGCCGACGGAGATCTCGACCGCCCGCTGCGGACGTTCTCCGGGGGAGAGCTGACGCGCGCCTCGCTCGCGCGGGCGCTCGGTGGCGACCCGGATCTGCTCCTCCTCGACGAGCCGACGAACCACCTCGATGTAGCGAACCTCGAGTGGCTCGAGCGCGAGCTGAACTCAATCGACGCTGCGGTGATCCTTGTCGCCCACGATCGCTGGTTCCTCGAAGCCGTTACGACCGCGACTCTTGAGGTCGAGGCGGGCCGCGGGACGTTCTTTCCCGGCCCGTGGCACGCCTGGCGGCGCGAGAAGGCGGCGCGGATGCTGCACGCGCAGAAGGAGGTCGCCCGCGTGGAGGCCGACATCGTGCGCCTCGAGCGCTTCGTCGAGCGGTTCCGCGCGAAGAAGAACATGGCGAAGCAGGCGCAGGCGAAGCTCACGCACATCGGCCGGCTCGAGGAGGAGCGGGCCGGGCACGCCGACCAGATCGCGCTCCTCTCGCGCCGCACGCGCGGGCTCGGGTTCGAGTTCCTCAAGCCGGCGCGCAGCGGCCGCGTCGTCGTCGAGGCGAACAACCTCGACGTCACCGTCCCAAGTGACAACTTGTCACAAGCTCGTTTTCTGCTTCGCGACGCGTCGTTCGCGATAGAGCGCGGAGAGCACGTCGCGCTGGTCGGCCCGAACGGCTCCGGCAAGACGACGCTCCTCGAGAAGGTCGTCCGTGGGGAAGCCGGTTCGCTCGGCTACGGCGTCCAGGTCGGCTACTTCTCGCAGCAGGAGATGGAGCTCGACGCGCGCGGCTCCGTCCTCCAGTGCGTGCAGTCGATGACGGGGCTGCAGCGGCCGGACGCGCAGAACCTGCTGGGGCGCTTCCTCTTCTCCGGCTGGGACGCGCATGAGAAGGCTGTTTCGGTGCTGTCCGGAGGCGAGCGGCGGCGGCTCGCGCTCGCGGTGACGGTGGCGAGCGGCGCGAACTTCCTCGTCCTCGACGAGCCGACGAACCATCTCGACCTCGAGAGTCGCGAAGCGCTCGAGGCCGCGCTCGACGCATTCCCGGGGACGGTGCTGCTCGTCTCACACGACCGTGCGCTCCTCGACGCGATCGCCGAGCGGACGCTCGCAATCGAGGACGGCGAGCTGAAAGCCTACGACGGCGGCTGGGCCGATCTCGTGCGCCGCCGCGAGGAACTCGCGGCCCGAAAAACAGCAAGTGACAAGTTGTCACAAGCGAAGGTTGTGAAGGAGAAGCCGAAGCCGGCGGCGCCGAAGAAGCCGCGTCCCTCAGAGCTCGAGAAGCTCGAGGCCGCGATCGCGGTGCAGGAGGCCGAGGTCGCCGAGCTGGAGAGGAAGCTCGCCGCGGACTGGACGGACGTCGACGTTCTCGCCGCGCACAAGTGCAGCCGTGACGCGCTCACCGCGCTCCTCGAGCGGTGGGAGCGACTGTTTGAGCAAGCGCAGGCATAGGATCGGGTCATGCGGCGGATCGTGACACTCGTGATCGTCCTGGCCGTCTGCGCAACCCTGAGCGCGTGCGGCTCATCATCGCCGTCTCCGTCGACGTCGACGACGACCCCGTCGCTGACGTCGTCGCCGAAGGTGGCGCTCGCCGCGATGCGCAACGCCGCACACAGCCAGCACTCGGTCCACTACGTCTCGGTGAGCTCGGCTCCGGGTCACACGATCCGAATCGTCGCCGACGTCGACGCGACGGAAGGGATCCAGCGGGTCACGTTCACCGACCACGGCCAGACCGGCTCCGGCACGGCGATCGTCAGCGGCGACACCGCGTACATACGCGGCAACGCAGTCATGATGAGCGTGTACTTCGGCTTCCCGAAGGCGAAGGCGACGAAGTACGCGGGGAAGTGGATCTCCGTGCCGAGCTCGAACCCCGCCTATGCGACCGACTC
>Ga0265338_10003334_pt1 | contig 22698 bp, 19 predicted proteins | sample 42126metaG_FD_193579 | JGI IMG/M metagenome (GOLD analysis project Ga0265338, IMG submission 193579) | Rhizosphere microbial communities from Carex aquatilis grown in University of Washington, Seatle, WA, United States - 4-21-26 metaG | ecosystem: Host-associated > Plants > Roots > Rhizosphere... | reverse complement strand
TTGGAACAGAGGGGGCACCGCACGACAATCCATTCAAACATCATCTGCGATAGGGGGACTCATGAAATCAAAACTGGAATTTGTTCCGAGCAGTTTAATCGAAAATAGGATTTTCTTGATCCGTGGGCACAAAGTGATGTTAGATTTTCACCTCGCGGAACTGTATGGCGTTGAGGCTAAAATGCTTAAGCGTGCTGTCCGGAGAAACGTGGATCGATTTCCTCAAGATTTTATGTTTGAGTTAACCGATGAAGAGTATGGTATCTTGAGGAGCCAATTTGGCACCTCAAGCTGGGGTGGAAGGCGATATCCTCCTTACGCCTTTACCGAGCAATGCGTAGCTATGTTATCAAGTGTGCTGTACAGCCGGCGTGCTGTTCATGTCAACATCCATATTATGCGTGCTTTTGTAAAACTTCGGGAGATCCTCTCTGCTCATCACGAATTAGCATCCAAACTGAAGCAACTCGAGACAAAAGTTGAGAAACATGACGAAGAGATACAGGCCATCTTTGAGGCGATACGTCAGTTGATGGCGCTGCCTGAGAAACCGAAGCGGCCGATTGGATTCTGAAATTGAGTAATCGGGATTCGGGCGGGATGCTGAACAACCGTCATTGAATCTCGCCCTCCAATCATCTATATTCAAGCGATGTCGAAGCTCACTACAAAATATGTTTGTCAGTCGTGCGGCTACATGTCCCCCCGTTGGACGGGCAAGTGCCCGAACTGCAGCGAGTGGAATACGTTTGTTGAAGAGGCGCCGACGCCTGCGAAGATCGCCCGCAAATCGGGAGGCGTTGCCTCCAAACTGGAACCCGTTGCACTAAAAGATGTCAATGGCCACGAGGATGCGCGGCTCAAAACGGGGATCGCTGAATTTGACCGCGTGCTCGGCGGAGGGATTGTGGCGGGTTCGGTTGTCCTGATCGGCGGCGATCCGGGGATCGGCAAATCGACATTGATGATGCAAGTCGCCTTGAAGCTGAAGGACAAAGTAATCCTGTACGTCACCGGAGAAGAATCTCTCAGACAAATTAAGCTCAGGGCCGAAAGACTGGATTCGAAATCGGACTCGGTTCTTTTGCTTCCTGAAACAAACCTCGAACTGATCGCCGATGTTATCGAACGGGGAAGCCCGGACCTCGTTGTCGTCGACTCGATCCAGACAATGTTCCGCCCCGACCTGGAAAGTTCGCCGGGAAGCGTTGGACAGGTCCGCGAAGCGACGGCTCTCTTGACCCGGATCGCCAAATCGCGGAACATTCCGCTCGTCCTGATCGGACACGTCACCAAAGAAGGAATCCTCGCGGGCCCGAGAGTTATCGAGCACATGGTCGATACGGTGCTTCAATTCGAAGGAGAGCGGCACTACTCGTACCGGATCCTGCGGGCGACGAAGAACCGGTTTGGCTCGACGAACGAGATCGGTATCTTTGAAATGCACGACGACGGAATGCACGAAGTTAAAAATCCCTCCGAGGTATTCCTCTCCGAAAGGACCTATGGAGCTTCCGGAGCGACGATCGTCGCCACGCTGGAGGGGACAAGGCCATTGTTGATTGAAGTGCAAGCGCTCGTGACATCCACCAATTATGGACTGCCGCAGCGGACAGCAACCGGATTCGATTTGCGGAGGCTGCAGATGCTTCTTGCGGTTCTGGAGAAAAGGGTGGGGCTGAATATCGGATCGCAGGATGTTTTTGTGAACGTTGCCGGCGGAATCCGGATTGATGAGCCGGCCGCAGATCTCGGAGTTGCCTCCTCCATTGTCTCATCCCTCCGGGATGTGCCGGTGGATTCGCAGGCGGTGGCAATCGGCGAAATAGGGCTGGGAGGCGAAGTCCGCACCATCGCGCACAGCGAAAAACGGACGCAGGAGGCGGCGAAGCTGGGGTTCAAACGAATTATCGTTCCGAAAAACAACCTCAAACATCTGAAGAATGTGAACGGAATTACCGTGGTCGGTGTTGAATCAATAAGCGAGGCGATGAAGGAATTAGTAGGATAACGCGTACGAAAGTTCATTCTGAAGTAAGAAAAATATCCCGCGGTGCATTTGCTCGGCGGGATTTGTTTATGAAGGAAGCGATCGAACTTTCTCGTAAAAACATCCGGGAAGGCCTCGGCGGACCATTTGCGGCAGTGGTCGTAAGGGAGGACAAGATCATCGCGCGAGGCACGAACCTAGTTACCTCCAGCAATGATCCGACGGCGCATGCGGAAGTTGTGGCCATACGCGAGGCGTGCCGTGTGCTAGGGAGCTTCCAGCTGCCAGGCTGCGAACTTTACACGAGCTGCGAGCCGTGCCCCATGTGTCTTGGCGCGATCTATTGGGCGCGCCCCGATAGAGTCTACTATGCCAATACTCATCTCGATGCCGCGAAAATCGGTTTTGACGATCTGTTCATCTACAAAGAGATAGCGCTGCCTATCTCGGACCGCAAGATCCCGATGGACCAATTCATGCGCGACGAGGCGTTCGTTGCCTTCGAGGAGTGGCAAAAAATGCAGAGTAAGATTCACTACTAATATTGTTTTGGATTGAGGGAATTTTCCAGAGGGAAGAGGGAGGAATTAAGAGGGATGATGTAAAAGGCCCCGCTTAAGAAAAAGCACAAACACCGGTGTAATTCAGATCAAGCAATTTAATAATTTTTTTTGCATGGATATTCTTCTCGCTACCAATAACCGACACAAGGTTGAAGAGATTTCCCATCTCCTCTCCGCCGCGGAATTTACGGTGAAAAGCCTCGACGATTTTCCCGGACTTCCGAAAACAGTGGAAGATCAGCCGACACTAGAAGGGAACGCACTCAAGAAAGCGCGGGAGGCGTTTGCCGCTACGGGCCTGCTTACGCTCGCCGATGACACCGGACTGGAATGTTACTACCTCGAACTCAAACCCGGCGTTCTCTCGGCGCGCTATGCCGGAGAGACCGCTACGTATGCCGACAATAATTCGAAATTGCTCTCAGCATTGAAGGGAGTCCCGCCGCGGCGGCGCAATGCGCGATTTCGAACCGTCATCGCCATTGTGGGGAAGGGGATTGAGAAAGTCGTCGAAGGGAGACTCGAAGGATTGATTGCAGAATCACCTCGCGGGACGAATGGTTTCGGCTATGATCCGCTCTTTGTTCCGGAGGGCTCGTGGAGATCGTACGCAGAGATGAGCATTGAGGAAAAAAATAGAATCAGTCACAGAGCGCTGGCAGTGTCCGGGGGAATCGAAGTGCTGAGAGGATTAAAGTAATAGGCGCTGAGTCGAGCCCGAACAAACGCCGTGCTGCGTCGTTCAAACCCCGCCCGTTACTATCATTCTGAATGAAGCCAGGAATGGAAGTTCGAATAATCCCCCAAGCGAAATAGCGCTACTGATGCTTTCCCGCGATGACATCTAATCCCCCCCCGTTATTCGATCCTGTTCCTGCTCCGTCCAATTCGTAATAGAATCCCGGTCTGCCGCAGAGAGTTTTGCATCGGGGTGCATGGTGAGATATTTTGGTAAAGGCATCTCGCTCTTCGACACTTGCTCGTAGATCTGTCCTAGTTTCAAGACTCGTTTGCTTTTCGTGTAGTTCCCCCACTCTGAGAAGTTGAGGTGTTTCCGGCCCGACTGGACATCGTCAGCAACGAGCCAGGAGACGGGGGAGATCTCGCTGTACCACGGCCAACGGGTTTCGTTCGAATGGCAATCGTAGCACGAAGTCTTGATCAACTTGGCCACGGGGGGCGTTATGCCGGATTGCGCGCCAATAGCCAATGCGGGATCCGCAGTGGGATTTGTCCTATCGGGGCGAATGAATTGAAGCGCGACGAAGAAAACGACGACTGCTATCCCGAACCAGCGAAGATATTTTTTCAACTTTGGTCTCCGAGAAGAATGAGTGGTCTGATGCTATTTTATTGATTCCGCGAATTTCTTTTTGAATTCATCGGGGAAGGCCACCGGCCTCCCGCCCTGAAGGCGGACGAAGAGCCCGGTCTGTTCGGATGAAGCCACGACCGTTCCATTAACAATGAATTCGGCAGAAAGAATCCCTTTGATATTCTCAACACTGCTCGCCCACATGGCGCCTTTCACCTTGTCGAATAATTTCACCGGTTTCCGGTAGTCGATGCATGTGCGCATGACGACGGGCGCAATGCCCCGTTCCATTAGGGTGCTGAGGGGGAGGTAGGTGTCCAAAAGGAGCAAACGCAGATCTTCAAGCCATCGGATGTAAACAATATTGCTGACGTGTCCGGCAAAGTCGATGTCATACGTCTTAGGCTGGAACATTCTTTCTACGTAAAGAGGCTTTTGTTCAGGTTCTGGCATGGAGGATTTCCTCTAGCGATTGTGAATAGGTCCGGTAGTCGCCGTGGGAGAAACAGACAACGATGACCTTTTCCGGAAATTCTTCGGCGGCAAGGAATGAAGCGATTGTTCTCACGGCAATTCCGGAGGCACGCTCTACGGGAAAGCCGTACGCCCCGGTGCTGACCGAAGGGAAGGCGACCGTTTTCAGTCTCTGCCGGGCAGCGAGTGAAAGACTGGAAGTGTAGCATGAAGCAAGGAGATTGTCTTCGCCGGAATTTCCGCCTCTCCAAACCGGGCCGACGGTATGTATGACCCACGATGCCGTCAGATTGTATCCCTTGGTGATCTTGGCGTGTCCGGTGGAACATCCTCCAAGAGTCCGGCACTCTTCGAGCAGTTTTGGTCCCGCGGCCCGGTGAATCGCGCCGTCAACCCCTCCTCCGCCGAGCAGGGATGTGTTTGCGGCATTGACGATCGCATCGACCTCTTGACGGACGATGTCTCCTTCAATGACTGAAATCCGAATGGGGGCGCCGTGTGTTACCATTTTTTGAAGATGAAGAAGACTGCCGCGATGATGAAGCCAAACCCAACGAGGTAATTCCACTTCAGCTCTTCTTTCAGATAGACCACGGAAAAAACGCTGAAGACGACGAGCGTGATTACTTCCTGAATAGTTTTAAGCTGGGCGCCCGAGTACTGGTAAGAACCGATCCTGTTGGCCGGGACCTGGAAACAGTATTCCACGAACGCTATCAGCCAGCTGGCCAGAATAACCTTCCAGAGAGCGACTTCCCTGAACTTCAGATGTCCGTACCATGCGATCGTCATGAAAATATTCGACACCGTCAGCAAACCGATAGTTTTCATACGCTCCTTCCGTGATGAATACACCTGCCCGGCCGTAGCTGCATCTCTGGGCTCTTGAATTCTCGTGTGATGGCAACTCAAGATAATGAGATTGAATTAACTTTGCAAAAACGACCCCGCGGAAAATGTCCTAAGCTTTCAGAACACATCCCGATTCCCGCAATATATCTTTTCTTATCTCTTCTCTCTTTTCTCTTCTCTCTTAACTTCCGTTGACTCTCCTCCATCATTTTCGTATTTTTAAAACACCAGCCAAAAGGAATTTGCTCTCGATGATTGCCAAGCTTGCCCTCGAAAACGGAACAGTCTTCACCGGTGAGAATTTTGGAGCCGAAGGAGAGATTGCCGGTGAAGTGGTTTTTAACACAAGCATGTCCGGGTACCAGGAAATTCTCACAGACCCGTCCTATGCGGGTCAAATCGTCACAATGACCTATCCGCTGATAGGGAATTACGGCGTGAACCCTGACGATGTCGAATCGACGAAGCCGCAGGTCTCGGGGTTCATCGTTCGCGAGTACTTCGATTTTTACAGCAACTGGCGCGCCTCTTCCAGTCTCGGCGACTGGCTAAAGAAGAACCGCATCATCGCGATACAAGGGATCGACACGCGGATGTTGACGAAGATGATCCGTACTCTTGGGGCCCTTCGCGGCGTGTTGTCGACGAAGGATCTTGATGACGCGAGCCTGGTGAAAAGAGCGAAAGGCTCGCCGGAAATGACGGGGCTTGATTTGGCGAAGACGGTCACCTGCAGCTCGCCGTACACATGGACAACGGTCGACCCAACCTCCTATGCTCTTGTTCCTCAAGCTCTTGCACCTCACAACGGCCGGCGATTCAAGGTTGTCGTTTTTGACTATGGTGTGAAGCAGAACATTCTGCGCCGGCTCGTCGCCTATGGATGCGACCTCACGGTCGTTCCGGCTTCATTCACTGCCGAGCAGGTGATGGCGATGAACCCGGACGGGATCTTTCTTTCGAACGGTCCGGGGGATCCCGATGCGGTGAAGTATGCGATCCTGAATTTAAAGAAGTTGATCGGGGTGAAGCCGATGTTCGGAATCTGCCTCGGCCATCAGCTTCTTGCGCTCGCGTTGGGGGGCAAGACATACAAACTGAAATTCGGACACCGCGGGGCCAATCATCCGGTGAAAAATCTTCGGACGAGTGAGATAGAAATCACTTCTCAGAACCACGGCTTCGCCGTCGACTGGAAAACCATGGACGAGTCGAAAGTGGAATTGACCCACATCAACCTCAATGACCAGACCGTAGAGGGATTCGCGCACAAGGAATTGCCCCTCTTCTGCGTACAGTACCATCCGGAAGCTTCCCCGGGCCCGCACGACAGCGACTACCTTTTCGCGAAGTTTATCGGTTTGATGGAAGAAGCGAAGGCGGGATCATCAAAAGAGAAAGCCCTCGAATAAAAGTTCAGACAGCTCCCGGAAGCACGATCGTAAGACCTTCAAAAAAAGAAGCACCGCAAAGACGCAAAGAACGCGAAGAAGAATTGAAAGGAGAGAAAAGTTCTCTTCTTATCTTGGCGTCCATTGCGCCTTCGCGGTTATCTTTCAGGCATTCATCCCCGATATTGTTCCCCGCCGCGCTACTTCGATAAATCCTTTTTGCCTTCCCCGAATATTCTCAGCCATTCATCAATCTGGGTCCGCGAGAGCGCCGTTGCGTCTTTCTCTTCGCCCTGGCCTGCCTCCTCAAACAGAAGGTTGCTGAAGTATTTCGACGTGTGCGTGGTGCAGGCGCAGACTCTTGCATAGTCGAGTATTTCCCTGTCTGATGATACAACGACAAGCAGGGAACGATTCTTTGATTGGTCGATCATCGACTTGATCTTAGCGTCAGCGGAGAGGGGAGCTGAGTAGATGATGTGGACTGGCGAGTGCGAAGGGGCCGGGTGAATTTCGGGGGGACGCGCTCCGTCAAAAACGATTGTGCAGCGGATTTTCTTCCGGTATGTAAGACGCGATGCGAGATATCCAAATTGCTCGCGGGCCTGGCCCCCGTCATGCGCGAGGAGCTTCTTCAGCGATGGTATCGTGTGAATCACGTTGTATCCGTCGATGATGAAATGTGGAAGCATGCTGCCTTTCAAAAATTATGCCGGCTCGATTTCGCTCAGGCGGCGCATATCCACCCGCGTCATGCCATCCTCCGAAGGGATAAACATATCCCTGAATTTTGCTCCCACGACCACTTCGTCGAATTTGTAGGAAGAACGGCTGTGCACCGTCTGTGAAAAAGTCTCATCGATAGCGGTGAGGAGAATCGAAAACTCCGCATCGGAATTCTCCAGGTCTTGCTGAGAAACGCCGAAGAGAGGACTCTGTTCGTCGATCGGATGAACGATGGTCCAATGAAGCGGAAAGAACGTCACCTTTTGCCGCTCTAGAGAAAGTGAATAAAATTTGCGGACATGCTTTCCGTTGTGCGTCTCATTTCTGCTGAAGGTGAGGGTCGCGTTCACTTCGATCAGCTGGTTCTTACGTTCGTTGACAATCCTGAACATGAAGCCGGTGGTTCCCCGATACGGAGCGATGACAGATTTTTCACTGTACTGGATTTGTGCGCTCGGCTTCGAGAATCGTGCAAAGAGAAGCCCGGTTGCGAGTGCGAATCCGAAGAGCCCCGTCAATGCCTCGAACGCCACGATGATGTTCGCTGCATACCCTGACGGACTCATTTTCCCGTAGCCGATGGTGGCCAGGGTCTGGACGCTGAAGAAGAAGGCGTCGAAGAATCGTCCCGAGAGGCTTGTCGCCCCCGAGCCGGGGAGTGCATCCGGACCGCACATGAGATAGGCACACCCGAAGAAAATGTTGACCAGGAAATATGCGATGACCACCATCGAATGGAATTTGACCCATGACATTGAGAGCAATGCGTGGTAGGGGCTAAGCGATCTGAGGAACGATTGCCCGGTACGTTCTACATTGAAGCTCCCGTCTTTGTTGAGAAACCGGGTTCGGGCTTGCTGGGTGACCTTTGAACCTAGCCCAAAATCGCGCGTGTCTTCTGCCGGCTGTGGCGCGGCGTGGATTTTTTTTACGGCCACGGTTGTCCTTTCATCGTTGAATGTAGATCGGTTCCATTTGGGAAGATGAAATTGAAAATCACAACCCAAATCCTATTTATATGTCGCCCCTATCGGGACTATACGAAAATTTAGGTTTTTGCCTGCGGTCCAGAATACCATAGTCCCGGAGGGACGAAATGTTTGTAGCCTGATTAAGATACTTAGTTTTGAAGCTCCGTAGGAGCGAAATGATAAACCTCGTAAGGATATTCCAGGCGAGACAAGCCAATCCGAGAAAAGAATCGCCCTGCCGAAGCTCGACTGACATCGTCGCCCATCGCTACAAACTTCACGCTCCAATCGGAGCTTTGCGGAGTATCAGATCTTGCCTGCGTTCCAGAACACCATAGTCCCGGAGGGACGGAATGTTTGTAGCCTGAACAAGACATCTAATTTTGAAGCTCCGTAGGAGCGAAATGAGATCCTCAAAAAATAAATTCAACCTACCGTAATTCCAGCCTCATCGTCTGTGAACGGTCGCGGTAAAAACCCGCCGATCGAAAGATCTCGGCCAGGGGACTTGCCGTCGGGCGGACGCCGTTGCAAAACTCGAGAATAATTTCGCGCTTGGTGCGATGCGACGAGCGCAGGTACTCGACGAATTGTTTCAACGACTCGCGGAGAATTTCCGGCGCCGGATCGGCCAGAGTGGTAATCCTGGAACCAAAATTTTCAATCCAGAGGATCGGGCAGCCCTTATCGAAAACGAAATGGTTCAGAGGGAGCCGGGAGATGCGGATCCCGCCCGACAAATTTTGTCCCCCCGCATCAATGCCAAGCCCGTACGGATTGGCAGGATCACAGGCATTAACAACAAGCGGCCTTTCATCGTTCGCGTTCGATCCCTCCGACTCAAGGGATCTCAGCAATTCCACTGCCGAAGGTAGAGCGAACTGCATTCCCGAGAGCCCTTCTATAAAATAGCCGCGCCGGATTTCCCCGCGCAACTCCATTTTCTGAAACTCCAGCGCAAGAAGAGGCCACGAGAGAAGATTGTCTTCGCGCTTGGCAATCTCGCGCGCGACGATGCCGTAGCGCAGCAGGAGCTGTTCTGCCTGTCTCATCGCTTTCTCGCCGGGTGATGCTTTTTCTCCCAACACGCGGCGTGTGTGGAGAAGCGACCAGCGGCCGTTCCATCCTGGAGTTGTGCGGAGCGCCTTGCGCACCGACGCCATGGCGAACGATCTGAGTGGATTCCTCCTCGGGTTCGTCAGAATCATTCTCTCGGGAGGGAGGGGGGATTCGCCGGCCGTCTTGTAGCGTTTTACTCCAAGGACCTCGTCAACAACGTCGTTGGTGGCGAGCCCGCGCCAGAATAACTCTGCGACCGCCCTGTTCAGCGCCGCGAGAGAAAGAGTCGTTCCGTCGCGGATGTCGGAAAGAAATGATGCACCGTTGCCGCTCAGAAAATCATAGAGGACTTTGCCGGTCGGCGAAAGTCCCTCAAGAGATTTTTCCTTCTCCTCCAGAAAACATGCCCCGTCTCCCCTGAATATCCATTGGGACTTGCCGGCGGTCGTGCCCGCACATACGATTTCACCTTTGGACGACATCGCACGGAGAGATGCCGGATCGTAGTCATGCATGCGTTGAGGCAAGATCTCTGTTTCCCACAATTCTGAACTGAGCGTGTAGCCTTCCAATTGCTCCAGCAAGCCCTGCAGGCCATTTTCGCCCGAGGTCTGAGCCGACGGATGGCGGTGCTGCCAATGTGAGAGGAAGTGGGTAAAATCGCCGATGCTTGACGGCTTGATTTCCTTCCGGAGAATGCTGATCGACGCGTGATGTATCCGATCGAGGTTTGGCCGGTAACACCACTGCGTCGATATCTCGTCCGGAATAAAGTCGCCGTGGACGATGTTCTCTTCTTCGGGGAACGAGCGGAGAATTGCATCGCATTCGCCAATGTCGATGGCGAATCGGGCGGCTATTTTTTCCGCTGTCATCGGCGAATGAGAGTGGAGGGTCCTGGCAATCACGAACCGGAGAGATTCCGAACGCTGCAGCGGGGTGGTCCGGTATTCCAACGGAAGCGCAGAGAGATCTGCGGGACTCACCGTTGCAATGTTCAGGTACACCGGAGCTTCTTCCGAAGCAACGAAGAAGATGTTTCCCCCCATCGACACAGGGATGATCGTTGCACGCTGTTCGAGCTGCTGTTTGAAGCGTGCATCGCGCGTGGAGGAACGGTCTGCGATTTCGGCCTCGGTCAGCTCGCCGATCCGCAAAAGAATTTCAAGCAGCTCTTCGCTTGATCGAGCTCTCCGGGTTTCTGCGACAAACTGGAGCTGCTCTTCGATCCGGGTCACCGCGTCGGGTTTGACAACCGCCTTCACCGAATCGAGGCTTACAACCTGGGAAAGCAGCTCCCGGTTGAGAGCCTGGTACTGGTTCGACGCAGCCCCCTTCGGCTGGTCCCGCTCGTACATGTAGACAGCGATAAAATCGAACAGCACTGTCGATGCGAAAGGAGAGGGGAGTTCTGTCTGCACAGTGTGAATGCCGATCTCGCCCGAGGCGATCTTGTCCATTACATGCTTGAAGTGATCGAAGTCGAGCACGTCATGAAGAGAGTCGCGAATTGTTTCGATGACGATGGGAAAATCGTCGTAGGTGCGGGCGATCTGCAGAAGGTCGCCGGCGCGCAGGCGCTGCAGCCAGAGGGGCGTGCGTTTCCCGATTCGGGCTTTTGGCAGCAGCAGGGCGCGTTCGGCATTTTGCCTGAATAACGCTCCAAAAAGAGGAGAACCGACCAGTTCTTCGAGGACTAATTCCTGTGCCCGCGATGGGCTCAGACCGGCGAAGAGATCGAGCGGCAGCCGCTCGACATCCGAACAGCGGAAAAGAATGCCGTCGTCGTTGTAGAGCATCTGGATCTCGATGGAGAGCCGTTCCTTTAGTTGATGCGAAAGGGCAAGTCCGAGCAGACCGTTCACGCCGCGGCCGAAACAGGAGTGGACCACAATTCTCGGGTCGCCGATTTCATCGCGAAATCCTTCCACAACGATCGACCGGTCCGTCGGCAGGACTCTTGTCGCCGTCTTTTGATCCCGGATATATTCAATGATGTTCCTTGCCCCGTATGCGTCGACGGGGAATCTTGCGCGCAGCCATTCAGCGTCTCTGGAACTGTCTGCGGCCAATTCATCCATGAACTTTCCGAGTTTCTCGCCGAGCTCGAATGACCTGCCGATTCCTTCTCCACGCCAGAAAGGCATGCGTGCAGGCTGCCCCGGCGCCGGCCCGACGATGACGCGGTTGGCATCTATGGAGAGCATTTTCCAGACGTTGGATCCGAGAAAAAAAGTATCGCCGGACCGGCTTTCGTAGATGAACTCTTCATCGACCTCGCCGATCTTCGTTTTCAAATCCTCCAGATAAATGCCGAAGTATCCCCGGTCCGGAATTGTCCCGGCGTTTGTGATGGCCAGGTGCGACGAGCCGGGAAGCGCGGAGAGGGTGTGATGGACCTTGTCCCACGAGATTCGCGGACGCAGTTCCCGGAATGCCTCATTTGTATAACGTCCGGCGATCATCCCCAGGACGCTCTTGAATATTTTTTCCGACAGAGTGTTATAGCAATACGATTGCCGGATGAGGTCGAACAGGTCTTCGGCATGCCATTCTTCCACGCTGACCATCGACACGATCTGCTGGGCGAGAACGTCAAGACAATCGCGCGGGATATGCGTTTCCTCAATTTCATGCTCCTCCATCGCTCTGGCAACGACCGTCGCTTCAAGCAGGTCGTGGCGATGCGTCGCGTAGATTCGTCCTTTGCTTGTCGCACTCACGAGATGCCCCGATCGTCCGACGCGCTGCAGGCCTCGGGCAATCCCCTTCGGCGATTGGATCTGGATCACGAGATCAATACTCCCGATGTCGATACCAAGCTCGAGGGCTGAGGTGGCAACCAGAACGCGCAGCTTGCCCGCCTTAAGATCGGATTCCATCTGCTCCCGCGCCGTGCGCGACATGCTTCCATGGTACGCCTGAACAACGAGGTCAGTACGGGTGAGCTGGAATTGAATCGGCGCATTGGAGCGCGGGACAGCATAGCTGTTGAACGTATGTTCTTGTCCCTGGAGCAGTTCGTTTAGTTTTGCGGCCGTCTGTTCCGCGAGCCTCCTGTTGTTCACGAAAACGAGCGTTGTTCTATGCGTGAAGATCGCCTCGAGCAGGCGTGGAAAGATGAGTGACCAGATACTGTCGGTGGGAAGGTTTGTGAAATCCGGAGCGACGCAGACGACCTCCAGATCCATCTTCTTCCGGTACCCGGCGTCGACGATGGCGACGTCACGCGGTACGAGTTTTCGGTCCCGCCATTCTTGTCCGCCAAGAAATCGTGCGATTGACTCAAGGGGGCGCTGGGTTGCCGACAAACCGATGCGCACAAAAGACTTTGCGACAGCGCGCTCCAATCGTTCCAACGATAAGGATAAATGAACGCCTCGCTTGTTGCCGCTGATTGAATGGATCTCATCCACGATGACGTAGTGGAGGTCCGAAAAGAGATATCGCGCCCTCGGCGATGAGAGCATGAGATAGAGAGACTCGGGAGTGGTGATGAGGATGTCGGGGGGATTGCGGAGAATCGCCGCACGGTCGGCCTGCGATGTGTCGCCCGTCCGGACCGCGCTTCGGAGAATTGGCAGATGAATTCCCTGAGCTGCCGCTTCTTCATGAATTCCACGCAGAGGCTGCTCGAGGTTCCGGTGGATGTCGTTGTTCAGCGCCTTGAGCGGGGAGATGTAGAGGACGCGCACGCTCTTGTTCCGTTTTTCCCCGGATCGCTTGCGCGGCGCCGCCGGTGGCACAGCCGCGGCCTCGTCCTGCCGCGTGTGCGAACTTTCCTTTATGTTTTCTTCCACCAGGTGATTGATACACCAAAGAAACGCAGCCAGGGTTTTTCCGGATCCGGTCGGAGCGACGATTAGCGTACTTCTGCCTGCGGAGATAGACGGCCATCCGAGTGTCTGGGGCGGACTCGGTTCGCCGAATGCCCGCTCGAACCAGGAACGTACGACCGGATGGAATGCCGAAAGGGCGTCTGAACTTTTCATCCAACTAAATTAAGTATTGAAGACGGGAAGGGCAAGAACGATGTGCTGGAGCGGTAAACCTTCCGAAGGTTTTCTTCAAGATGGCGTTCAATGCTGAGACATTCACAGGTCCGGATAGAAAAACCTTCGGAAGGTTCTTATTCCATGATTAATCCGGCGCAACAGACGGCAGCGCCCGGGGCAAACGGACTGTCACGTTGGTTCCGTGCCCGTAGTCGCTTTGGATACTGAGAGATCCTCCGTGCATTTCAATGAGCCGTTTCGCGACGGTCAGTCCGAGGCCGGACCCCTGCTGCTCGTACACCTTTCTATCGAATTGGACGTACGCGTCGATGCCCTCGATCTGTTCCTTCGTCATTCCGCGTCCCCTGTCGATGATCATCATGAGGAGCGCATCATCTTCCGTGACGGTGCCGAAATAGACAGAGGTGCCCTTTGCCGAGTAGCGGAATGCATTGTCGCCGAGTTCCTCCACAATCTTGGCAAAATATTGCGGAGACATGGCAACTGAGCATGGAGTGATGTGTAAGTCCAGATCTTCCGCCCGTCCGTTTTCCTGGGCTTTCTCCCGGGCAAGCTCTTCGACCGTATTCTGGATTTCGGTACTGCTGTGGCTCAGCATCTCTTTCTGACGTTCGTCCAGATTCGACGATCCGATCTGGGCGAAGGTCAGATAATTCTCGACGAGGCGGAGCAATCGTTTTCCGTTTCGGTAAATACGTTCGGACATTTTTCCGATTTCCTGCGGCTGCAGGTTTTTGTAATCCTTCCGCATGATGTCGGCGAAGCCGAGGATGCCGTTGAGAGGGGTGCGCAGTTCATGAGGAATTGCGGTGCTCATTCTTGCCCTGAGCTCCTGCAATTTGTATTCAGACTTTTCAACTGTCAGCCGATACCGTTTCAATCGGGTATTGACGGTGTTGATCAGCTGCGTGGGCGAGAACGGTTTGGGCAGATAGTCGTCCGCACCGAGTTCCATTCCCTGCCGCATGCCGTGCATCTCGGCATTGCTCGTCATTAGAATGAAAGGAGTCGAAGCAACGACGGTGTCGTTCCTGATCGCTTCGAGCATTTGATACCCGTTCACCAGTTCCATTTTGATGTCGCAAATGATAAGATCGGGAAGGCTCGTTCGCGCGAGTTCAAGCCCCTCGCCGCCGTTCTTAGCGCCCATCGCATCGAATCCGTTTGAACGGAGGATCGCGAGCGTGCTCTCTCTCAGAGAGTCTTCATCATCAATAACAAGGATTTTAGTCATGTTTCTATCGAGAAGAGTCGATCCCCGGGTCAGTGTGGAAGTAAGCAACGTATGGTAGTTCAAATTCTATTCGAAAGCCGGCCGCCTGGAATAATGGTAAGGAAAAAAAACAGAAATTGCATTCACCCAAACAATGGATGAATGGAACTATTCTTCTTTCGGGGACATTTTATCGATTTAGCAGCGGCGGCAGAAGGGCGGTTTTGTGTGAAGACGAAACTCGTAGCGCCAACGGGAATCGAACCCGTATTTAAGCCTTGAGAGGGCTCCGTCCTAAACCGTTAGACGATGGCGCCGGTTCATTGTTGCGAAATCAGCCGAGATCTGACAGTTTGAAACTGTTCAAATCTCTCAACCAGGAAATACTTTCCTATTTTTTTGTGAATTAGTGCCACCTGCTTTATCCCGAGCGGGCGTTTATCAATTTACGAAAAGATGTCTCATACTGCAACAACGTTAAGTTCTAATTCCTTGTCTTGTTAATTTCTTATTTAGTTGCATTGGACCAGTTGCGTTGAGTAAAGAAATAAAACAGCAAACACACCTTCGGTTCGTTAGCAGTTGGGATGGTGAAATGATTAGAAATGTCCACTGGTGTCCAGTTGTGAAGGGGAGAGGTGGACACACCGGACACTTGTTCGACTATAAGGGGATTTTCAACATAAAATATGTCCAGTGGTAGGCTGTAGTGGTTGACACCAAGGAGAACGTCTTTCCACGAAAACCTGAAAAGAAGCGCGCTTACATACGAAAATCAATCGTGTGTTGTCGATTCGCGATACCGGATCCCGTCCAGGTAAAGCCAAAAGCACGAAGCTGCAAAAACTAACCGCACCAAATACCACTTTCAATAACGACGGCCACAAGCTGGACTTTGTTACTTTGCCACGAACCCTAAACACTCGGTGTCAACGTCGAAGTCGAACTGGCAAAGTAGGTCCCAGCCAACAAAAATGGCCCAGATGGTGGATGTCTGGGGCTGGATGTTGCAGATACACGAATAATGTTATTTCAGCAGAACCAATTTCTTCGTGTCAACATAACTCCCCGCTTGCAACCGATAGAAGTACACTCCGCTTGCGAACGTGTTCGCGTCAAAAGTCACCGAGTGAGCACCTGCAGTCTCACGTTCGTGGACCAACGCCTTGACTTCCGTCCCAAGTACGTCGTACACTTCCAGGGTAACAAAACTGCTTACTGCTAACTGATAACTGATGACCGTCATCGGGTTGAATGGATTGGGGAAATTCTGATCAAGACTATAGCGCGTAAGTAAGTCGGGATCGCGCGTTCCTGCTGAAGCGACCATCTCAAACAACGGGCGTTTCCAGACCCCGCTATTAGTCCCGGCAAAGAGGTTTGTCTCGGAGACGGCAAGATTATTAATACGGTTAGTCAAGCCGGAACTCATGTCAATCCAACTTGCACCGTTGTTAGAGGATAGAAAGACGCCTTTGTCAGTTCCTGCAAATAGTTTAGGGCCAGAAATGGCTAGAGACCAAACATACTTATTGGTCAAGCCATTGTTGACTGCAGTCCAATTTGTCCCCTCATTCGTAGAGACGAAAACACCTCCACCGGCAGTACCGGCGAATAAGTTTGTTCCACTGAAGGCGAACGACCGGACATCCTTGTACGTCAGGCCGGAGTTGACCTGTGACCAGTTTGTTCCGTCGTCGGTCGAATGAATGACGCCGTTAGCGTAGAGGGCCGCAAAGAGATCCGTTCCACTTATCGCGAGAGCCAGGACATCGGGGTATGCTAAGTTTGCGTTGACAGCGTTCCATAGCGTGCCGTTGTCGGTGGAAAGGAACACGCCGCCATTGGTCCCAGCAAATATCTTCAATCCGGAGACGGCAAAAGCGTAGACTTCAAAGACGTCAGCGTCGGTTGGTAGTCCAGCATTGACTGGAATCCAGTTCGCACCGTTGTTGGAAGACAGAAGGACGCCTCTATTGTAGGGTCCACCTATAAAAAGGTTTGTGCCGGAAACGGCGAATGCGTAGACAAGGTAATCTGTTAACCCAGCATTCGCACCAGCCCAGTTTGCTCCATCATCAGTTGAAAGGAAAACACCCCCGGCTGTACCGGCAAATAGCGTTGTGCCGGAGGTGACGAGTGCACTAACATTAGAACGCATTAAACCCGTATTGGTTGGCGACCAATTTGTGCCATTGTTGGTGGATTGAAAGATGCCACCGGTTCCTGTCCCTGCCATTATATTAGTTCCATGAACCGCAAGAATAGCAACATCGGTACTGGTTAAGCCATCGGAAGCAGGACTCCAATTGGCACCGTTGTCCGTCGACAGGTAAACTCCGCGATTAAATCCTGCAAAGAGATCTGTCCCGTTTGCGGCGATAGAGTAGACAAACTGATCGGTTATCCATGAACTCACTGAAGTCCAATCTGCACCTTTGTCCGTAGAAAGGAAGACACCCCGGCTTGTTGCGATAAAGAGATTCATTCCGGAGACGGCCTGAGCAAAGACCTGAAATGCCTGATCGTTCGCAGGCAGTCCGTTATCAACTGGTTCCCAGTCCGTTCCGTTGTCTGTGGATCGAAACATGCCGGCACTGGGTGTGCCCGCAAAGAGAGTTGTGTCGACAAAGGCAAGTGACTTGACCTCACTATTCAATCCCGTGCTCGCGGCTTTCCAGCTTGCTCCGTTGTTGGTGGAAAGAAAGACGCCCCCATCTGTTCCAACAAAGAGATTATTGCCATGATCGTTTGCGCTACGAGCGAATGTAAACGCTGTGTGGGGCGATATGCCACCATTAGCCCCACGCCAACTTGCGCCATTGTTGGAAGTTCGGAAAATGCCTCCTTCAGTAGCGGCAAACAAATTCGAGCTAGAGAAGGTTAGACTTAGCACGTTTAGGTTTGTCAAGCCATCGTTGACTGGAGTCCAGTTCTTCCCATTGTTTGTGGATAGAAATACGCCGTCGTATAAGCTGCCGGCAAACAAGCAAGTGTCGCTCCAGGCAAAACAAGTTATTTCGCCCCCTGTAGGACCGTTCGTTTGGAGCCATTGCGCAAGCACTTGACTTCCACTGGACAATAAACAAATCATAAGGAAGATGATTCGGAGAGTATTTTTCATTTGTTTCCCTTCTCTATGCTCTGCAAATGGAAATTACTACAAACGTCTTCTTATGATAAATGCGCAGCGCTCTAGCGGACCGGAGCTCCCGCTAAGGAACAGCGGCACGCGGTAAGCTGCGGCACCTAAGTATTATACATTCCCTACTTCAACAACATCAATTTCTTTGTCTGGACATAACTCCCGGCACTAAGCCTGTAGAAATACACTCCGCTTACCACGTTCGCCGCGTTCCATTGTCGAGAATAACTTCCCGCCGGCAATTCTTCTGAAACGATCGTTGATACTTCTCTTCCTAAAATATCAAACACTTTCAACGATATGGTTGAGCGCGCCGGAAGACCAAACGAAATTGTTGTCGTCGGATTGAACGGATTCGGATAGTTCTGGCCAAGACTGTACTTCCTGGGCAAATCGCTGGAAGGTCTCTCCACGGAAGTGATCATTTCCGACACCGGCCTTCGCCACACGCCGCTCCCCTGGGTCCCGGCAAAAACATTTCCGCCGATAACCGCAAGAGATAAGACGACCATGTTTGTCAAGCCCGTATTGACCGCCGTCCAGCTGGCACCGTTATTGGTGGAAAAGAAGATCCCGGAGGTATTTGTTCCGGCAAAAACATCAGTGCCGCTTACGGTGAGCGAATAGACCATACTGCTCCCCACTCCGGTTATGCCGTTGTTCACACTAGTCCAGCTCGAACCGTTGTCGGTGGACCTAGCGACTCCGAGCCCCCCGGATCCGGCAAATACAATGCCATCTCCGACGGCAAGACACCAGATATCGATAAGCCCGTTACTCGCCCTGGTCCAGCTGGCCCCAAGGTCGGTGGATAGAAAGATACCGCCGATTGTCCCCGCAATGAGATTGGTTCCGCTAACGGCAAGCGCATAAACATAACCATCCCCCAGGCCGCTATTGACCGTTGTCCAGGTCGCGCCGCTGTTGGTGGAAAGAAAGACCCCGTTGCCCTCAGTTCCGGCGAAGAGATGCGTACCGCTTACGGCGAGAGATAGGACCGTGCTGCCCAGCAAACCTTCGCTTGCCCCAATCCAGCTCGTGCCGTTGTTGGTGGTAAGAAAGACCCCGCTGTCCGTTCCGGCAAAAAAATTACTGCCGCATACAGCGAGAGCCCTGATAATGGGACAGCTTAAGCCGGTGCTCGCCGCAATCCAATTTGTGCCATCGTCGGTGGAGAGGCAGACTCCGCCCCCCGAAGTCCCGGCAAGTAGGCTTGTGCCGGCCACGAAAAGAGACCAGACATAGCTGCTATTTATGCCGCCACTTGACGCAATCCACCTCGCGCCATTGTCGCTGGAGAGAAAGATGCCGCCCATCGTCCCTGCGATGAGATTTGTGCCGTCGACGACCAGAGCCCAAACACCTGTATTTGTCAAACCGACATTGACCCCGGTCCAACTGGTGCCGTTGTTGGTCGAGAGAAAGACCCCGTTATCGGTTCCGGCAAAGAGATTTGTCCCGCTGACGGCAAAACACCAGACATTCGTGCTCGGTAGTCCGGTATTTGCCTCGGTCCAACTCGTGCCGTTGTTGGTCGAGAGAAAGACCCCGCTACGGGTTCCGGCAAAGAGATATGTTCCGCTCACAGCGAGAGAATAGACTATGCTGCTCATCGACCCGTTATTTGCCCCAATCCAGCTCGTGCCGTTGTTGGTCGAGAGAAAGACCCCGCCTTCAGTTCCGGCAAAGAGATTCGTGCCGTTGATGGCAAAGGACCGGACATTGGGGTTCGTGATGCCGTTGCTCGCGGGAGTCCAATTTGTGCCATTATTGGTGGAGAGGAAGATCCCGCCCCCCAAGACCCCGGCAAAGAGATTAGTCCCGCTGACAGCAAGAGAATAGATCATACCGCCCGTCAAGCCGCTATTGACCGCTGTCCAATTCGAGCCATTGTTCGTTGAAAGAAGAACACCGCCTCCCAAAGTCCCGGCAAATAGATTCGTACCGCTGACTGCAAGGCAAAAGACGTCGGTAAGCTCCTTGCCGGCCGCATTCCAGCTAGTACCGTTGTCGGCGGAGACAAAAACGCCGTAGGGGGTCCCGGCAAAGAGATTCGCGCCGCTGATGGCAAAACACCGGACCCAACCACCGGAGGGTCCGTTAGTCTGCACCCATTGAGCGTGAACGGTGTGAAATGAAAGAAACAAAGAAATAAGAAAAGAAAAAGTAGAATGAAGGTGTTTCATGTTTTCTCCGCGTGCTTTCTTGTGCTGTCCGTCATAAAACATAAGAACCTCGTTCATCGCGTGTGGCGAATTCGGAGGTTCAGTATTCACAAATAGTATTTGCCGCATTCCCCATAATTCGGTAGGCTTGTATGCGCGAATGTACCATTATTCAAATGGACAATCAAGTTTAAATAAAGGGCCCAGAAAATTTCGGGCTCTCTAGTGCATCCCAGCCGACCAATCTATGTTCTCGCTATGAAAAGACTCAATCTAATTGCCCTTGCGCCCTCAGCTCGAAGGCCTAGCGCCGGCACTGCAGAAACGATCTCAGCCGAGTCTTTCATAGATTGGATCATCACGTCTCTCAGATTATCTGATGGTCTGGTTGGCTCAGATTGTTCAACTGCCTTACCCAGTATCGAAACCTCAACCTTGTTCTTGCCGGTGAGTTTCACAATGATTTCCGACCCTGCCTTATAGCCAATTGCATGGCAATTTCTGAACTGACGGAGGTATGAACGCTGGGAATTAGAACGAACTTCGAACCGGCCTTAAGAGAAGATCCAAGGATGACGTCACGAAGATTGGGTGCAAGAGGCGGTTAAACGCGAAAAAAGAGAACGCAAAATGAGGGAGTATCCTGAAGACTGATTAAACTCTTTTCTCATCGAAGGTGCTAATCATTTAATCCTTCTCCATCGAGAATTTTCTGAATACACTTTTCAACTCTTGATTCCCGGGTTTTGGATTGTTTGGGTTGAGAAAAATAAAAAATGTATCCTCTTTGTCGGCCCGGCGTCAATGCATAAAAGGCCTCTTTCAGCGCGGGGATTTTATCCAATTTCTGTTGGAACTCCTCAGGGATTTTATACTCTGAAGTCTTTTTCAATTTCACTTTCAGGCCGGCTCTTTCCACTTCGATGGCTTCATAAATATAGGCTTTCAGGATTCTTTCCATCTCGACAATTTCGCGAACATTGGTAAACCGGATCTGTCGTGCGGCCTGCACATTCTTGGTTTGTTGGATGAGAACACCGTTTGCGTCATGCAGCAATGCGCCCTTGAAAAATAAAAGCGCACAGTATTCCTTAAATACATGTATCAAGACTATGTTGTTCTCCTGGTACGTGTAACAGGGACAACCCCACTTCAATTCTTCGGTCAGCGGAGAGTCAAGAACGATCGTTCTCAACTTCTCCAATTCTTTCTGCCACTTTTTGGCTTTAACGAAATAAAAATCAACTTTAGAATTTGCGCTGCTTTTTGTCATAGGATGTTGATGTCTGTGCAGGAATTAGACCTTTAGCGAGCCGCGGAACCCCCTGACGGCATAGTAAGATTCCGCGCCGTTGTGATAGATGAAGATAGTGTCGTAGCGGCGATCGCAAAAGAGCGCGCCGCCAAGTTTTCTGATCTCAGAAGTAGTTGTCACCCAGCTCGATGTCTTCGTGTCGAATTTCCCAAGCTTCTGAAGTTCTCGATATTGATCTGCCGTTAGAAGCTCAATGCCCATCGCGGCGGCCATATCAATAGCGTTATCCTTCGGCTTATGTTCTTTCCTTACTCCAGCGCTTCGCGGTCGAAACAAAGACTTCTGCGGCCGTTAGGACTTTCCGCCGAACAATCATAGAAAATGTATTCGCCCGTCTTCTTATCATGACCAACAACATCCGGCTCACCGCCCGTTCTCTCCATTTCTTTGAGCGACCATAGTTTTTCACTTTTGGCTTCCAGCTTTGATTGTATCCTGGCCCATTCAAGACCTTTGTGGCGGCCCATGTTTTTCTCAAAACGGGATTTCAGCGCTTTGAGTAATTCTCCTCGTTCTTCCGGCGACATTTTCTTGTTCCGATCTGTGTTCTTCATACTCTTATCGCTCTTGGTTAACTGAAACGATTCGTCTGTCCGCAGGTCTGAAATACCACGATACCAGAGTAAGGATGAGAAGCAGCAGCGAAGGAAATATCTCCTTCACGAAATCACCCGATGCGATATGTGAAAATACCGCTCCCGTCATGGCAAAGAAAAAGCCCGCGTAGGCCCATTCCTTGACCAAAGGAAATTTGGGAATAAGCACCGCTATCACTCCCAGGGCTTTCCAAACACCTATGAGCGTTAGAAAATAGACCGGATAGCCCAAATGTACAATACTGTCTACTCCTCCGGCTCCCGCTTTCTCTTTCAATAACTGGACTGATGCAGTTGATACCATTCCTAATGCAAGCCAGAGAGTGGCAATCCAATAGATAATTTTATTTCTCTTTGCCATAACGGGTCATTTTAATTTGTTGAGGATGTTTTGTATCCGGTTATGTGCCAGGTTGATTCCCTGCGCCATCCCTATTTTCAGCACCTGGCTTCTGTGTGCAGCCGATTCGTATATCACGTGCATGTTCAGCTTGCTGGTATTGTCAGTAAGTTTTTCAAACTCCAATAACTCAAGCTGGACGCCAAAAGGCGTATTCTCCATTTCAAATGTCCGTGTGATTTTCCGGTTCGAGATGAACTCATGGATAACACCATTGGCCCGGAAGACCACGTTTCCCTTTGCATCGGATGTTTCAAACTGGTAACTTCCGTGCTTTTTGCTTTCGAGCCTCAGCGCTTTCGTTCCCATCCATTGCTCGACAATGCCGGGCTCTACATACGCTCTAAAAAGCAACTCCAAAGGCAAATCAAATTCCCTTGTTATCATCAATTCTTGCTTGCCCTCTTCGGCTTCTACTTTTGTTTTTAGTTCCATAGCGTTTTATTTCTTTGATTTATATTTTTTCATTATGGATTCCAATTTATTAAACCTTTCATCCCACAATTT
>Ga0265338_10003333_pt1 | contig 22704 bp, 6 predicted proteins | sample 42126metaG_FD_193579 | JGI IMG/M metagenome (GOLD analysis project Ga0265338, IMG submission 193579) | Rhizosphere microbial communities from Carex aquatilis grown in University of Washington, Seatle, WA, United States - 4-21-26 metaG | ecosystem: Host-associated > Plants > Roots > Rhizosphere >... | reverse complement strand
CTCACTGGATTCGGCGACGGGAATTAACGATGGCGCACAATACAAAAACCCCGACGCGGGGGCATCGGGGCTTGGAATCGAAGCATGTGTAACAGCGGTGGAAATTGGCCGATTCCGACCCTCGCCTTGCGTTGCGCAGACATGGGACTCCTCAATACTTGAGCCGTTTTTGACCATCGATAATGTAATCAGCATTCCTGCTATTTTGGCCACGTGACTGCCATCCATAGGTCTGTCATGCCATTGTTGTCGCAGTAAAGGGTATAGGGTGACGCCGGTGGATTAGCGGGATCAACCACCGGAGGCAACGCCACATTTACCAGGCTGCCAGTCATGAGACCGAAGGCCGGATCCAGGTTTAGTGCGTCCGTTTTCGCAGTGGCCGTATTGGCGCTGTCGTAGAAGTCCACCGGGTTCGTCGTTTCGGCGAAAAACTGCACACCTTTCACTCCGGACAATCCAAGTTTCACGGCCCAAAACGGGAAATGTTGGGGCAAGAGGTTGAAAGAAAGCGAAGCTAAGGTTCCGCTGGCTGCGTTCTTAAACCTGGCCCACTCGGCCGGAAACTCGTGTCGCATGGAGAACAGGCGCATTGATCCCACCGTCTGGGCTTTGCCGATTTTGGCGGTCAAATTGCCGACCGCGGCCGATTTCAGAGGGGCCCCTCCTTCGCGCGCGGTGTAACGGATGTGAAGAACGACATCGGTAATCGTGTCGAAATCAAACTGCGGCACGTTCGAAGGAAGGGTCAACTGCCATTGGCTGATGACGCCGGAATATTCAAAAGGCAGATACCGCTCGTCATGCAGGTTGGTTTCAAACAGGCCGCTGTCCATTTGTCCCGAACTGATGACCACCGCCTGGATGGCCCCGAAATAATCGCTAAAACGGGTGTCATTGGCGCCGGATCGGGCGTAAGGTGCCGAACCACCCGCCAGTTGGGCGCTCGTCCGGATGGAGCTGTTTTGAAGTGCGAGGGTGCAATTCACGCCCGTGTAAGGCCCGGTAACACAGGGGATGGTGACGGCCACCGATTTGATGCGCCGGAAATAATGCCCGGGGCCATCCAAGTCGAACAACTCTTCGGGCAGACTAACCATGCAGCTTCCGGTGGCGCGAAGTTGGATCAAGGACAGCGGGGACACCTGAAGCAGGCTCACGTGCTTGGTAATCTCATATTCGCGCACGTTGAGATCGTGATAGTCCATTTCCATGCGCTTGACATCGAAAAGCAATTTTTCGCCGGCTAGCAGGCCTTCCATTCCGTCCTGATAGTTGGATTGGATATAGTTGAGGCTCGAATCGCCCAACTCATGTTGCAGCGCGCGCTCCGCCTTCCTAGCTACCATAAAAGCCAGTTGGAAAGCATTGGAATAAAGACTTTGAAGCGCTCCCTTCATCCATAAATAGAGGCCTAGCGTCGTGGCCTTTTGAAACCGTCCCTGGTCACCGACAGCGAGTTGGGTGCCTTGGAGGAAATTTTTGATATCCTCGGACTGTTGCATTTGGGTCTGATGATTTTGATACTCCTGGCAGGCAATCGCCTCACGAATCTGCGCTCCGCGCAATTGCTTCATCACCTGGTTGATTTCCCCCTGGGCGGAGTTGCTTTGAAAGGTCCACTCCTGTTCGCGGCGGGAATAGGAGCCGAGCTTGGCGGTTTTGTTGGCCTCGAAGGAGGACAATCCGGCATAGGCTCGTGACACTGCCGCAAAACCTGAAGTCAGGGAATTAAGTTGCGCTCCTCCCAACTCGACAGTGAAACCCCAACCCATTGGTTGAGAGTTAAAATGAACTTGGGGCAATAGTGCGATCTCTGAGGCAAAGGCCTCTAACTGACTTTCCCTTAACTGATGATCCTTGGCCACGCGCAGTCTTTCCAACTCCTCAGTTTCATGGCTGCTCATAGTCTTGATTTCCCCGTCGCTGACCGATGGAGAATTTTGGGCAATATCCACCTTGATTTTTGTGTTGTCGACGGTCGTCGTCGGCTCACCAGAATCATCCGCTTGAGAAAAATTGAGATTCTGCAATCCGCTGTTATCAGGGTCAGCCATTTGGGCGATCTCGGCATCGGGCGTCCCCAACAGCTTTTGGTAATAGACATAACGCTGACTGGCGTTGGCCAGGGATTGCTCCAGGGCCTGCTTTGATTTGATTGCATCCTGCCATTCGGAATATTTGACCGTTTCGGCCAGTTTCATAATGATGGATTCATGCTGGGCTCGCAGGAGCGAGAGCGCTTCGTTGTCCCCCTTTTCAAAGGCGGAAAGCAGACTGGCGCCAAGGGATTTTACTTCCTGGCAGATTTCACTCGCCTTGGATACCAGCAGTTGGAAACGCACCAGCGGCAGTGGCTGGTTCAAGCCGTTCACGATGGCGTTCACGTCCACTCCCTCCGCAGCCGCCCGCACCAGGAGGGCCGGGTCAATGGGCGGATCAAAAAGGGGCAGTTTCTGGAAGATGCCCTGGATATTGAGACTGTTGTGGATCTTGAAAAGACGGTCGGCCACTGTATCCCAATAACCCAATAGGGTTGCGTTTTGAGGGACGCAAAAGAACAGGGTCTGTCCGATGCTGTTCAAGGTATTCGCGCCGGTTGGATTCACGGCGGGGGCGGGACTTGGCGCGCTGTCGAACGGAATGTCCACCTCCATGTCCACCAGGGCGTCGCTGAATCCCTTCAGATTCGGGCGAATCGTGTTGTAAGTCTGCGGTGCGGTCGATTCTTTAACCGGCACGGCCTGGGGCTTGGGTCCCAGAATATTGGCAGCCAATACATAAATCTGGGTGGCCTCATTGATGGTCTCGATGGTGTATTGCTGAAACAGGCTGTCACCCCAGGCCATGAGATTGTCCAAATAGGCCATCACCGTCTTGAGCATATAGGCCGTGGGGCGATATTGAGCGACCGCGAAAGGCTGAAAAGGCGTCTCCACCCAGGATTTGATTGAATCGATGGTATCCGTTTGCAACTGGGGATTCTCGCCCGTGGAAAGATTCAAGATGATTTGCTGGATCAGCTCGGTGTCGGTGTATTGGAAGGGACGCACCTTCCAAAATCGAGCCGGCGTGGGGCCATCGGAATCGTCCGTAGGATCGAAGATCGTATGGAACCAATTTTGAGCGTCCTGAAACTGCTGGTTTTGGCTCAAATGGATGGCGATCAAAAGCGGGGCGTGAAAGAAGAGTTCCCAATTGTAAATCGAATAGGCTCCGCTGATTGAAAAGTCCAAATCTTTGACCGGGTATGGCGTCCGCACGAGCGGAGACGGTGCGTAAGCGTTCGGAGTGAAAATCCGCTCATAAAGTTTCACCGGCGTTTGCTGCGGCAGAGGCAAGCCGGTGCGAAGCAAGATTTGGGTATTGGCGGGCAAGGTCACGGGGGTTCCATCCAAGAGGATTGCAGGAGCGCCATTGGGAAGGATCACCAGCGTTTCATCGGGCAAGATCGCGGAAGCTGTGGAGGCCAAAGGCGTCGGAACGGTTGATCCGGAGGGGATGACCGCCGTTCCAGCCGGAAGGTTGATTTGAACGCCCCTTGAAATGGAATTGGAGATCGAAATTGGCAAGTTTATGGAGACGGTTATCGCGCCGGACAAGGTCGAGGTTGAGCCATCCGCGCTGGTCAAGGTGGTGCCGTCAGGGAGGTTGACTGAAAGGGGCGTGATTACATCCAACAAGGTCAGTGGCGCGCCCGTGAGAGCTTGGTTTTGATTGCCATCCAGTAATTGGGCGCCTGCGGGAAGGCTGAACAACACCGCCCGGGTACTATCGGGCATTGCCTCCAATCCATCCGAATTGGCCTGGTACAGGACGTTCATGGCCAGGAGATCGAAAACGGAATCCGTGTCACCCAGTTCCCGGGCCAGTTGCAGGACATAAGGGTGAAAATGGGGGGAAAACTGATAACTGACATTCAGGCTGTAAGTCGTCAGCCACTGGGGCGGATAGGTTTCGGTGGCATTGACATTTAATTCAACTTCGTTATGGAAGCTTGGTTGGATGAAATTTGTTGGCATAAGTTGTCTCCTGGTGGGTTATTGAGTTGCAGGTGAGGAGGCTGATCCAATCGCACTCTGGGTTTGGGCTTTAAGAGCGAACGACAGCGCGCTGGCGTAATCCAATCCGGAACTTGAAATGACTTTGACACCGCCGCTCTCTGTTGTCATCAAGCCCACCGAAAACTGAGGGTTGGCCAAACCCACATTCGCTTTAACCTGGTAATCTTTGTCCACGACCAGGGTTCCCCCTGTTTGGCCAATCACACTCGTCCCATACGAAATCAGGGTCGCTTCATTGGCAATCCAATCCACATTGGAGGTGTATTGAAAAACAGCTTCGCGATCCGCCGGGTTGAGTGGGGAATAGGCCGGGACTTGAGGTGTCAGAGTGATAGCATTCCAGTACTTCGGGTCGTTAATGGTCCCATCAATGTATGCAGGGCCTATGGCCCAACCCTCCCAATGCCGGAAAGAAGTTTCGGAGACGGTGGGCTGAACAAAAAAAGTCAATTCTTGATTGGAGTCAGGATCGTTGGTGTCCTCATAAAAAAATGGGCTGGACAGGGCTCCAATGTGGCTCACATAGATGGAATAGAGCGAACTCGCCACCAGCCCCGGTTGCGACAAGTTGTCGCAGAGCAAAAGATTGAATGAGTTTACATTGTTCAGAATAGGTTCGGTCGATAATTGGCTTGATTGCAATGTGCCATCAAGCATGCTGAACTCCTTCCAATAACGCGCCTGAAAGATTGGCGATCCTGCGGCATTTGCGGCCGGATCCGCGATGTATCCCACGTTCTTGGTGGCGTCCCGACCCGAAGTGGCATAGGGGACATAGTACCGTCCCTGCCAATACGCACCACTGCACACGGGTTCGCTGTTCTTACCCGTCAAGCGGAAGGCAAGACCTTTATCCAACCCAAACAGGGAATGATTTGGACCAATGCCTTCCATATGAATTCGGACTGCCGTTTCGTCACCGTCATTCGTATCAATGGAGGCGTGGGCGTATAAATCCTTTGCCGGATCGAAATTATCCGGAACTGGAACGGGGATGAACCGGTTAACGTCACTCGATTTGCGGGGCGTCCATTGGCCTTGATAATATTCGCTCCAGTTCAATTGGATTTGCACCATTTTAGTCGGCTTGCCGGCGGCCACGAGATTGGAAAGTTCTCCAAAGTTAAGGTTGGCCAGTGTCTTGGTCGGGGCCGGGGCAGGTTGGGAACCGGAGCCGAACACGGGCGATAATTCAGTGTTCGCTTGGGTAAACTGCCCACGATTAGCTGGGGATCCGGAACCGGGCTCGGCTGGCGGACCGGCCTGCGCGACGAACGTCAACCAGAACACGGTCAGCCTTCCCCGCCAAATCACAGCCACGACGTGGTCCCCATCAATATCCGGCGCCACTGGAATCCACGCGTTCCAAATGCCATTCGAAAAAGTCCGATAGAAATATTTCTTGGGTTTGCCGTGATGGCGTCCAATTACATGAAGAACGTTGGTAGTGGCGGTATTCCCCGGCTGGTTAAACAGGCTGACGATATCCAGCCGGGCGCGGGTGTCCAGGTCCTGGAGATATTGGGTGAAAGCCTGCTCCGCCAAATCGCGGGTGATGTTACCCTGCAAAAGAGTTCCCTGTAAGGCTTGGAAAAGGTCGCTGGAGTTTTCACGAAACTCGGGGATCAGCCAGTTTTCCGGCCACAGAAAGATTTCGCGATTGGCTTCCCAAACCCGGTAACGTTTCATCCAGTCCCAGCGGTTGGAGTCAATGACGGAGGGTTTTACCTGTGGTTCCAGGTTTAACAGGCACCGCTGGATGAAGGTCTGGACGGAAGATAGAGCCAGCCGGATGCGTGACGTCTGCACGACCGGTTCCATTCCCGGATCTACCAGGAAAAATTCGAACAGGCCGTTCGTATCGGTCGCACCGAATTGTGCGATAGCCGGCAAGGTAAGAATGTAGGTGCAAAGTGCGTCGCGCTTCTTCTGTCGCAAGGGGTCAAATACCGATTGGGCGACGGGCCTCCATTGATCCGGTGTGTATTGGGACTTGACGGCGTTTCGCAGCGCCGAAGCGATGGCGATGCCGGGATCCGCATTCATCGAGGCCGTTGCGCGCGACGCGTAGACGATCCCCGTCGTCTGTTTCACCACTTGAGGCTGGACCCCCAAGATCTGGACCATCTGGAGGGCTTCCCAAAGGCGTCTGAAGCCGAGTTCATTCACCAGGGGCGCAACCGTGAATTGGAGCTGTGCCTCAGTACCTATACCGTTTGTCGCCGCCTGGACGGCCGCCGTTCCCCATAATTGTGCGATCACCACCTGGATGGTTGCCTCATCCCGTCGGGTCAAGTTTGCGATCGCCTGATACAAATTCCTGCTCGCCAACTGAAGCGGAGATGTCATCCCAGCCGGAAGCGGAGCCACCGGAATGGTTTGTCGTGCATTTTGAAAAACGTAGATCAGGCCATCCGTGCCACCCGCTGGCCCCTTTCTTAAATCCGCGTAATTGGCCAGACGGAGGAACTGGCTAAAAAGTTTTTGCGCCTTGGGAGTGGAGTCATCGGCAGCCTGCGTGGGCAAGGCGTTAAAGCTGATATTGGCAAAATCGGCGGGGTGAGTTACGATATACACAATCTCATTCTCATCCAGTTTGAATCCTTGGATTAACTGCATGGTTTTCGCCAGCAGGATTTGGGCACGGTTGTAACGTTGCACGGAAGTTTCCGGGTAGAGTGAGAGCTGGCTCAAAGATCCTAGCGGAAGGGCTTCCCCTTGAACCAATAATTTGGCATCGCCACCGGCCAATCCTTGGAAATCCAAGGTGAAGTGATAAGGAATGCCAGCCTTGAATTGGGCGAATCCATTGATTGAATTGGTGGGACTGTTGCCCGCGATCAGCGGCATGGTCATGAAGTCAAACTGGAGCGCTGCGGACGCCGTGCTGTTGGGCAGGATGGCCGTAAAATTGTAGGGGCCATCGGCAGGCACTTCCAAGTATCCCTCGAAGCGAGCGCTGCTGGCAGGATTGGTGGCCTGATCCGTATTGGCCGTGGCCAATGTGGCCGAGCCCACTTTCGTGGCAAAGCTGTCTGAAAAGTAAGTGACAGTCAGGCCAGTATCTCCGGCAGCTTGAAAAGCTGCCAGCAGCGGGGTGGACGGCGTAGCTGCTTGAGTTGGATCGGAAAGGACCATCGTATTGGTCAACAGCATCTTGGTCAGGGACGCGCCGGCATTCAACTGGGCGGCCAAATGTTGGATGGTCGCCTGAATGATCAGTTGGTTCTGCAAGTAAGGCAGAAACTCGGTCGCCAAAATTGTTCTCGCCGCCGCCGTTCCGGGCGGGGAGACGAATAGCGTGTCAAAGTCGCCGGCCTGCAAAAACCCCGTTTGCTGCCCTCCCACCGTCGATTGCTGCAGGTAAGTCTGAAAAAATGTCAAGGCTTGCGTGCGAATGTCGTTCAACAACCCTTGCAGCAGGCTCTGCTGTGCCGCCGTGATCGTGCTTTGCGCAACGAGCGTTGCCAATTCAGCCGTCAAATTGGTCATGACCGAACTTGTCGGAACACCTTGCAGAGTGATGGTCTGGGTGCTCGATACTTGGTCGTAAACCAGTTGGATTGAGGAATCATTGGAGAAGGCGGTCGCAGAAACCGCGCTCGTCGCGGTAACTGGCATGGCAGTGTATTGAATGCTTCCGGTCCACATTCCCATGAAAGCTTGTGCCACATTCGCAGGAAAAACCTGCGACATTTTTTGCCGGATCAGGTCGTCGGTGAATGTTGTAGGATCAGCCGGCACGGTGGTCTCGCGTTCGATGCCATGGATGATGCCCGCCAGCGAACGTACTTGCTGCATCACCACGGCGGGGTCGTGGTTGTAAGGACCGGCAGCGTCAACAATTTGGTGGCGCAGAATATATTGCAGGTCCTGAACCGAGAAGCCACTTGCCTGCACTTTTGCCGCCTGGTCCGAAAACTGAATCGTTTCTCCCCAAGGGTGGTCATCCCCCAGAACGGTCAGCGGTGTTGTGACCAATCCATCAAAAGGATTAACCGGAGTGAGAGAAGCGGTGTTGATCATGTCAACGCTCATCTGCTTCAAGGCAATAAAGTCGTCCACCGAAAGCTGAAGTCCCTGTGAAAGCAAGGCGTAGCGGTAAAGCAAGGACACGTTAGCCAGGGTTAGCGGAGCTGAGGCAATGTCCAATTGGTTGTCACTGAGAATGGATTCCACCTCGTCGGCCGTCAGCCCCAAAGCTCCCTGAACGGCGGTGACATGATCGCTGAGCAATGCAGACCCATCGGATAGGTATTGTCCTGTCGGGCTGTCGAAAATCGGGTCGTTGTTCAACACGGCGTCGGTCAGAAATAATTGCGCGTAAAGCGGATTCTCCCCCATCGTGGGGATGGCAGACCAGAGTGGGAGCAGGCCAGTCTTCCCAAATGGTGTCGATTGAAGCTTCGCGAAAAGGGCGTGCAAATGGGACAGGTAGATCAGGGTGCCCGGCATGGCTTTTGAGAGATTCACCCCAGGATTCGGATCGGTCGGCACGGGCAACGACGGGATCAGAAACGTCTGCAAGGCCCGGTCCACTTCATCAATTGACCAGTTTAGCTTTTTCCAAATACGGACGAATATGTTCAGTTTCAGAAAATCCAAGGCGCTCGCCGCGCTTCCGCCCGCATATTGGAAGGCGGTGTGTTGAAAGTCGCAGGCATTCTCGGCAGGGGCTTTCAAAATGAGGACCCGGTTGGAATACCCAGCCGTCAAGATATTGCCCAGCCAGTTTTGCACCGCCTTGGGGTCACTGTTGGGATAATGCTGCTGCGTTAAACTTTGAAGGTTTGTTTCAAAAGCCGTTTTTTGGGACGCGGTCGGCGGAGGAACGTTGTAACCCGGCTGGCCGGTGTAGGTGAACACATCATGGAGGCTCAACCCAAATTTCCGCAATGGAATGGTTAAAGAAACCAATGAAGGGTTTAGAAAACCAGTCTCAATGATGTCAGCCAGGTCTTGATACGTGATGCCCAACCGGTCAGCCAAGGTCTTCGCCGAGCCCAACTCCGACAAGGCGGTTGGCTGGTCGCCATAGCCATAAAGATTGAACCAATTTGAAAGAATGGTTGGATTGGTGAACAGGGCGGATTCCACGGTTGAAAACCCAAGAAACTCCATGAAAATGGCCGACCGATAATAAAGATAATTATTTGTGTCGGTCAGCAATTCCAATGAATCTGCCGGACGGAAGACCTCAAGAATTTGCCACAAGGGCAGTTTAAAATAGTTTAATAGTCCCCGCACCGTTTCAATCCAGAGGTCAAACGGCAGACTCAGGGGATAAAGCGCCGGGGTTGCCGCCACGCGATTGGCCAGGACTGAATAAGCCGGCGGAAGAATATTCTGCGGCTCGGCAATGAGATCGGCGCTGTTCGCCAGCCCGGTATCATAAACCAGATTTTGGAGGCTGCCCTGGTGGGCCACGAAATACTCCAGAATCTCGTTCACCACATCAATGTAAGGCAGCGCGGTATTCGTGTTTTCACAGCTTAAATTCATATCCGGCAAATCCGGGCGCCGGGTCTTCAGGATGGCGAAGGGAGTGCCGACTGGATTTGGGTCGCTAGGGTTTGGGTCCAGGAAATGGAGGATATCCACAAAGTAGGCTGCCGGGCTTAACACCGAACGACAGTCCTGACACTCGCAAAAATCCAACGAGCCGAACAGCCCGGTCATGCCGGGAAATTTTTGCGTGATGGCATCCCGGGCATTTTGGCGATCCCCGACCGAGCCGCTCAGCGCATAAAGCGGCGGCTGGGAATCCAATTGCTTGGCCATGGCAAACAGATTTAGCGTGACCGCACTCACCTGCTGCGCCTTTCGATACACCAGGTCCGCTTCCGTGATGGAAGGAAACGCCGAGCCGAATCGCGCACAAAATTCCTCGGGCGCGTAACTCGAAATATCGCGGGCGGAGGTGAACCCTAATGTGAGCGCTGACTGAAGGGATTCATCGCTGGGGGTAATCTGATATAGGCAATGCAATGTCTTGGTCAATGTGACCGTTTGCGCGTCTGGCGTGGGAATTGACTGGGGCAGGTTTTTTAAGAACGCGTTCAGCGGTGTCCGTCCCAATTGATATCCCGCCGAATCCGCCGCTTTCAGGAATGCACCCACTTTCGGCGCCAGGGTAGAGTCCAGATTCAGACTTCCCGCTGCGGCCTTCTGCGCTAATGCGCGGGTGGGATATGCCAGGCATATTTTACGGGCCAGGTCTGCTGCGTATGCGTCCAACTGGTCGGCAGGAGTGGCGCCCCCATACGTTGCGGGAATGAACGACTGAAGCTTTTGCTCATCATTCCCGGCGATGGAATTGATGGCGTCTTTCCAGGTCGCTGCCAGATGAAAATTTGCATCCACTAAAGCCCTCAAGTCGGTGGCGGAGCCCAAGGTTTGTTGAATTTTTTGTACCAGGCTGTTGTTGTTATAGGTAAGAAAGGCGAGTTTGCCCTGCAAATGTAAGGTTGCGATGTTGGCGGCGGAAATACCGGCGGATGCTGCCTTCGTCCACAAATCTGCCCCTGAAATCGTCGCGTCAAAAAAAACTCCGGCAAATACCGCCTGTTGCCCGGGATCAGTAATGACGCTGCCCAGCAGTTCACTGTAGCTGGAAGGCGCGCCGGACACTTTTCTGGCCAAATTGATTTTGACCGCAAATGCAGTGAAGGCAACTTGGGCGGCAGAAATTTGTTTGTCGCTTAAACTGATAATGCCCGCCTGATTGGCCTTGGACAAAGCCGTTCCAATGGTTGCGGTTGGAATCAAGGCCAGGATTTGCGGATCGGTTGGCAGACCGGTGCGGAAAAGAGCGTAAAGCGCATCCGACCCGAGTCCGGTCGTGGCCGACAGTTGGGCGGCGGTCGCGGCAAGTGCGAGCAGCCTCGCATCCCAGCCGGAGGATTGATTCAGCAAAGTGAGGTCTTGTTGCGCGCCGCTTTCCTGTGCTGTCGCAAGTTGTGCGATGCCAGTGCCACCAATGGCCCCCTGAACGTCAGCCGACAGCCGGTCGTATTCCGCCGTCAGTGGCTGGACATTCGCGGGAGCGACCAGATTCAGCACCGTCTGTGCCGGCGCAGAGTAAACGACAGAGGACACCGTGGTTTCCCTGCCTTGCGCATCCACCACCCGGACCTCGACATTCGCGGCGGCAGTGGGCGGTGGGTAAGCCAAAGAATACACGCCATTCCCATCAGTTTTGGTTTCAGCCAGTTTCGTGGCCACTCCGCCATAGCCGATGGAATAAAGCCGCACGGTGACGCCGTTTCCCGCCAGCCCATAGTCCATCGACAAACGGCCGCTCACATCCGACTGATTGGTTCCCGCGATGGCAGCCGCGTTGCTCAACATTGCCTGGGTGGCCCCGTCAACAATACCGGTGACCGGTAATTTGTACTGGGCCTGAAATTGCTTGATGGCATCCGCCGTTCCGGCGCCCAGCACGCTCTGGCTGACCTCGGTGGCCGGGACAGCGATGCCACTCTTCGTGAGGTTGGCTTGAACTGCACCGACCTGGTCGCCTTTTGCATTGGGCGCTAATACTGGTTTTATGATTGGCATGGTAGTTGTTCGATTCTTAACTTAGATTTACTTTTTCACTGCTTAATAAGCTCATTCAATTTGAAGTTTGATCCGGCAGCTTCACCTGCAACGATTCGACCCACTTATTGGCCCGTCCCAGAAAAGTATCGAGCAGGCGATCCTCAATATGATTCGATTCCCATACTGCGACTCGTTCCAAGCCGATGCATTCTTCCGGGGTCGCCACCCTTGCATGGCCCGCTTCATCCATGATTTTGCAGTTTGAATAGTTAGTGAGATCTTGCATGAATCTCTCGAAAGGTCGTGCAATCCCCTCTTCCAGCGGCCTCTGGCCAATGATTTCCCAAGTATCAAGCACCGATTTGTGCGCGGCCAACGTAAATAGAATCGGTTTCGACGCGATTTGATCCAGATCAGATATTGGCTCCGAGGTGTGAAAATCATAAAAGGAAACGTGGGGAAACTGACGAAGCCGTCCGTATCCATACAAGCCGCCCGCAAGGGGAATCCTGACAAAAGTCCCTTTAATATAGGCTTTAGTTGACATCGCTAGTTGCGGCTATTGTTCGGAAGTTGTCCGAATTTACGTGTCGCGGCATCGAGGTACTGCTTGGCATTCGCATACTTGTTTTTATAATCTTCAGCCATGCCGCGAACTTCGTTACCGGTTCTCTTTCTGGGCTTTGTGTCGGTCCAAGCACCTCCGAAGAAGTCAATCATCTGTTGCTCTCTTCCACGAATTTCGCCGTATCCTTGGTCCTTATGCCTGTCGGTGTAATTTATGGCATCTCCCAACGAATACTCGTCCATCATCGCGGGCCCGTATCCTCCCTTTGCTATAGCAGATTCATCAGGTTGCCGCTCCCATTCGTCTAACATAAATGTTTCCGCGTCATATCCAGGTTTTGATTTGCCGGATCCATGGGCCAAATCGCGTCGCGCAACAATTGCTAATAGTTGAGGCTCCAATGGTATGTTTTCGCCAACAAAAACTAGTCCGCTGGTCCGACCTGAATACATCATTAGAGTGTCCGGGTTGGTTTTGACGTAAGTCACGTAGGCACGTCTCACTCTGGGTTTGCGTTCGTCGTCATCCTTGGTCTTAGGCTTCGGCTTTGGTTCCGGACTCGGTTTGGGTTCAGGTGCCGGATCAGGTTTCCGGGTTTTATCCGGGCTCGGCGCCGGGTCTGGATCTGGTTCTGTATCATAGGAGCCACGCCCTGCTCCGGTAGGCAAATCTGTCCGGAGAGGTTTGGCACCGACCGGTGAACCGTCAAGCCAGTTAGCGGCTCTGCCTGTCGCGTAAGCCATCGCGACTGAAAAACCCAGGGCAACCACAGCGGGCACCCAGATCGGAGCGGTTTCCACAACCACGGGCGCCGCCACGGGCGCCGCCACAGGGGCAATAGTATAAACATATTTTATGTCGGCCGGATCTACGCCGTCTCTGCCAGTCGGATCTATAAATCTAATTGGGTTGTTTCCGACATAGGCAAAGACGTTTATCCCGTCGCTCAATTCCGAAGGATCAACACTCGTCCATCGACCTAGCCAAGGCGCGGAGTATCGCACACCATAATAATAAAGCCCATTCTCTTCATCCCGCTCTTTTCCAACATACCTGTATCGTTTCGACGCCTCGGCCTGGCTGCGGGCGGCTTGATAGGATGTGCATCCATAAGGAGAATATTCTTCGTAAGCGATGATCTGCGCTTGGGCATCCAACTCGATATTAGTTGATCCGAGATAATTACTGAACTGGTAACGAATTAACGGGCTATTGGAGGTAGCAGAGGATGAAATATCGAGAGCCTTGGTTTCGACGAGAGCAATGCGTTGTTTATCATCCATGACATGCAGTGTTTCACGCGACAAAGCCACTACATTATTCAAGCCGTATTCCCGATAAACTTCAAAACCGCTGAGATACACTCTCTCATTCTTCCTGGCCCCACTTGCGGTCTCGGTGACTTTGCGCACACGTTGTCCAGATGTGTCATACACGTAATATGTCTTCTCGCCACCTATGGCATTCACGACTTGTTGTTGGGTGGCTTGTAATTGATCTTTGAAATCCCATTGCATTAACGGCAGATGCGGCATCTGAACCATGTTGCCATGAGCGTCATATGGGTAAGGCTGGATCGGGTTATTAGCCATCTGCGTGCTGGTTAGACGGTTACTGACTTTGGTGAGTTCGATCAAGCTGGCCTCATTGTAAACGTAATTGCGAGCCCAATTGCCATTCTGCGCAACATGGGCCATCGTCTTGAAATTTCCCACTGGATCGTAATCGTATTGTTCAGTGTAGTTACGCAGGGCCTGCAAATCATTCGGGCTGGCCTGAAGCCCCATGAATGGGTAGTCACGCAGATTGCCGTTCTGCGGCTCCGGGGCAAATGCCGTCTGGCCGATGTGTTCGCGGCCTGCTGCACTAACCAGCCGGTAAATGGCGTCGTAAGTGTAATCGGATACGGGATTAATTTGCTCGTTGTTGTAGTAGAGGACCGGCAAAGCGTCATTCCAGTTGCGTGTGATATTGCCTGCCGGGTCGTAACTGTAATTGAGATCCTGGACCACGGTCGCATCCTGAAACAGCGTTGAGTAAAGACCATTCAGTCCCTGCGCTCGCGCAGTGCGAAGGCGGACCAACCGGAATGTTTCGGGATCGTATTGGTAAGTCGTGCTAGCGCCATTGCCATACTCGATCGACTGACGCTGCCCTTTCGCATCGTAGTCAATGTTGGTGACAAACGAGGTCCAGGTATTTGCGCCACGCAGCCGCACTTCTACGCTTTCCAGCAGATTGGCTTCGTTGAAGGTATGCCGGGTTTCACTCTGGTCCGGGGTGATGCTGCTGGTGGGCCGGCTCAATGCGTCATAGCTGGTGGAACTGGCGAAGCTTTCGTCCAGTGCTGGATATTGATTCCAATCAACCGTGGTCTTGTAGCTGGCGCCGGCCAGCAATTGACGGCTGACCCGGAGGGGGTTACCTTTGAAATCGAAGCCCTCATTCTGGTTTGTTGATGGGTTCACACCCAGACTCGTGATCATTCCGGCGGCGTCATAAGTCTGATATATTTTACCCCGATGATTTGTTTGTTCAGGATTTGACGGCCCGCCCGGCTGGCTGTCGCCGTAAATGGTTTTTTCGGCCAAAATGCTGTTCAAGCCATTGCCGGTTACAGTCAGGCTGATTGGGCGCTGCAATTCATCATAGCTGATGGTTCGCATGAAACCCCGGCTGTCCCATCCGCGAATCGGTTTGCCGGCGACATTATTGAGCATCCAGCGTTCCCCGGCTTCCATGCTGGCCTGATGGATGCGGTTCTTCAGCATATCGTAATCGTAGGTCATCACCGCGCGACCCAGGGCGTCGGTCACGGAAAGCTGATTGCCTTCGATATCCAGTTCTGTGCGGGTCGAATAAAACTCGTCCACGGTCGCGCCATTTCTTTGGAAGCGATTATGAGCCACGGAAAGGAACGGGCGACCCAAAATATCAAAGAGCACGCTGGTGGGGGAATCGTTGTGCGCGGCGGCCTTGTTCGCGGCGTCCTGCTCGGCGCTCCGCACATCGGCATCGGGAAAGGCGGCGGCGGCACTGGCCGGATCAGTGCGCCTTTGATACCATGTGGGCAGGTAATCGGAGTCCGGCAGCAAGCTGAATAAACCGCCAATATCTGGATCGGTCTTGGGGTCGAATTGAACGGTATCATTCACGTCCCAGCTTTTTTGCCTCCAAGGATCAAAGACGACTTTCTCCCAGGTGTGATTTGGATGAAGCGTCGCGACCACCCGCAGCAACGGGTCATAGAAGATTGTGGCAGTGACGCCTGCAATATTGGCGAACTCGAAATCGTGGGTGGCGCTGAAGAATGGCTCGTATTGGCGGACGGGTTTGCCTTTATTGTTCAAGATTATCCAGCCAGAACCGACCCAGCGCGGATTGATGTCGGGGCCACCGCTGACCACCGGGCCGGGCTCGGCCTGAATCTTCTTTTGAATCTCGCGCCCCAAACCATCCGAATAACTGAAGCCAACCTGAATTTTCAAAGACTGGCTGGCCGGCAATGGATCATTGACGTGGGCTTCACGAACCAGGGTCGCCGCAAAATTTGGTTCCCATTTGGTCGGGTCCGTTGGATTGGCAGATTGCGAATCGCGAAACCGTTCCAGATCATAAATAACACGCGTGGTTGCAGTGCCGAGAAGTCCGGTTGCCAGGGTGAGTGGGTTTGCGCTGTTGACAAAACCGTCAATATCCGACGGCAACAGATCGGCGGTAAACGTGGCAAATGAATCCCCGCTTTCCGGGATGCCCGCCGTGGTGACCTTGCCCCTGACCGCCGTGCCAACGACCATTCCCAGAACATCAAAGGCGACTTCGATGTGATTGTCATTGGGATCTATGATTTCCCGGGGCTGAAGCACACGATAGTCGTTTTGCGCAGCGACGGTGTTGTCAAGGGCGTCCTGCGTTTGTTGCAACAGCACATTGTAGGAGTCGTAGGTCAGCCGTGTGTATTGACCAAACGGGTCGCGATACGCTTGTGGCAGATAGAAATTAGCAGCCGCAAATGTTGCGTCCTGAACAAACGGGTTGGGCGGGTTCTGGAAAACTGGCGAATACATTATTTGACCGGAAGGAATCCACCAGTCGCTGTCGCCTAGAAAATTCACATAACCACCACCGCCATTTGTATAGGCACCGCCGGCAGCTGCGCTGCCGACACCCGAAAGAACCACCGACAACGCACCGGCGCTGGCCGGCTTGTTCGGATTGCTGTTGCCGGCGATGAAAATTTGCTGGGCGAGATTTACGGTCAGAGCCAGTTTATAGGTTTCATAGACCAGTCCGAGAGACTCGTTCTGGCCAAATGGCGACGAACCAGACACATCGTTCTTGAGGTAAAGCGTGCGAACGTCTTCGATCAGCCGCTTCTGCGTTTTCGTTGGATCCGATGCAGTTTCGTAGGAGATTTCCACGGTTGCCGTGGCCAGCGAATTCAAATCATCAAACGAATAAGTCACTGAATCATCAACGCGGGCGGGATGCGTCAACTCGTAAACGCACGTCTCTGACGGCATGGGGCCGCGATAAGCAACCGCCGCATCAATTGCCTTGGTGAACGTGTTCTCGTTGAGAGTAAGCAACGCGCCAAGTTGTTCGGGTTGTGCAAACGACGATGGGTCAACCGCCAAATTCGGCGCGGTTCCCGGAACGGATGTCGGCGCAGCCTGCAACCCGGATGCATGTAAATTTCTACCGTAAGCGACGCTGATGCTCTGGAGAATATTGCCAAACGTATCAACTTTTAAAACGGCATTGTGAGTGACGCGCGGATCGGCCAGGTTCCGTTCCAGATGATAGTCAATAGTTTCACGGGCGTGAGTCAGGAAAACGCCAAAACGATTGGCTCCCTGCGGCTGGAGAGTTTCAATTGTAAAATTGCGAGATGAGACGCTGTATGGAATCTCGGCATTAGTAGTGCCGTCGTTCGCGTAAATTTCCTGTCGGAGAATGCTGCCTCTCAATGCTCGAATGGCCTCGCGCTGTTCTTCGCCGGTGAGCGCATACGGAACACGTGTGGCGTCGGCTTGGACGATGTCCGTCGGCAGAATGGTGTCAGGCAGAAGAGAGGCGAGGAATGCCGACAGTTTCTGTGCAAACTGTGGGTCGGTTTCACTTGGTGCGCCATAATAATCACGCGCCATGTGCTGGACGATGGTCTTTTCATCCGGCCATGCCCCGGTGTGAAACCAAGTCTTCGTCACCACGGGCGGAACATGCAGCGCAACGGCCTCGGTGTCCGCATCCTCGGTGAACAGGCTGCCGGAATCGCCAAATGATTCCGCGTCGGCCTGCTCCACGTAACCGAAGCCGCGGAACTCGCGCTCGACGCCGTCGAAGTATCCGTGACGATAGCGGTAAGTTGTGACCAACCGATTGCGGCCAATATAATCGAAGACTTCGACCCGCTCGGCGACATGGACCGGAAAGGCCAGCTTGGTCACCCACGGCGTGCCCGCTTCCCGGTCTTGGACGTAAAATTTGGTGGAGGACGCGTAGCGCACACGCGCCTCGGAACCGAGATTGTTTTTTATGCCAATCAGCAAATGAGGTTTTATGCCCCCCATCAAGTCCACATATTGCATCTGGCGTCCGCAGTCGGACGGCAGGGGCGATGACCAAACCAAACAGGCAGTGCCGCTGCCTAGCAGATCCACAACATTCAACGAAGTGAGGTTGGTGATGGCAGGAAAGTTGGGAAGTGTGGTTTCATCCGACCAACTGTTGCCAGACTGGTTGCGGTAAATAGCAACGCCGCTGGCGGCTAAATAAATGATGTCGCTGTTGCCGCAACCATCAATGTCTGCCAGACGAATGCGGCGTGGATCGAACAGATCAGGAGTGTCAAAGCACGGAGAATTGTCCATCGCGACTCTTGCCCCAAAGCGGCCGTAGCCGAGGTTTGGCCAATAACAGACTTCGCCATTGCGGATGCGGACAATATCCGTGAGGCCGTCACCAGTCATGTCAGCCAGAAAGACGGATTGAGTTGGGTCGTTGAAAATCAATGCCGCACCTTGTTCCTCGTCAACCGGCTTTCGGGCGTATTGTCGGGAATCGAAACCGTCCTTTCCCAAAGAGGGATACCAAGAGAAAACTTCCTCCTCAGACACCAGAATGTCGGCGAGGCCATCGCCATCTATATCGAGAAACTTGAGATTGGGATCATTTGTTTCGAGGTTGGGGAAACTTCGGAACGGACTGAAACCATCCCAGCCCGGTAGATTTGTTCGTTCATAATAACCGCGCACCGGGCCTTCAAGGCTAACTAAATTCTGGCGTCCTTCGGACGCGAGGTCCATGAATCGCTGTTTGCCAACGAGGGCTGGCCCGGGTTGGGTGCCAACCAATTCGACTGGACGAAACCGCGCCGCGATTTGCGGGAAGCCGTTTTCGATTACCAAATTGATGGGGCTTGAATTGCGCTTGTAAAAAATTGCGCCAGCTTGCTGGGTGACAAGGCCCGCCAGTCCTTCACCATCCAGATCCACCCATTGATAATTTGAGCCGTCCAAACCGAGCGGCAGATTCTCCAAACTCGATGGTTCAACAGTTCTCACGGTCGGATCGATTTCTGCTTCTGAATAAGTAAATTCCAACGGTGGAACAGATTTATTTGCGGGCGGCTTGCCCGTGTCGCCCGGCGCATAGCCAGTTTGGGTGATCGACACAAGCTTGGTGGCGACGGGATTGCCGATAACTTGCGGTTGGTTTCCTCCTTGGTCGAAAGCAAAAACTGTTGAACGAACAAGGCCGTCGTAACCCGATTCATGGTCCTTCACGGCGGGAAAATGATGGAACATCAGAACCCGCTGGCATAAGCGGTAGGTGCGAATGTCGAAGGTGGATCGGAACATCGAAAAAGGATCGGCGCGCGTGGCCCATTTGCGGGCGGGGTCTTCGGTTGGCGCCGGATTAATCGGGTCGTGTTCACCGTAATCAAACACGACTTGGAAGAGCCAATCCTTGCGCTGTGAAAGGTCCTCCTCGCGTGCATACGGAGTTTGCGTGCCATAATAAATATTTTTGATATAGCGATTGGTGTATCGAAGGGTGATCGGCGAGATGTCGCTTCGACGATTGCGCTCGTTCGCCAGCGCCGGATTGATTCCCGTCGGATCTTCAGGCTTGTATTCGTAAAAGAGAACGTTGCCTTTATCATCGAATGTTGCCTCCAGCAGCCACTTGAAAACTCGGGACGCGGCGGAGGGATCCGCGATGCGACAAGTCGGATTCAGGCCGTAGATGCTGGTGACATTGTCTTTGGTAATGGCGCGCCAGTGCAGGTCGCCATCGGATTTTTGTTCCCAACGCTCGATGCGAGCAAACAAGCCCTCAATGCGCGGGCGATAGCGTTTAATATTGTAAGCTTGACCATTCCATGTTCCGTCTGGCACCTGAACAGGCAACCATTGATTGCCTTGCAATCCCAGCACGGGCATCAGGTCTTCCACCTCGGAAAGAATGAAAATATCCGATTCCTTCCCGTCGTCGTAAAGCGGCAATCCTTTGTCAGTTTTTCGCGTTATGCTTGGTATTGATAAATGCCAGCCCAAGCCAAATGGCCCGTTCCCAGCACCAGAATCGTAGGAGAGAGAAAGCTTCGGGTGAAAACCCGATCGACCAGGACTCGCGAAAATGGGAACGGTTAGCGAGCCTGTGCCGTTTACTGGGTTGACTGAAAATTTTTCTCCAATCCCCCGGATAGCACCACCCCCTTTGGGTAGGGAAATGGCTGGAGCCTGACTCGCCGACTTTCCAGCAATGCGGGTTGTTTCACCGTTTGACTCCCTGCGCGGGCTCGCGTCCATTCGTCTCTTCCCTTCCTCAATTTATTGTTGCAACCTCCCATTCAGAAAATGGGGATAGCCACAGTATGATGCGCACTTCCTCAATTCTGCAGGGAGCATCGATTTCCCCCCAAACTATTGCGTCGCCGTGTATCTCAGGCCGGGACAAACAACCGACACCTGCCTGCTCCTGTTTTCATAAATTTGGGCAATATTAGTTTTGCATCAACTATAAAATTGCAATACTTATTCACAACCTTTCACTTGGATTCGACTCGGCATATCTTGGTCCTGGCGCCAGATTTACAGGCCATTTCTTGTGAAGACACCATGGCTTTTGGCTTTGCCCATTGGAGCCTGAGCCTTGCCCGTGTCTGCCCGGGCTGGCTGGGCAGCTTTACAACCCAGCACGGTATGAGTATCAGGGCAAAGTCGCCAAAATGCGGTTTGAAAGGAATTGCCTGAACACGACGGATCTTCTGCATTTCAAATATTCGTGCTAATCTGCAGCCGCGATGTTTCGCGTCATCTTCCATCTCGATATGGACGCCTTCTACGCTTCGGTGGAACAGCGCGATGACCCGAAGCTGCGCGGCCAACCGGTGATCGTTGGCGCACCTCCGACACAACGTGGAGTGGTGTGTGCTGCCAGCTACGAGGCCCGGAGGTTTGGTGTCCGTTCAGCCCTGCCCAGCGCAACCGCCGGCAGGCTTTGTCCCAAAGGCATTTTTGTGCGTCCCCGCATGGATCATTATCGGGAAGAATCTCACCGCATCATGGAGATTGTCGCCGAGACGGGTGCCGTTGTTGAATTGATGTCCATTGATGAAGCGTATCTCGATGTGTCCGGCATCTGTCAGGCGGAGACCCTGGACGCATCGTTGCTCAAAGGGTTGCCGTTGGCCCGGCAATTGAAACAGCGAATTCTATCAAAGCGTCAGTTGACCGCGACCATTGGCATCGCGTCCAACAAATTGCTGGCCAAGATTGCCAGCGACCATAAGAAGCCTGACGGGTTAACAGTTATTACGGAGGCAGATAAGGTGTCCTTTTTACGCCCGTTGGCAGTACGAACACTTTGCGGTGTTGGCAAGGTCACGGAACAGGTATTGAACAAGGTGGGCATCAGTAACGTCGGGGATTTGCAGGATTACGCCGGCGATCTGCGTGCTTTGGTTGGTTCATTCGGACCCAGGCTCAAGCAGTTTGCGTTTGGGGAAGATGATCGGCCGCTGGAAATCGGGGATGACATCAAGAGTATCAGCGGTGAGGAAACATTCCTGAAAGACACCGATGACCGGAAGATTCTGCGAGCCTGTCTAAAGGAGCAGGCAGCGGATATTTCGTCCCGGCTCAAGCACCGAAAGTTGGGCGCGCACACAATCCAGGTGAAGGTGCGCTATAGCGATTTCACCACCTTCACACGCCAGATTTCCGTTGAGGAACCAATTATCGAGGCCACTGACATTTACCGAATAGGTTGCTTTTTGCTGGGCCGGGAGAAACTGGTTTCGCGTCCATTGCGTTTGCTTGGGCTTGGTGTCAGCAGTTTGCAAGAGCCAAGCAACCGGCAATTGACCCTACTTTGATTGATGCAGAATCCATGAATCGTTACGCATTTCAACTTCACATTTCGTCGGAGGCTTGCCTGGATTATTACCGGGGCACGATTCTTCATGTGGTGGCACAATGCGCCAATGGCCAGACCGTTCAGTTTCCCGCGTCACTGCTTCAAAGATTTGTCACCACCGAAGGCATCCATGGGGCCTTCGTGTTGACCTGCGATGAGAATAACAAGTGCGTGAGTCTTCAGCGCTTGGACGCCGATGAATGATCCGGCTTTGAATTGGCCCGGGCCTGGCAACCGCGCGCAACCCGGACCTTGAAGTGGGGGCAGCCCTCATGCCGTTAGAAAACTGATTCGGTGTTTCCCCTGCGCGTGCTCTCAGCGCTGGCAAATCCAGGCTCAGGCACTCCGCTTGGTCAGATTTCGACCTCATCCCACATATCCCAGAGCGGTTTCAAGTCGGGATCGCCCAACATGTGGGCTTTCCATTCGTCAAAGCATTTTTGGTTTTGCGCAAGGGTGAAAGCCGATGCCAAGTGCAGTTTTGCGTGGCCCATGTTCCCCAGCACGCATTCATAGCAGGCCAGGTTGTAGCGGATGACGATTTCATCCGGAAATAAATCCAAGGCGGGCAGCAGTTGGTCCAACGCTTCCTGGCTGAATTTCATTTCATGCAGCGCGTATGACCGCTGAATCCAGCCGAACGCGCTTTCTGGCGCCAGCGCCACAAGGTTGCCTGCGATTTCCTCGCACGCCTGCCAGCAATCCTCCTTTGCGAGAATTGCATACCGCACGGCCATGACCTCCGGATGCGAACGCATATTCCCCCCAAGCGTGAACGCCGCCAACGGCGCTAAAGCGAGGGTCAAGTTGCCATCCTTTGTCCGTCCCGCCGCGATTCCGCCCGGGCTGGCGCACCGGTTTTTATTCTGCCCGGAGCCACTTTCGCATTTTCATTTTCCACACTTCGTCTAATTTTGCACCAGGCAATTTGTATGGCTGAAAAATCAAAACCGGTTTACGACGAGAGCAAGATCAAGACCCTGTCCTCGCTGGAGCACATCCGGCTGCGCACGGGCATGTATATCGGGCGCATCGGGACGGGCGCGCACCCGGACGACGGCTGCTACGTCCTGCTCAAGGAGGTCGTGGACAACGCGATCGACG
>Ga0265338_10003332_pt1 | contig 22712 bp, 19 predicted proteins | sample 42126metaG_FD_193579 | JGI IMG/M metagenome (GOLD analysis project Ga0265338, IMG submission 193579) | Rhizosphere microbial communities from Carex aquatilis grown in University of Washington, Seatle, WA, United States - 4-21-26 metaG | ecosystem: Host-associated > Plants > Roots > Rhizosphere... | reverse complement strand
CACAAGCAGGATGCCCATGCTGGGCCTGGACATCCTGCTTGTGGCAACAGTCGCGCGCCTCGGCAAGATAAGGATGGCGACTTTGGCGGTCTGTACCGCGCTCATTCTGCTCGATATCGCAATCTGCTACGGCATCATCGTACCGAATATCGGCAGGGCCACCGACATGTATGGGGCGGACAACAGCATCGGCTACCGTCTTCGCATGATCCATCACTCGCCGTTGTTTCTGAACGCGCTCATTGCAATGGCTTGTGGCGCCGCCGCGGCAGCCTGGGGTTGGAGGCGTATGCGGGCTAAAGATGACGCTGATGCCCGATCTTTCTTGGCGCTTGGAGCGCTTCTGATCTTTGGGGGTCTCTATCTGACGTGGGAGATATTCTTCTATGCCGGGCGGCTTCCAGCCGGGCAGAGGTATGACTTCCCCGCGTTGCTTATCAACCCGATCTTGGCTGGCTCGGCGCTTTATGCTGCGACTTTCTGGTGCACCCGCGTGAACTGGCTGCGCCAGAATTTCAGTCCCCTTGCCTTGCGCGCCTGCTTTGCTCTGCTGATCCTGAACATCGCAACAGTCTATTATGATCGGCACAAGCTGCTGTCGGTACGTGACGCCGTCGAGATCAGTAATAATCACACGAGATTGATGCGTGCCGACTTGGAACGGGGCCGGCTTTTGGCGGCCCAGCATCCGGACTGGCCGATCATCGTCGCACCCGCCCAGCCCTTGAACTATGAAGCGGTCGTTTCATTTCCGATCTGGATGCATTTCTTTGGAATGTCCAATCCCGCCAGCATTTGGGTCGATATTCCGCCCAGCAATATCTCTTCCCGTCTCGACAAGATGCTTGTGACCACGATGCAGCAACAGAGCCGCGAAGGCCATGCCGGCCTTTTTGTCCCAAGAAGCCCTGCTATCGAAAAGGCGCAAGCCGAAGGCAACTGTTTCGTCGTCGAATTCGGAGCGCGGGACACGCGGTGCGTTTCGCTGCCTTATCGGTCAAACGAATACTATCCTGTCGACTGACCGTGACCGGTATCCGCCGGTCAGGTGTCCAGGAACATCTCGGCATACCGCATGATCTGCGCGTTGGTCAGGTCCGCGGCGTTGCGACCGGCGCGGAAATCGCGATACCAGCCCGCGGTCAGCGCGATCGTCTGTTCGAAGTCCAGATTGGGCTTCCAGGGCAATTGCGAGGTCGCCTTGGCAATATCCAATTTCAGCAGTCCAGCCTCTGCCAGCGGCGAGGACTGTATTTCGATGGCAAGCCCGTCCGTGCTGTAAATGGTGCCGAACGCCCGCGCCAGCCGCTCGACCTCGACCTCGTTGGCGCGTTCGGGACCAAAGTTCCAGGCGCCCTCGGCCCGGCTGGGCTCTTCCAGCAACAGGCGGCCCAAGGTCAGATAGCCGTTGATTAGCTCCAGCACATGCTGCCACGGCCGCACCGCCTTGGGATTGCGCAGCACCAGGGCTCGGCCGGCATTCAGGGTGCGAACGATGTCCGGGATCAGCCGGTCGTCCGACCAATCGCCGCCACCGACGACATTGCCGCCACGGGCGGTCGCCATGGCCAGCCGATTGCCATCGAGCGGAAACAGGGATTGGCGATAGGCATGGGCCACGATCTCGCAGGCGGCCTTGCTGGCGCTATAGACATCCTTGCCACCCAAAGGGTCGGTCTCCCGATAGCCCCACACCCATTCCTTGTTCTCGTAGCATTTGTCGGTCGTGACGCAGACCAAGGCCCGTACCGAAGAGGTCTGGCGTGCGGCTTCCAGAACATGAGCGGTCCCCATCACGTTCGTCGCGATCGTGCCCAACGGATCACGGTAAGAGCGGCGTACCAGCGCCTGCGCGGCCAGATGCAGCACCAGCTCGGGCTGGAAAGCCTCGATCACCTGCCGGACTTGCGCGAAGTCGCGGATATCGCCCAGATGTGATTGTATCCCATCGGCAATATTCGCGGCCTCGAACAGGTTGGGCTGTCCGTTTTGATCCGGAGGCAGGGCCAGTCCGGCGATGACGGCGCCCTCCAGCTTCAGCCATTGGACCAGCCAGCCGCCCTTGAAGCCGGTATGGCCGGTCACAAGAATGCGCCTGTTCCTGAAATACCCCTGACGTTTCATAGCGCCTCTGTTTGGCCGGTATGCTTGATCGACGCTGCCGTCAGTTTCGTGTCATGCCGTAAGCGACTCAGCTTGTCCAGCATGCCGAAAACAGCCATTTCAGGTCGTCGGCGGCACAAACGTGTCATGATCCTTGCCCTGGAGCGAGCATGTAGCTCGGAGGATCTGGCTTTACTAAGGAGGACTCGCCCGTTCCTGACTGGATACCCGAACTGTGCTGGTTCTGGTTACCAAATGACGTTACCGGTTTTCTACTAAAATTGTTGTGTTGAGAACACGATAAACCGCTTTGGGGCTTATTTTGACCTTCATCCCATTTGGCTCAATCAGCGGCCCCTTTTGTTCACTCTGCCGCACAGAAGCAGCCGTTGGATAATAAGCACGATCCAAAACGACGTATCGATAGTTTCTGTCTATGGCGGCGTAAGAGGAAATTTCCTGCCCTACCGGGCTGATCTTGTGGAAATAGTCCTGCAATCCCGCGAATTGCAGAAGCATTTCAAGCACAAAATGGCGGCTGGGAATCCGATAGGTCCATAGCCGTGCCTCCCCCGGCGCGAGCGGCATAGAGGTGATAAGGCGCTCATCCGTTGCGATTGCTTGAGATCGGTTATGCATTGCCGTGTATTGCGTCACGACGCCAAAGATGGAGATCGCCGCAGCGCACAGCGCCACAGGAACGAAAATCATTGCTTTCCGAGACTGCTTCAAAAGGGGGGCGAATGCGAAGGGTAGGATCGCGGAAACGGCTGGTACATAGTAAAATTGAAAATGATTGAGTACTGCCAAGAAAGTGAGGAAAAGGGTGGCGAAACTAACCCAAAGCCATCGCAACATAAAGACATCGCGGGCGCTTGTGCGCGCCATTTGAAATATGCATGCGGCAAGGGCCAGCACAGTTAAGGGTATGATGGCCGACGTTGTCCCTAACCTCCGCAACGTCTCGCCCATCGTATCGAGAGACAAAGATGTCCCATACCCCCCTTGCGGAAGATAGGTATGGAATAGAAATCCCGCATGGACCTGCAGGAGCCCTCGAGTTTCGTCACTTCCGGCAATCACCAGCAGGCAGACGGCACTGATGGTGAGAAATGCTGCCATGATGATTGCGGCACGCGATGCAGCAAACCGAATTCGCGCTTGCGCGGTGGAGTGGAGCGATATCGCAGTGACGATTGCGGCGACGAGAAACCCGGCCAGAACGAAAATGTATGTGAGTTTGACGAGGTATCCGATGGCGGCAACGGCACCGCATACGGCCCATGGCTGCGAAGTTCTAACGTCGCTATCATCGAGCCGCCGCACGCACCAAAACGTCAAAACCGCGACCGGCAACGCAAATGTTTCGCTGGCAAAGATGGTCGCCCCGTAAATAACTGACCATCCATCGGCGACAAGAAAGGTCGCCAACGCGAGTGCGCGTTGGGAGGGTGCGAGAAAGCTGAGAACCCTCCAGGCAAACAGGATGGATCCCGACAGAATGGTCAGAGCCGCTATTCGTGTCGCGAGGAAAAATGGCTCTGGATCGTGGAAAACGTAAGATAAAGAATCGGTCTGGCCAGCAAGTAACGTCGTCAGTTTCAGGCAAATCCAGCTTACCACGTAATATGGAAGCCCGGGATGGGTGCCCAAATCCGTGTCAGAAAAGTGCGTCCCTGTTCGAAGCCACACATCAAAGTTCGATGCGTCCGCCAGCGCGAGGTAGGCATATTCATCGTAACTACCCCAGAAGGTAACTGGCCATATGAAAACGCATGCGAGCCATGCTGCGAATAAAAAAACGAGCAGCGCGAAAAGCCAAGCTTTGGGATATCTATTTTGGCTTGCCTCAACCACCGAGCTGGTTTTCGATAAATGTTCTGCCGACGTCATAGATATCCTTCTCGCTCGCCGGGTCAATTTCTTAGCATCATTGTAGAGCCGGCATGTCCAATCGCCAGGACGCGCCTCCCGCTGGAATGGCCCCGAAATCCCATCTCGCGCACGACCCCGCATTCGATCGGCGTCGGACCGCCCGTCCCGTCATGCCGCAACCCGCTCAGCCTGTCCAGCACCCTAAATCGGGCGGAAAACCGCCATTTTGCGTGGTTGACCCGCTTAAGGTCGCCCCCTATGGTCCCGCGCCTTGGTGAGAGCCCGTAGCTCAGGGGTAGAGCATCTGACTTTTAATCAGAGGGTCGATGGTTCGATACCATCCGGGCTCACCACAGTCCCCATCACTCCGCGCGAGCAAACAGGCCGTCCACCTGCATGAGATGCGCCAGTTCAGCATGATGGAAAGTCGGGGTCAGGTCGACAGGCGCGTACCCGCGCTCCCGCATATAACCAATGACATCCTCGATCAGCAGGGCACCGTCATAAAGCGCCACGAGCGAGCATTCGAGCAAAACCAGCGGCGCCAGCGCCAACGTCCGCGAGGCGCCGTCCAGTACGTGTTTCTCGTAGCCCTGCGTGTCGATCTTCAAAAAAATCCGGTCATCGATATTTAGAAGGCCCTGCAAGGCCTCATCCAACGGTCGGATAGAGACGGACATCTGTGTTTCATAACGGCTTTCGGGGGCCGCCTGGGCATGGGCCTCCAGCATGGGCAGCAGTGAGCTGCTCTGGGAATTGGCCGCGACGTTCAGTATCCGCTCCTCAGTCTTGTCGCCTACACCGATCGGAAGTGCGGTCCAGCGACCATCCCTTTCTGCGCGTTTGGCTAGAACTTCAAAGGCCTGGGACAAAGGCTCGAAGGAGATGATGCGGCCGCGATAACCCAGCTCCCGCATGTCCCAGGCGAAATCGCCCCGGTTAGCGCCAACATCCAGCACAAGCGTGATACCGTGCCGGTCCAGCAAGCGCGCGAGGCGGGCACGGGGATTGCCGGCACCATAGCCAACGATGTCATAGCCCACAGCGTTGATGATCCGGCGGATGGACGATTTCAGACGATCCATGACACGCGTCACTGGGCCGTGGCCACGATGCATGCGCTCCAGCTGCTAGCGGATGGCCGTGTGTCGCCTCGCCATTCCAGGAAGGCCGTAACGGCAAAGCCGCACATATTCAGCGCCAGCTCCAATTCGGGCAGGAAAAAATAGCGCATGGGGTGATCCTCTACAATGGTCTGCACCTGGCCGTCATGCTGGACCAGAACCTGGTAATGCACATTCACCACGTCGCGGTCGGTGTCGATGGTGGGTTCGGCGATGCGCGTTACCTGCAGTCGATCATTCTGCAACCGCTTGATCCGGACGGTCGGCGGATCGTTGAAGACACCGGGACCATACCAGAAATCGAAGATGAAGGTGCCGCCCGCTGCCAGATGCGTACGTGCTGTTTTCAGATAATTCAGCAGGTCATGGTTGGAAGTCTGGTAGCTGGCGACGTGGAAAAGCGAGGTGACGGCGTCGAATGTGCGATTCAGGCGCACGTTCCGCGCATCGCCGGCCTGAAAGGCGATCGCGGGATATTGCGTGCGCGCCTGCTCCAGCATGGTTTCCGACAGATCGACCCCGGCAACGTCGTAGCCGGCTTTCTGGAACAGGGCGGCATGCTTGCCGGTGCCGCACCCCAGGTCCATGATTGTTCTGGCGCCGGGCGCGAATTTGCGCAGCAGCGAGATCACGTAATCCGCTTCTCCGGCATAGTCCTTGTCGCGATAAAGCAGGTCGTAATATTCCGAGTAGAGATCGAAGGTGCTCATGACAGGACTTCCCGTACCCTGGCGATCACCTCGTCCATCTGTTCGACCGTCAGGGCCATGCCGCTGGGTATGTAGAAGCCCCGTTCGGCGATCCGTTCCGCCACGGGATAATGCTCGCCTGCAAAGAGACCCATCTCCTTCAACACGGGCTGCCAATGCATGGGATAGAAGAAGGGGCGGGTTCCGATGCCGAGTTTGCCCAGCCGTTGCATGGCGCCGGCGGCATCGAACGGCACATTGTCATTCAGCACCATGCCGTACACCCAATAGATATTCTCGGCATAATTCGTAGCGGGCAGCGGCAGTTGCACGCTGTCTAAAGACGACAGCGCCTGAGTATAGTGCTTCCCCATCGCGCGTTTGCGCATCACGAAGCTGTCCAATCGTTCCAACTGCGCCACGCCCAGCGCGGCCTGCATGTTGGTCATGCGATAGTTCCAGCCCAGCCGCTCATGGACGAAGCGGCGCGGGGGCTGGAAGCACAGATTGCGCAGGCCCCGACAGGTCTCGGCCAGCGCGTCGTCATCCGCCAGCACCATGCCGCCTTCGCCGGTGGTGATGTGCTTGTTCGGATAGAAGCTGAAGACACTGAGATCCCCGAAGGAGCCGCATGGCCGGCCCTTGTAGGTCTGGCCGTGCATTTCGGCGGCGTCCTCTATGATTTTCAGCCCGTGTTGGGCAGCCAGCGCCAGGATCGGATCCATGTCCACGGGCAGGCCGTAGATGTGAACGACCAAGATCGCCTTGGTGCGCGGCGTGATCTTTTCCGCGACCTGCGCCACGTCCATGTTCCAGGTGACGGGATCACTATCCACCAGCACCGGCGTCGCGCCGCGGCGCACGACCTCGGCAATGCAGGAAATGATCGTGAAGGCGGGCATGATCACTTCATCGCCGGCCCCGATTTCCAGGGACGCGATGGCGATGTCCAAAGCCGCTGTGCCGTTGGCGACCGCAATCGCGTGCCTGCGCGCCACTCTGGCCGCTATGCCCTGTTCGAATCTTTTGATGAAGGGCCCCTCGGACGATATCCAGCCGGTATCGATACATTCCAGCAGATAGTTTTTCTCGTTTCCGTCGAGCATAGGCTCATTGACCGGAATGAAATCCATCTTGCGCTCGTTTCCGCCGGCAGCCATCAGCGCTTGAGGACGATCTGTTCGGTGGAGATGGGCTGAAACCGGGTTTTATCCTTCTCCCCGGCATAGGGCCCCTGTTTCACTTCGATCATCTCGCAATCCTCAAGCATCTCGAAGCCATGGCCGCCGCGCGCCAGCAACACGACATCGCCGGCCACCAGGACACGGCTTTCCAGATAGGTCTGGTTGTCATCGTAAAAGTCTATGCGCAGCCGCCCGGACCGGATGAACAGGACTTCCTTGGTGAATTCCACCTCCCGTGTCACCGGATTATGGACATGGGGCGCGATAACATAGCCCGTGGGGCGGTTCATGTACGCCAATTGCTGCGAAAAGTCGTTTGGGGTGAAGAACTGGATGCCGTCCGCGCGATAGCTGGCAGGAAGTATCAGGGCCAGAATCTGGCCGTTATGCTCAATTGTCTGAACCATCCAGCAGCCCGCATGAATTCACGTAATGCTTCAATTCTATGAATGTTTAGAACCCGGTGCAACTCGCGGCCGTCAGGGCCAGCACCGTCTGATGGGTTCGAACCCGTCCAGCATGCGCTGAAATTCCTCCATGTACCGCACGCAATCGTTTGCCACCGCGACCTCCCGCGCCCGGCGAACGCGGTCCCGAACCGCGTCGGGATTGTCCAGCACGAACTCGATGCCGGCGGCGATGGACGCCGGATCGGACGGCTCGACCAGCACCGGCCCGTCGCCATGCAGGGTTTCAACTCCGGCAATGTTGGACAGGACGACCGGGCAGCCCAAAGCCATGGCTTCAAGAGGGGGAAGATTTTCCGGTCCAAAGAAGCTGACATAGGACAGGGCGCGGGCCTGGCCATAGAAGGCAAGAACATCCTCATAGGGCACGAAGCCGCAGAAGTGAACCAGATCACCCAGGTCGAGGTCCCGGCACGTCTTTTGAACATGCGGCAGGTTTCCATGATCGCTTCCCGTCAGGACCAGGGAGAGGTGCCGGCCCTTCTGCCGCAAAAGGTTCAATGCCAGCAGCAGATTTACATGATTCTTGTGCGACCAGAATTGCGCGGGATAAAACAGAAAGTCATTCTTGATGCCATATTTGGCCCGTACATTCTGGTTGGCCGAGGCAGTGGTTTTGCCCTCGGCGATATCGATCGCATGTTGCGGCGTGGGAAAAGGCAGCACCCGGACATTCTCCAGCGGCACGCCATAAAAGTGGCAAAGCTGTTCTTTTGCTTCCTGAGACCCGACATTGACCAGCGCCGCGCGCCGCACCGAATTCGCCCAGGCCGCTTCCCGCTGTTCCCATTGTCCCCCCGCGCTGACTTCGGGAAACCAGGGCTGAAGGCGGTGCTGCAGGTCAAAAATGTTCAAGACATAGGGCACACCGATATGGATCGGCACAAAATGATTGAACCAGAGAATCTCGATATGCTTGCGCTGGACTTCTCGCGCAAGATGGACAGCCGCGGACGTGCTCAACCCCTGTGGCCGATTCAGAAGCGCATTCCAGGCGTTTTTCAACCTGAACTGCCCTCGGGCCAGAGGGGGTGCCGTGACCAATTCAAACGTATGCCGTCCCTTAACCTGCGTGGCGGACTTCGCCAGATCGTCGCGCAAAACATACCCGCCGCCCAGACTGGCGGGCATGTTCAGGTTATACAGGCCCACTTTCATGAGAAATGTCCGTCTGTTTCGGGGTCGGAAGCTTCTTGGGGGAACATAGATATATCTCCATTTCGGAGATAGATACCTCTATCTGTTGGAAGGTCGCGTGGCGGTACATGCTTGCTACGCCGCGGCGCTCAAGGGCGTCGGACCAATGATTCCAGGACGTCGAGATATCGTTCCGACGCCCTCTGCCAGGTGAATTTTTGAATCGCGGTGAGATTGATCTGGGTTTGCCGCAAGATCAAGGCGTCGTCGCCCCAGACCGAAGCCAGAAGATCGGCCAGCGCCTGATGGTCGACCGGCGGGAAGAGCTGCATCTGGAGGTCGCGCGAATGTTCGGTATGAGACGGCGTGGCGCTGCCGATTATCGCCGTTCCCGCCGCCGCCGCTTCCAGCATGGGAATGCTGCCCGCCTCATACACGGACGCCGTTATCATGAATCTGGCCGCCTGATGTAGAGCGATAATATCGCTGTAGGGAACAACCCCCAGATAGTGCACCTGGTCGTCAAGCTTGTTTTCGGCAATAAAGTCGAACAGGGATTGAGATCCGGGATAGCGCGCGCCCGTGAGCACAAGAGGGATTGTGAGGCCATTTTCCCTTGCCTGGACCAGCGCCTTCAGAATCGTGATGTGATTTTTGTGCGGCCAAAGCTGCGCGGGATAAAACAGAAATTCTTTCGGCAGCCGATAGCGCGTCAGCAGATCTGTAAGGTTCTTCCGGTCCGAGAAAGCGGCGACATCCACGCCTTCCGGGATCACCGGAACCTGTTCCGGCTTCAGAAAGCGAAAATGGGCCAGGAATTCATCCTTCATTTGTTGGCTGGTCGCCTGAAGCAGACTGGCATGACGCGTACAGGCGGCAAGTATGGCATCCCGTTCCAGGCGCTGTTCCTCCGTAAAGAACTGCGGAAAATGGATGTGCTGCAGGTCATGAATGGAATAGACGGTCGGTATCCTGGGGTAGGGGAAAAAAGGGGTGGGTCCGTGCGGGACGTAAACCACGTCCGCTTCCGCTTCGATGATGCGGGCATAGGGTGCATAGATAATCTTATTAAGGAGGCGCAGGGGCAATCGATACGCCACTTGCCAGTCCAGGTTGGTGATCAGCCGGCGGCGCTTGGGCGACTCCGTGATTTCAACCAGTTTGAACCGGCCCGTGGCCACATAGGCGTCGAACATGTCGCGATTGTTGGGCGTCGCAAAAATCACGAAATCATGCTGGCGCTTGCTGGCGGCAAAGCCATCCAGCAGGCCGAATGTGAAGGAGTTTATTCCGCCTTTATACTGCGGCGCCGTTCGCAGGCAATTCAGGCCAATTCTCATCACGCCGCTATATGCCTTGCCAAAAAGCAGCTCCAGTTCCTCATTCACCACCGATCCGATCCACTGAATTTCTTCGTTGGAAAGGGTATGATAGGTGGGAAGATTGAGCCCGATGACGGACTTGGCGGCCGCGACAGGGGCGGGCTTTGATTTGAACATTGGCATCGCGGACATTGGATAGAAGTAGGGACGTGAATCGATACCGCGCGATTTCAGCCGCGCCATGAACGCATCGCGGGATTGAAGGTCGAAATTGTCGACTTCAAGGCATACCATCCAGAAAACATTCTTCGCCCATGGCGCGGTGTGGTTCAGCCGCACGCGTTCAGACGTTCTGACCGCGCTGCGATATGCGGCCAGGACCTGCGCGCGCCGCGCCAGCATATCGTCTATATGCTCCATCTGCGCCAGGCCGAGCGCAGCTTGAAGGTTGGTCATCCGGTAATTGAAACCTATCTCGTCATGCCAGTAGCGCTTCTCCTTGCTCATGGCTTGGTCGCGCAACAGTCGCGCCCTGCTGTGGAATTCCGGGTCGTTGGTCGTAACCATTCCACCTTCTCCGGTGGTTATGATCTTGTTTCCATAGAAGCTGAAAACACCCGCTTTGCCGAAGCTTCCGACGCGTTGGCCCTTATATTCCGCGCCGTGCGCCTCGGCGGCATCCTCAATGATCAAGAGTTGGTGGCGCCGCGCAATTTCCTGCAGTGCGTCCATGTCAGCGGGGTGGCCGTAGAGGTGTACCGGAATAATGGCGCGTGTCTTGGGCGTGATTGCTGCGGCTGCCGCGGTCGGACAGATGCAGAGCGTGTCCCGGTCGATGTCGACGATGACGGGGGTGGCGCCAGTATAAGCCACCGCATTGGCCGTCGCGACAAAGGTGAGGTCGGGAACGATAACCTCATCACCCGGTCCGATGCCGGCCGTTGCCAGGGCAAGATGCAGCGCCGTGGTGCCGTTGTTGGCGGCGATGGCGAATTTTGTGCCGCAAAATTCCGCAAAGCGCTTCTCGAATGCGTCTATGTATTTCCCAATAGAAGACACCCATCCGGACCTCACGGCGTCCAAAACATAATCTTCTTCTTTTTGCGTGAGATACGGCTGGGAAACCGGAATGAACTTACTCATTGCCCCTCGATGATTTTTGATGTCGGTCGAGCTCGTAGTTCTTGCCTGCTCGCGTGACGCTTGGCGTCAGTCTATCAGTCCAAAGTAACGTCGGAAATTTTCGGCAACCGTTTTCCGACCGGGTGATTTCTCTTTTTTTTTCGTTGCCGCCGAGAGGTCTGCCACATGCCGGGGCCTGAACCGCGCGTTGAAAAGCTGCAGAATTTCGTCGTTCAGCTCGATATGCGGCGATAAAGCAAATGTCTTGCCGCCGTCGTCCAAATCCACCTTATAGTCATCCGAGACATCGCAATGAACGCCGCTGCCGTCGAATCCGATATTCTGGATCTTTGAACGCACGGCGTGCAGACAGAATGCGTTGTTCTTGTGATGTGCATAATCGAACCGTATCGCCCAGGAATCCAATTCGCCGGCCATTTGCATTTTTAGCATATTGGGCATGTCTTCTCCGGCTCTCGCGAATGCTTCCTGCTCGCGCAGATCTTTGGAGAATTGGGCGTAGTCGCCGACCTGCCAATCCACTTTACGCCAGCGGTCGGGCCATGTGCCCCATCCCCAGGAGGAGCCACGATAGGAAAGATAGGCGCTTTCGGGATGGTTTTTCCGGATCGGCAGGGGATAGTTGTATCCGGTCACGGAAAAAACATCATGACGGTCGCGATAGATCGTCAGGGCCTGGTTCATGAACGCCAGAAAGTTGGGCGCGCAAACCATGTCGTCTTCCAGGACGATGCAGCAATCATGCTGTTCCAGGATTTCGCTCACGCCAGAAATCACGGACGCCGCCAAGCCGAGGTTGCGGTTGCGCTCCGTAACGCGGATGGACTTGAAGCCGCTTACCCCGGAGAGATATTCGCGGACCCGCGAGACATTGGCTGCCGCCTTTTCATGCTTGGGACCGTCGGAAAAGACGTACAGATACGAATCCTTTGCCTCGGAATTCCGCAAAAGAGCTTCGATCGTCAGTCGGGTATGGTTGGGGCGATTGTATGTGAACAATACGATGGGGGCTAAACGCATGCATCCTTCTGTGCGAATTCGGACCGGGATTGGAAATAGCCACCAAAAAGCAGCATTCGCTTCCAACATTATAGTCTTTTCAGACGGTCTCAAAGCGGCGTTGTCACCGCCCGTCTTTCCAAATTATCCCATATAAATCAATTACTTATTTGGCATCTTTGGCCGTGTCGGCGACGCTCTCCCGCGTCTGCATATTTTGCCGTGCTCTTGCTTCCAGCAGAGCGGAATCACGCAGGGGTGCGTCGCACTGGTGATGAAGCGCCCATAGCCGGATGAGGGGCAGGCGTGCCGGCGTCAAAATCTTTTCCAAGATGAATCGCTGCAGCCGGGACGGCGCGGACTTGATCAAAAGGATGAAGCCGGAACATATCAGCAAGTGATAACCGTGCTGTCGCGCGATCAGCGCCATCGCCTCGGGCGAATAAAAGAAGATGTGCTGGCCTTCCTCCGGCGCGATATACCACCAGTCCTCCCCCTCGCCGGTATAAAGCCAGGTCTTCAACAGCACTGCCGAGGGCTTTCCGGAAAGAAGCTGCGCGAAATCCTTTTTCGGTTCGGGAAAATGCTCGACAACCTCAATCGCCGTGACCAGGTCGAAATTGGCTTCCGGCGAGGCCTCAAAGCCTGCGGCGTATCCGGGCCGGGAGTATCCGTCATACCAGTATGCGTCATACCCCGCATCGCGAAGAAGCCGGCACAGCAGGCCCGAGCCGCCTCCGAAATCCAGCATGCGGCGAAAGCCGAAGGCCTTGGCCATCACATAAACCAGCCCAACGCAATCAAGGACGCGCTGTGCAGCGCCCGGATCAATCTGCTGGACCGAGCTGGAATAAGCCTCGTTCAGCCAGTAGGGCGTCTCCGACTGCAAGGATCCGCATGCATTGCAGCGATAAAAAGCCACCTGATACTTGCCGATCAGCAGCTTGTGGAACGCAAATTGGGCGGTGCCATCGCAAAGGCGGCAGATAATAGGCGGCATGTCGGACAGCGGAGGACGAAGATCGGTCATTGAACGCCTAATGGGGCCAGTCATACGAGCCTAAGGCCTTCTTTCCATAAATGCCCGCCAGCGGCAAGAAAGCCAGGCCGTGCCCTTGACGGTGAAGTTATGGACATGATAGCCGCATCGGGCAAATGAAGGTCGGTGTATGTCCGGTCTTCCGCGCCTTCCGGCGCCCCATCGGGACAGCACGCTCTCACTGCGCGGATTTCAGCTGAGGATCGCGCCGGGAGCGGTGTATGTTTGCTAAAGTATCTCGTCGACGATGATCTTTCCGGCGCTTGCCGATCCCCATGGGCGCCGGGCCTGCAAAACGTGGAACGGCGTTGAATAATATGTCCGATAGCCTTTCGTCAGCAAAAACGACGGCTTGTCCGGTTTGCGGCGGGGCGACCGAGACGTTTTTCCGCGACCTGTTCGACGACCGCTACGGATATCCAGACCTTTTCGGCCTGCAGAAATGCTCGCACTGCGGGCACCGGCACGTGCCCACGCCCTTCACGGCCGAGGAGATCGGCAATCTCTATACGACATACTATCCCAGGAAGGACTTCGACCTGGAAAGCTTCCAGTCACCACCGGAAATGTCGGGGTTCCGTGCCTGGCTGCTTGGCGAGCGCGGTTCTGCCTTCCGCTGGGTGCCGCGGAACGTAAAGGTGCTCGATATCGGCTGCGGTACCGGCCAGAACCTGGCCTATCACCAGAAGCGCGGTTGTGAGGCGCTCGGCATCGAGGCGGACGGCAATGTCCTGGCGATCGCCGCGCGGCACGGGCTGAAAATAACCAACGGCGTTTTCGACGGCAGTCAGTTCGAATCGTTTTACTTCGACTATGTGACCCTCGATCAGGTGGCGGAGCATGTTACCGATCCGCTTCGCTTGATGCGCGGCGTCCACCGCGTATTGAAGCATGGGGGTATCGCGGTGGTCACCACGCCCAATCCGGACAGTTTTGGCGCCCGGCTTTACGGGCGGCGTTGGTTGAACTGGCACACGCCCTATCACATGCAGTTTTACACCCGGCGGTCCATGGCGATCCTCGCGCAGCAGGCCGGTCTCGTTCTGGCGGAGGCGCGCACGATTACCGCATCCGAGTGGCAATTTTTCCAATGGTGGCACGCCGCAACCTTTCCCCGGCGCGGGCAAAAATCTGTCTTTTGGTGTCCCCAACAAGTCGAAGGCGGCGGGCGCCTGATTGACAAGCTGGTCGATAGCGTGCGCCGCTATATCCCCGTCCACTGGCTTGTGAGCCGCGTTCTGGATGGATTGGGCATTGGCGACAATCGCGTTTTCATATTGCGCAAGCCATAAGGCCTTCCGCGTCTAAAACGATGGGGCTTGCCGCCAGGCGCGAGAACATTACGCGTCCGCCAAGCCCGGATTTCCGGGCGCCTTGCGGCATCCGGGCCGCGGCCGCTTGACGGTGAAATCATGAACATGATAGGCCATTCAAGGGGATAGCCGGACGTTGATGCGACAGAATGCCGGTATGATGCGGTTCGGGACGGTAATCAATTCGTCCGACCCGTTTGTGGCGACATTCCGTTAACGTGGTGGACTTCCGTTGAACATTGCAGCCCACACACATTCCCCAGACGAACGGGCGCGTTGCCCGGTGTGCGATGCATCCACGATGGTCGTGTATCGCGATATATTCGATGACCGCTACGGATATCCCGGTCTTTTCGTCTTGCGGAAGTGCCGCAACTGCGGCCATCGCTACGTGCCGGCGCGATTCACGGCCGAGGAGCTGGGGCAACTCTACACAAGCTACTATCCCCGAAAGGAATTCGACGTCGAAAGCTTCGAGCCGGCGCGGGAAGTATCCGGGTTCAGCGCCTGGATACATGGCGAAAGCGGCTCGGCTTTCCGTTGGGTTCCGCGCGGCGTCAAGGTGCTGGACATCGGTTGCGGGACCGGCCAGACGCTGGCCTATCACGAGAATCGCGGCTGCGAGGCGATCGGTATCGAGGCGGATGCCAATGTCCTGGCCATCGCGGCGCGTCACAAACTGAAAATCGTCTCCGGGATTTTCGACGGCACCCAGTTTGAATCCGTGTCCTTCGACTATGTGACCCTCGACCAGGTGGCGGAACATGTCCAGGAGCCGCATGCATTGATGCAGGGCGTCTGCCGTATCCTGAAGCCGGGGGGCACGGCGGTCATCACCACGCCCAATCCCGACAGCCTTGGCGCCAGCCTTTATGGCCGTCACTGGCTGAACTGGCACATTCCCTATCACATGCAATTCTATACCCGGCGGTCGATGGCGATCCTGGCCCAGCACGCCGGTCTTGTTCTTGCCGAGGTGCGGACGATCACGCCGTCCGATTGGCTTTTTTACCAATGGCGCCACATGGCGACGTTGCCCCAGCGCGGCCAGAGGTCCGGCGTCTGGTATCCCGGGGCACCCAGGGGCAGAAAGAGCGTGGCTGAGAAGTTGCTGGACAGAGAGTTTCACTATCTTCCCGCCCACCGTCTCCTGAGCCGTTTTCTGGACGTGCTGGGACTGGGCGACAACCGTATCTTTTTCCTGCGCAAGCCATGAACGCCCCGGCTCGCCAGCCTCGGATCCATGTTTTTCTGCCGGTGCACAATCGCCGCGCCGTGACCCAGAATTTCCTGGAGTGCCTCCGCCGCCAGACCTATCCGCATTGGCATTTGCTGCTGATCGACGATGGATCCACGGATGGGACCGGTGAAATGGCCCGCTCCCTGGTGCCCGACCTGACCCTGTTGCGGGGCGAAGGCGATTGGTGGTGGGCGGGCAGCCTGCATCAGGGCTATCGCTGGGTCGGTCGCGCCAAACTGCCTGCCGACGATCTGGTTCTGATGATCAATGACGACACGGAAATCGCGCCCGATTTCCTGGCCAACGCGGTTGCGGCCATGCGGCCCGGCAGCCTTTTGCTCGCCCAGGCACATACCTCCGATGGCGAGTTCTGCGAAGCGGGCGTTTTCTGGGATTGGAGAGATTTCCGCTGTACGGGGGTTCCGGCGCACGAAGAGATCAATTGCTTCTCAACCCGCGGCCTTTTCCTTTACGCCGGCGATCTTCTGAAACTTGGCGGCTTCTACCCGCGAGTTCTGCCGCATTACCTGTCGGATTATGAATTCACCATCCGCGCCCATCGCAAGGGTTTTGCCCTGATCAGCGATCCCAGCGTGTCCTTACGTTTTTTCGAGACGCTGACCGGCATCCGCAGCACGGAGGGCTTGTCGATATGGCAGACGCTCAAGACCAACCTTTCGATCAAATCCTCCTCCAATCCCTTTCATTGGACGAGCTTTGTTATGCTGGCGAGCCCGCGCCGCTATCTGCTCACCAATTTGGGACGGGTCTGGTGGGCCTATTTTGAGCCGGTTCACAAGGTATTGCTTGCGCCGGTGCGTCGTCTTCTGTGGTCCGTCCGCAGATTTCTGGGGCGTGTAAAACGCAAACTGAAGCGGGGCTGGCTGGGGCAGGCCGATGGCGATGCTCGCACCGGCAAATGAAGAGGCTGCAATGACCGGGAGTTTGGAACAGGTGACGGTTTACACGCCGGACGATCGGCGTGGCGGCGTGTTGCGCACGGCGCTGCACTCCTTCCGCGAAACCTGGCGCTACCGCGCCCTGGTCTGGACGCTGTTTTCGCGGGACTTCAGGGCGCAATTCAAGCAGAGCATCCTGGGATATTTCTGGACCGTGCTCGGCCCCGTATTGGGCGTATTCAGCTTTGTCTTCATGAACTATATGGGCATCCTGCATCCCGGAGCGACCGTCGTACCTTACCCCTTGTATGCCTTTGTCGGGACAAGCGTCTGGGGTTTTCTGATGAACAGTATCGGCAATATGAGCGGTGGGCTGAATGCGCATGCGGAATTGATCATGCGCACAAATATTCCCAAGATCGTACTGGTCGGCTCGGCGCTCGCCAACATCGCCTATGGCATCCTCGTCAATCTGATCCTGATCGTGCTTTTCATGGCGGCGTTACGCGTGCCGTTCGGCTGGAGCAGCCTTGCCTTTCCGTTTCTCACTCTGCCCCTTATTGTCCTGGGCACGGGTATTGGCTTGGCCGTCAGCGTGGTCGGCATCGTCGCCAAGGATATCACCAGGCTGGTGAGCCAGTTTTTCAGCCTGATGATGTTTCTGACACCGGTTTTTTATGTGGCGGACCAGATTCCCAGCAGGCTCATGCGCCGGTTGATCATGGACAATCCATTAACTTATCTGGTTGAAGTGCCGCGCGACATGCTGTTGGGGCAGCCTGTTCCGTATTGGTCGCAATATGGGGCAACCTCGGCCGGCTGTTTGCTGGTATTTCTGGTTGGTATCAAGATATTCGATCTGGTGCAGGATCTGGTGGCGGAGCGTCTATGAGCAGGGATTGGACGGTACGGGCTGACGGCCTGTGGCGCAAATTCGCTGTCTCGGCGAACGACGCTCTAAAATACGGAATGATCGATACGGCCCGGCGCCTCATGGGTCGCACCAAGGATTCTGCGCACCTGCGCAACGGCGAATTCTGGGCCCTGCAGGATGTATCGTTCGAGCTTTGCCGGGGCGAAGCACTGGGCATCATGGGAGTCAATGGATCCGGCAAGACCACCTTGCTGCGCATTCTGAACGGCGCCTATTCCCCTGACCGGGGCTCGGTCAGTCTGCGGGGGCGGGTGGGCTCGCTGATCGCGGCGGGGGCCGGCTTTTCGCCCCTTTTAAGCGGCCGAGAGAATATCCATATCAACGGCCTGCTTCTGGGGCTGACCGCTGCCGAGATTCGCAAACGTTTTGATGATATCGTCGCCTTTGCCGGGCTGGAAGAATTCATCGATATGCCGGTGCGCAATTATTCCAGCGGCATGGCCGTCCGACTCGGATTTTCCATCGCCACCAACACGGCGCCCGACGTCCTGCTGGTGGACGAAGTGCTGGCGGTGGGTGATCTCGCCTTCCAGAAGCGCTGCTTTGACCGCCTTCTTAACATCCGCAAGGAGGGCTCGACCATCATTCTGGTTTCGCATTCGGTCGGCTCCATCTGGGCGATGTGCGATTCAGGCCTGTTTCTCCACAAAGGGATTCCGTCGGGCAAGGTGCCGGTCGAGGAACTGGGACGTCTCTATGACCTGCACAACTTCCAGGCCGCGGCCGCGCAATCGGGCAGGGAAAATCCGGTGGAAGCGGCTGGAGCCGAAGCCGAACAGGCCGATCCGGAACGGGCCCTGGCGACGTTGGCGCGCGAGCATGGCGCGGGTCTGTCCGGCGGCACCGGCGATGTGCTGATCACCAAAGTGCGTGTCTGTGACTCTTCCACCTGGTGCGAGCGGCTGGAATTTGACTTCGGTGAATCCATCGGTCTGGAGATGGATGTGTATGTGGTCAATCCCCTGTCGGATGTCATCTTTCGCTATACGATAGATGCTGCATCCTACCGCTTCATCTGCAGTGTCGACAGTGCTTATGACGAAGGTCCGGGCCTGGTCGACCTCAAGCCCGGCCGCTACACGGTGCGGACCGTGATCCAATCACCCCGCTTTGCGCCCGGATCTTTCGACGTGAACGCCAATATTTGTCAGAAGACTTTCGAGGGCCATCTTTACTTCCGGCACAAGGTGGCCCCGTTGGTTGTTCGCCCTCCCCACGACCGGTTTTTTTACGACTTGAACTCCCCCGCGGTTGTCCATTTCGATTCCCGCTTCGAGATCGCCTCCGCGCAGCCGTTTAAGCCGGATCAAGGGGCGCCGGCGCCCGTCCGCGAGGAATGCTGACATCGATGAGGGCTTTTGCGAGAAAGCTGAAGCTGAAGCTTGTGCGCGGCCTGCAAAGCCTCGCCTTGCGGATTTCCTCGCCCTACGACTTTTTGGGGCAGGCGCTTCTGCTTATGGAGACGCCAGCGTTCCTGCGCTATCTCGCGAAAAATGACGGCTCCGACCAACTGCTTTCCGGCCTTTATGATCTGGCTGAGAAAGAACCCGCGCTACGGGACTATCTGATCCAAACCGAGATCGGCAATGTTTTCCACCGGCTGTATCTGCCGCTGGCGCAAAGTCCCGCCACCGTGCCCGGCCAGGCCGAGAAGAGCGCCAACGACCTTTATCGCTATGCTTTTGCCATGGCGCAGTCGGCGGGGCTGCCTCTGGCCCAGCGGGCCGAGGGATTCGGTCAGGAGGGGGAGGATCTGATCGTCGGACGCCTGTTCGACGGCTTGAACAACGGCTTTTTTGTGGATGTCGGCGCTCACCATCCGTTTCGGTTCTCGAATACATGGCTGCTCTATCAACGCGGCTGGCGCGGCATCAATATCGATGCCATGCCGGGCGCGATGGAGGCGTTTCGAAAGTGGAGACCGGAGGATATCAATATCGAAAGCCTGGTGTCCGCTGACAAGCAGTCGCTGCGTTTTTTCCAGTATGAGGAGCCGGCCCTGAACACCTTGTCCGAGGCGATTGTGCGCCAGCGGGAAAAGGACGCGCCGCAATACAAGCTCAAGGGCGTTATTGATCTGGTGCCACGCCGGCTTGATGAGATTTTGTCAGAACATGTCCCACCAGGTCAGGTTATTGATCTGTTGAATGTCGATGTGGAAGGACATGACCTGGAAGTCCTGCAGACCAATGATTGGGAGCGTTTCAGACCGCGCGTTATCGTGGCTGAGTTGCTGGGCATAGGCTTTGCAGAAATGGAACGCACCGAGCTGTATCAATTTCTGGCGGCGCGCGGGTACAGGCTACGGTCCAAGCTCGTCAATTCCGCGATCTTCGCGCTAGAGACCTGAATTATGCGCGTCATGATTCTCAGCGCGGACTATCCGCGGTTTCTGCGCGATCTGTACGTGTCGAATCCCGGCCTGAGCGAGAAGTCCTATGCCGTCCAGATGGAGGCGCGCAACAACAGCCTCTTTGGCGTTGCGGACTTCTATTCGCGCAACTTCCGGGCCCACGGACACGAGGCCGAGGAATTCCACATCAACAATTGCTGGCTGCAACATGCCTGGGCGCGAGAGAATGGTCTGGATATTCTGCCTCTTGAGCCGGCACCCCAGCCGATGGACGAGACGCCCGCGCCTTCGCGGCTCACGCACCTGTCGGAACGCGTGCGAAGCGCCGTGCAGCCGCTCAAGCCGATCCTAAAACCCGTTCTGGGTCTGGTGGCGCGTGCGGCACGCCGCGTGCGGTCGGCCCCGAGCGCCAGCGCGCCAGGCTTTTACCCGAAAAGCCGCACCGACTGGGAACACGCCGTCCTCAGGGAGCAGATCCGGCGCTACAAGCCGGATCTCATTCTCAATCAGGAGCTGGCCTATCTGCCGAGCAGCTTTTTCCGGACGGCTCGCATTCCCGGCATGCTCCTTGTGGGCCAGATCGCCTCTTCGATGCCGGAACATGATTCGTTCGAAAGCTATGACTTGATGATCTCGTCGCTTCCCAACCAGGTTGAATGGTTCCGCAGGCGCGGTCTTCGGGCCGAACTGAACCGTCTGGGCTTCGAACCATCCGTTCTGGAAAAGCTGGGGCCGGCGCCCGCGCGCGATATCGAGGTTTCCTTCGTTGGCAGCCTCTCTGCCGATCACGGCAAGCGCATCGAATTTCTCGAACATGTTGCCAGGCGTGCGCCCCTTAAGGTCTGGGGTAGTGGTATTGAGCGTCTTCCCCGGTCTTCCCCGCTGCATGATTGTTATCAGGGTGAGGCCTGGGGCCGCGATATGTATGAGGTCATGCGCCGCTCGCGCATTACGCTTAACTTCCATATCGACTTGGCTGACGGCTGGGCCAACAACTTGCGGCTCTACGAGGCCACGGGTGTGGGGACTCTGCTGCTTACCGACTGGAAGAAGAATCTGCACGAGATGTTCGTGCCGGGCGAAGAGGTCGTGACCTATCGTGATGCCAACGACTGCGTCGCCCAGATTCATGCCCTGCTGGCGGACGAGGCTACCCGCCGCCGCATTGCCGCCGCGGGCCAGCAGCGCGCGATCCAGCACCAGAACTATTATCGCCAGGTGGGGGAAATCATCGCTTTGGCCGAGAAGCTGCGCTCAAGCGCTTAGGGCAGCAAAGTGGCTGGCAATCTTGCGAATATCGAAATGCTCCTCCGCATAGGCGCGGCCGGCCGCGCCAAGCCGATTGCGCATTTCCGGGTCGGCCAATAGGCGTTCCAGACCCGCAATAAACGTACGTTCATCGCCCGGCGGTACGATCAAGCCGGCGCCCGCCCTTTCAATGGTGCGGGCGGCGAGATTGTCCGCCGGAATGGCGGCCATCACGGGTCTGCCGGCGCACAGACAGCTGAGAATTTTCGACGGCACCGAAAAAAGGCCGGCATCCGGCTCGATGATGGCTGTCAGGATGTCGCCCGTGGCCAGCACTTCCGGAAGCCTTTCATAGGGCTGCCAGGGCAGGACTTTGAGATTGTGGATCTGGCGTTCCTCGGCTTCCTTTTTCAGGAATTCCGCGCCCAACCCTTGCGTCGCCACCACCACGACAACGTCATCCCGCTTCTGGTTCTGGAAATGCAGGGCCGCGCGGGACAGAAGCGCGGGATTGTGCTTCAGCCCCAAGGTGCCGGAATACAGAATGACCGTCTTGCCGCTGAGCCCCTGTTCCCGCTTCCAGGCATTGTCGTGAGGCCGCGGGGTGATTTCGTCGACCGGTGCCCAGTTCTCAATGACGGTGATTTTGTCGGGCCGCACACCCAGGCGGCGCAGAAACGGCACAAAATCCGGGGTAATGGACACGATACAGTCCGCCCGCCAAGCAAAGCGCCGCTCCTTGCCGCGATAAATGGCGCCGATGACGGTGCCGGCTGGCGGCAGCTTGCGGTTGAGTACGCTGCGAATGCCCATGCTGTAGATGTCCTGCAGCCACCAGACGACCCGCAGTTTGGGCGGCAGGGCGCGGCGCAACACGTCCAATACGTCATTGGGTGTGGTGCAGGTGATGAAAAGATCCGCGCCGGCTTGTGCGACTTTCGCGGCAAGCACCGCACCATAGGCGCGCTCGTCCAGCACACGGCGAAACAGGGAATATTTGTCCATGCGGTGCCCCGTGATGATGGGAAGCATGGTCAGGCCGGCAGGATCATCGGGACGCGACTCAACAGCGCCGCGGGGCGACTCGAGCGCTGCGGCAAAGGCGTGCGTCACGGTGTGGCCCTGGCGCGCCAGCTCGCGCGACAGCTGGGCCGGAAAAGCATGACCGGGATAATCGTGGACGAAAATTTTCATGGAAGTGCCAGCTAGAACGGGATGAACGACATTTTGAATTCGGGGTCAATGGTCGTCCTAGCGCCGCCGAATTGATGATAGACGCCTGAAAAAGCAGCCCTTATTGTCCTTTTACGTTCCTTGCGCGCAACTGATTGGATGTCATGGGGGATGAGCGCGTTCTTCCCGTGTTGATTGGCCCTTTTTCCGGCCCGGTTCACGGGGTTTCTGTGATTAACAACGCGCTGCACGACCTTATGGTGCAGCGCGGCCTTCGGCCCGTGATCATGGATCTGTCTCCTGGATACAGGTCGCGCGGGCCCGCCTATCATGCCGTGCGGACGGCGCGGGCGGCCTGGGGTGTATTGCGGATTCTGGGCGCGGCGCTGACCCGGAGGCGCCGGCGCTACGTCATGCACCTGGATGGAGGCTCGGGGCTTGTCTACAACATCGCCCTGGCATTGGCGCTG
>Ga0265338_10003331_pt1 | contig 22713 bp, 22 predicted proteins | sample 42126metaG_FD_193579 | JGI IMG/M metagenome (GOLD analysis project Ga0265338, IMG submission 193579) | Rhizosphere microbial communities from Carex aquatilis grown in University of Washington, Seatle, WA, United States - 4-21-26 metaG | ecosystem: Host-associated > Plants > Roots > Rhizosphere... | reverse complement strand
CGCGCCGAAGTCCAGCAGATTCTTCAGGACGCCATCTACCGCGTCGAGTTGGAACTGGCGGAGGTGGGTCGCAAGTCGGAGCCGCGCAAGCCCATCCCGGACGATGACGAGGACGCATGAAGCCCTACATCTGCGCCGAAGAATCCCGCGAAGCGCTCGACCGCGAGATCGCCGCGGGCCTGGGTATCTTCAAGCCCAAGCCGCCCATGTCGCTGTCGGAGTGGTCCGACGAATACGCCTACATCCCCGCCGGCAGCGCGGAGCCCGGCAAATTCTCCACGGCGGTTGCGCCCTACGAGCGCGAGCCCATGGACACCATTTCCGACCCGCACTATCGCAAGATCGTGCTGGTGTGGGCTTCGCAGACGGGCAAAACGCAGCTCGGCCTCAACGCGCTCGGCTACTTCAGCCATCAGCAGCCCTCCTACATGCTGATGATCCAACCCACGCTGGACCGTGCGCAGGAGATGTCCAAAACGCGCATCGCGCCCATGATCCGAGACTCCCCGGCGCTGCGCGACCTTTACCCCGATCCCAAATCCCGCGACTCCGGCAACACACTGGAACTGAAAGAATTCCCCGGCGGCTTCCTGTCGCTGGTGGGCGCGAACTCCCCCAGTGGCCTCGCGTCCAAAGCCATCCGATTCCTCTACGCTGACGAGGTCGACCGCTTCCCGGAATCCGCCGGCACGGAAGGCGACGTGCTCGACCTGGCCTACATCCGGCTTTCCACGTTCTGGAACCGGATCGCCGTCGAAACCTCCACGCCGCTGATCAAAGGCACCTCCCGCATCGAGCATTCCTTCGGCGAATCGGATCAGCGCTATTACCTGGTCCCATGCCCGACTTGCGGGCTTGAACAGGTTTTGATGTGGTCTCGCCTCAAGTACGACAAAGAGGTGATGGAATCCGGCCAGATCCGGCCGCTCGACGTCCACTATGAGTGCATGAACGGCTGCCGCGTCGACGAGGGCAGCAAATATGAGATGGTGCGCAAGGGCCGCTGGCAGGCCAGCCAGGAATCCATCGACGGCAAAACGGCCGGCTTTCACCTCAACGCGCTCTATTCCCCGTGGGTCGAGTGGAGCGGCCTGGTGTTGGAATGGCTCAGCGCCCAGGCCGATCCGGAGAAGCTGCAGGTTTTCACGAATACCCGGCTGGCGGAGTCGTGGGAACTGCGCGGCGATGGCGCCGAAGAAACCGAACTGGAGAAGCGGCAGGAGCCGTTACCCCAGGCTCAGGAAATCCCCGAAGGCGTGTTGCTGCTCACCATGGGCGTCGACGTCCAGCGCGATCGTATCGAAGCCAGCCTGTTCGGCTGGGGTCTCGGTAAAGAGGGATGGGCCGTCGACCATTTTGTGTTGCGCGGATCTCCGGCGCTGCCGGAAGAGCACCCGGAGAGCCCGTGGCGCGAGCTCGACGATCTGCGCACCCGCCGCTGGCGGCATCCCAGCGGCAAGATGCTGGGCATCTCCTGCGTCTGCGTCGATTCCGGCGACCAAACCAAGATCGTCAACGACTACACCCGGCGCCGCGAGCGCCAGCGCGTCTACTCAGTCAAAGGCATGGCCGGGTTTGGCCGTCCGCTGGTGAATGCCGGAACGCGGCCCGACAAGAACAAGACGCTGCTCTACATGGTTGGCGTCGACACGGCCAAAGAGCGCATCTACTCCGGCCTGAAACAGGAGCACAAAGGCGCTGGCTACATTCATATCCTCAAAGCCGAGCATCTGGACCGCGCTTACCTGCAGGGCCTCACCGCGGAGCACATCGTCACCACGCGCCATCGCGGCCGCCCGGTGAAGCGCTTCGAAGTGCTGGCTGGCCGCCGCAACGAGCCGCTGGATTGCGCCGTCTATGCGAGCGCGGCGCGCGAAATCCTGCGCCCCAACTTCGACAGGCTCTACGAGCGGCTGTTCGGCAAGCTGCCTCCGGCTGTCGCCATCCAGCCGATTGTCGAGGCATTGACAGTAGCCGCAGACGGGGTGAAAGCCGCGTTTCAGCCCGAGGAAAAAGCCGAAGAAAACCATGGCGCGGACCCGTGGGCGCACCTCCCCGTGCTGGGCACCATCAGCAAAGCTAAATCCGCCGATAATCCGGCGAGCTGGCGCGATAACTGGAAAATCTTCTGATATTCGGCCATCTTTGACCATTTTTCACGATCCGTTTTACTGTCCTGCGTGACCACTGCCACCGCATCCGTGCCCGTAACTCCCAAACCGGGGGGGGCAAAGTGATCCAGTTGACCCGTCAGGAATGGATCGAGCGCCGCCGCCTGGACCGGCTGCGCAAGGAAGGACTCGCTTCGTGAGCAGCTATCCCGGCATTCTGCCTGCGTGGATCGACTTCGGCGTGGATCAGCCCCACCCGGAGCCGCTTTCCTTCCATGCCGGCGACTCGCTCCAGTGGGAGCGCGATTTCGAGAAGTATCCGGCCTCGGCGGGATGGACGCTGCAGTATGTCCTCAACAATCAGGCCAACCGCATCGTCGTGTCTTCCGGCGATATCACCACGGGCAACGGGTCTGACGAGGGCAGCAGCGACGGGTTCTTTATCAGCATTCCCAACACGGAAACCCTTGGGTGGGCTCCGGGCAATTATCTGTGGCTGGCGGTTCTCACAAATTCCGGCCTTGGCCAGCGCTTCACCGGCGCCGCGGGCCGCGTACAGATTCTCGCCGACATTCTCGACGCCAGCGCGCCTGTCGACACGCGCAGCCAGACGGAGATCGCGCTCGAAAACGTGAAAGCGATGCTGGCCGGGCGCGCCAATGACGGCGTGCAGGAATACAAGATCGGCGACCGCGAACTGCGCCGCTACAGCATGTCCGAACTGCTCAAGCTTAAAAGCTATTACGAAGCGGAAGTGAAGCGGGAACGCCAGAAGCGCGGCGAATACGAAGAGCCGGATACGGTAGCCTTCCACGCTGGATGGGGGATCAATGGCTAGCCTCATTACGCTCGACCTCTCCGACGCCAAAGCGGCCGTCATGGAATCGCGTCTGGCCATCGTGCCCAAGTCCAACACGCGCGCCTATGACGCTGCGCAGTTCACTCGCCTCACCGAGGACTGGGCCACCTGGACCACCTCCGCCGACATCGATTTGTGGGCGGATATCTATCGCCTGCGCGCTCGCGCCCGCCGGGAGTCGCAAAACAACCCCATCGCCCGCAAGGGAATGAAAGTCTTCATCAAGAACATCTTCGGCTCGGACGGCATCCGCCTGCGTATGAAGATTCCGATGAAGAAAGGGAAGAAGCTCAACCAAAAGCTCAACGAACTGATCGAGCAGCTTTTCAAACAGTGGGGCCGCCGCGATTTCTGCACCGTCCAGGGCAACATGGACTGGAAGCGTGCCCAGCGGTTCGCCGGCGCTCAGGTCTGGCGGGACGGGGAGTGCTTCATCCGGCGCCGCACCTCAGCCAACAAGTTTGGATTCTCGCTGCAGTGGCTCGATCCGGATCAGCTCGACACCAACTACTTCATGAACACGCTGCCCAACGGTAATCAGATCCGCATGGGCGTGGAAGTTTCCCCGGACGGCCGCCCGATCGCCTACCACTTCTGGGATCGTCATCCGGCCGAATGGTCCATGTCGAACCGCAATCGTATCCGCATTGCTGCGGAGGATGTGATTCACCTGTACGATCCGGAGCGGGTGATGCAAACCCGCGGCGTCTCGGAAATGGCGTCTTCGCTGATGACCATGCACATGCACGGCCAGTACAGCATGGCAGAAGTCGTAGCCGCGCGCGTGGCCGCCGCGAAGATGGGTTTCTTTGAGAAGGCCGGCACCGACGCCGGCTTCGAAGGCACCGAGCGGGACGAGCAGCGGAACATCAAGGTCAAGATGAGCCCGGGGACCGTCGAACAGCTTCCCGAGGGCGTCACCTTCAAGCCGTGGGATCCGCAACACCCCACCAACGCTTTTCCGGCCTTCACAAAAATGCTGCTGCGGCTCTGCGGCTCGGGCATGGATATCAGCTACGAGACGCTGGCCAACGACCGCGAAGGCGTCAATTATTCCAGCATCCGCGCCGGCCTGCTCGACGATCGCGACACCTGGCGCATCTGGCAGGATTATTTTTCGACGGAACTGACGGGCCGCGTGTTCCAGTGGTTTTTGGAGTCGGCGTGGCTTTCCGGCCTCGTTCCGCTGGATGGCACGTCGGACGATTATGTCGACTACGCCATCTGGACGGGCCGCGCCTGGGCGTGGATCGATCCCCTCAAGGACGCGCAGGCCGCCACGCTGATGCAGAGCAATGGCCTGGAGACGCATACCGCGCAGCTCGCGCAGCAGGGCGACGACTTCGAAGAGACGATGGAGACCTTCGCTTACGAGAAGGAATTCAAAAAGCAACTCGGCCTCGTCTTCGGCACCGACGTTCACGGCGTAGCCGACACGGCCGAGGACGATCCGGCAGCGGGGGGCAGCGGTGGCAGCACAAAGAAAGAGGGCGGGGGCGACGGCAGCTAACGGCGCCCGCGCCCAACTGATCGAACGGCTGCTGGCGGGCGATATCACGCGCGGCTTACCTATGCCGCAGCGGCCCAAAGGTCCAGACCCGCTGGCGCCCACCGGCGCGCAATGGTTCTATGCCCGCTGGTGCGCGCTGGAATGCGTTCACCTCTGGCCCTGTCCTCCGCTGGTGCGCGAATACCTCGAAACCGGCGACCCGGCGCAAGCCAGCATGAGGGAAGGCGAGTCAGACGCTGCTCCCCGGGAGACGGCCGCTGGGCTCACTTCGCAATACGTCTGGCTCGGTGGACCGCCTCGCCTCGGTTTCGGCGCGGACGGCTGCGCGGCGGTCAGCGCCCACTATGCGGCTACCGGAAATATCGCGGGCGCGGCGGAGCATGCGATTCGCGCCCTGGCGTGGGCGGCGCTCGATGCCGCGCAGGAGGAAGTGTCCACGCCGTTCACAGCGCGCGAACGGATGGAGATCCTGAACGCCGGCCGGTTGCGCCTGGAAGAGGTGTTCGCCGCCGCCGCGCGGGAGATCTTCGAGGGCGACAGAACCCTGTAAATCCCGGCGATTTGACAGCCTTTTTCGCTTCCGTGCTACGTTGCACGCGCAATGGCGAAGCGCGAACTCCCGAAAAGTCTGCCGATGGGCCAGCGTACCGTGCAGGTACGGGCGCAGAAGAGCGCCGACTCTGAACCGGCCTATCCGCTTACCCTGGCCACCGATCAACCGGTGCGTCGCGGCGGCTACTGGGGCTGGTATTACGAAGTCCTCGGCCATGACGCCGGGGAAGTGGATACCGACCGCCTCGCCAACGGCGTTGCGCTGCTGGTGAACCATGATCCCAATCAGCGCGCCGGGCGCATTGAAAACGGCGTCGTCGGCAAAGGCAAAACCACCGGCGAAGCGCGTTTTGGCACCACCGATTTTGCGCGGTCCATCCAGCAGGAAGTGGATGACGGCACCCTGACCGACATGAGCGTCGGTTATCTGGTGCACGAATACAACCGCGTTGCCGACGTGGATCCGGCGGATGACGAAGACGAAGAATACCTCGGCACCTATCGCGCTGTGCGCTGGGAGCCGGTCGAAGGTTCTCTGGTCGCCATCCCGGCCGATCCAGCCTCTGGCGTGGGACGTGGCCTCGATGCCGTCGCCGCCGACAAGTTTCCGCAATACCCGGTTCGCTTCATCGGCGCTCCGGCAATTCCGCCGGTAACCCCCGGCAAACAGGAGCAACGCACAATGGCCACCACTGCAGTCGTACCCGAAGCCACCGCGGCACCGACCGCTACGGTGGGCGCCGATCAGTTGAAGGCGGAGCGCGCGCGCGTCGCGCACATCGCTCTGCTGCGCGACACTTACCCCGAACTGCTCACCCGCGAAGCTGCGGAGAAGGCGATCCACGAAGGCACCGAGGGCAACGCCGTCGCCGCCCAGGTGCTGGCCGCGAAGCGAGCCAAAGAAGTCACGCTCCATTCCGGCTCGCCTGTCGAGCTCAGCGAAAAAGAGCGCCAGCGGTATTCCTTTGCCCGCGCCATCAAGGTCAACCTGGCCCGCCGCGACGGCAACAGCCGCGAGACGTGCTTCGAGGACGAGGTTTCGCAGACCATCGCGAAGTCCATGGGCCGCGACACGGAAGGCATCTTCGTGCCGACAACCGAGCCGCTGTTCCGCCTCACGCCGCAGGAAATCCAGCGCCGCGCCCTGTACACGGGTTCGGCTGGCGCCGGCGGCAACACCGTGGCGACGGAACTGGTCGGCTTCCTCGACGTGCTTCGTCCCCGCACCCGCCTGTTTCAGTTGGGCGCGGAGTTCATGGGCGGCATGACCGCGAACTTCAGCCTGCCCAAGATGCTCACCGATTCCGACTTCAACTGGGTGGGTGAGAATCCCGGCTCCGACAACTCGGACATCGATCCGACCTTCGGCCAGGTGCAGTTCACCCCGAAGACGGCGACCGGGTCCACGAGCTGGTCGCGCCAGTTGTTTGTCCAGTCCTCGGTCGATATCGAAGCGCGCGTGCGCAATTCGCTGGTGCAGCGCGCGGCCATCGCCATCGACAAGGCCGGCATTCAGGGCAGCGGGTCCTCGAATCAGCCCAAAGGCATCCTGAACGCCACCGGCGTTTCGGTCATCTCGCTGGGCACCAACGGCGGCGTCCCCACGTTCCAGAACCTGATCGACATGGCGATGGATCCGGCCAGCTACAACGCGGATCAGCTCGGCGACATTCAGTACCTGATCACGCCTGAAATCGCGGGCTACCTGCAGGGGCAGCCGAAACTCTCCAACACCATCGCGGAACCGATCTTCGATTTCCGCGCGGATGGTCAGGGCGTCATCAACGGGCTCAAGGCATACTGGTCGAACAATCTGCCCAAGAACCTGACCAAGGGCAGCGGATCGGCTCTGCATGCCGGCATCGCGGGCGTCTTCAACGCGCTCACCATCGCCGAGTGGGGCGCGCTGGAAATCCTGCTCGATCCGTACACCGGCGCGAAGCAGGCTTTGGTGAAAATCATCGCCAACCTCATGATCGACGTCCAGCCGACCTACGCGCAGGCGTTCTCGGTCTACCTCGACGCCACCAACACGACCTCCGAGAACTAGTCGGCGGCCGCACAAGATACACCCAAACGCGAAGCAACACCCGGGGCTGAGTAGCGCAAGCGAAAGGCCCCGGTAATTCCGAACAGCGAGGGAAGTATGGCGATTGAAGTTTTGCAGGCGAAACCGCAGAAGCTTCGGGCGATCGAGATCATCGCGCCCCGGAAAAACAAGACGCCGCGCGGCGTGCTGGTGCAGGGCCAGGTGCTGGAACACGGCAAACAGGTCAAAGTGCCGGAATCCGATGCCCACGATCTGGTGTGCGCCGGCCAGGCGAAGTTTCTGGACGAATCCGCCCAGGCCGCGAAGAAGTAGGCCCATTCAAATCCAGTTTCCCGGAAGTGAACCATGGCGAACAGCGAATATGTCGTGAACAGCGATGTGGTGATTGACGATCAGCCCCACCCGGCTGGGTCGATCCTCTCGCTCGCTGACGATGTTGCTGCGCCGCTGGTCGCTTCCGGCGATATCGTTCCGGTCCCCGCTGCCGAGCCGAAGCCTGTTGCGGCGGCTGCTGCCGATGCCCCTCCCGGATACAAAGTACGGCGCCCGGTCATCATCGGCGGCAAGCCTGCTGCGGTTGGAGCGATCGTTGAACTCGATCCCGCCGAAGCTGCGGAACTGCTGGTGTCCGGGCAAGTGGCCGCTGAGGGTGGCTAACCATGACCGCTCCAGCTATCCAGTACCGGGTGAAGCGCTCCGTCACAGTTGACGGCAACCGGCTTCAGCCTGGCCAGCTTGTTTCGCTCGCGCCGCATATCGCCACGGTTCTGCTGGCCTCGCGCCATGTCAGGAAGGTGCTGTGATGGCTTTCGGCGACAGCGATCTGAGCGTGTTTACCGCCGACTTCGGCGTCGCGGTTGAGTTTGGCGGCTCAACGGCGCAGGGCAATTTCGATGCGCCCCAGAAGAACCTCGGCGGCGACTCCGGCTTTGGCGGCGTCGATACGAGCATTCCCAGGGTGCATCTGCCATTCAACGCCTTTAGCCCGATGCCGCAGGAAGAGCAGACGGTCACGGTCGACGGCACGGATTACCTCGTCGGCGCCGTGACGGCTGAAGGCGATGGCAAGTTTGTGTGCATTGATTTGAAGGCGGTGAGCTAGTGTCTGGCCCGGCGTATAGCGTGCAGTCGCAGTTGCTGGATGCCGTTGTCGGCGTGCTGGCCGCGCTCGATGGCGCTCCGGCGTACCGCTGCCGCGTGATTCCGTTCAACCCCGGCCAGCTTCCCGCCTACAACGTTTTTCCGGATGAGGCTGAGCCCCAGTATGAGGGCGCCTATTCCGGCTCGGTGAAATGGTCGTTCCTGTGGCGCGTGCGCTGTATCGTCACCGGCAACGATGGCGTCGATAAGCTTGCCGATCCGCTGTTCGTCGCCGGGAGCGCCGCGATTCTCGCCGATCCGACGCTGGGCGGCCTCGCGCTGACCACGCGCTTTGCCGGGGTGAAGTGGGAGAAAGAAGCGGAAGGCCTGGAATCCCCGCTCGCCCTCGTTGTCACGTTCAAAAGTGAATTTGCCACGTCCCGGAGCAATCCGAGCGTGAGTCTGCCGTAAGGAGAAACCATTATGACCGCGCCCGCAACAACCCGTCTGACCGGCGACCTCGCGCAAACCAGCGTCGGGGCAACCGGATCCCAAACTCAGGTCCTCGGCCTCGTCGACTGGGAAATCAACCGCAAGGTGAAATCCGTCGAATGCACCACCACCGACGACGCCGGCGAGGAATTCAGCCTGCCGTCGACGCGGAGCTGGCGCGCCACGGCGAAGTACGCCTACCTCGACCAGGACCCGTCGCAGCTCGCACAGATCCTCAATGCCATCTCCAGCGGCCAAACCGTGCTGGAGTGGAACTTCTTCCCCGATGCGGTCACTGGCCGCTATTCGTGGAAGGGCTCGGCGTACGTCGACAGCTTCAAGCTGGGCGGCGGCGTTGGCAAAGAGTTCGGGCTCGATATCACGCTCGTTGGCGTTGGCGTTCTGACGGCTGTCGTGCAGACCGCTCAGGTCTCCGGCGAAGCCGAGAACTAGCCTCAACCTTCCGCTGCAAACCTTTGGCCCCGCCGCCCAGCGGGGCCTTCTTTTGACCGGAACTGGAAATCTGCGGTACTGGTGTTCGGCACTACAGCGTAATCAACTCGGAGGGAAAAGTCATGGCCGATGTTCGCGGCAAGTTCAAAGTCACAGAAATCACGCGCGGCGCCTGGAACCCAAAGGCGGCGCAGGTGAAGCTCGAAGCGGTTTACACCGGAACGCCGGAAGATAACTCGTTCTCCGAGGCAACGCCTTCGGCGCAGATCACCATGCTTGTCACCAATGCCAGCGCCGTGGATAAACTGCCTCTCGGCAAGTCCTTCTACGTGGATTTCACGGTCATTGAGGATACAGAGGCCAAATGACTCCTGACGCCACGCGCGCGCACATCTCCATCGACCTCGACCGCCCACGGGTCCTCTGCTTCGACCACAAAGCCACCTTTGCGCTCATGCAGCGCTACGGGCTGCGCCCCACCAACGCGCTTTACGAGACGATCCCGCTTCCCGGCAGGAAACAGGAGCTCCGGATTCGCTCGGTGGAGGCGCTGGCCTTCTTTCTCTACATCGGCCTGCAGCGCGACGCCGCGGATGCGGGTGAGACGCTGACCGAGGCCCAGGCGGAAGCTTTAATAACGCCGCTCACGATTGAGGGCATCTTCTACGCGCTGCTGGCGTCGCTCAGCAATCCGCTGCACCGAAAAAACGCCGATCCGGCCGAGCCAAAGGGCGAGCAGGCCGGGGCAAGCGCGAGCCCAAAGCATTCGACTGGGAGGAAGCACTTCGCTTCGGAACCGGAAGGCTCGGACTAAAGCCGGAGGAATTCTGGCGGCTGATGCCATGGGAATTCACGCTCATGGCGGAAGGGTACGACGAAGCGCAGCGGGCGCGGCGGCGGGTGGAAGCTGGCTGGCTGGCGTTCCTGTTGAGCGCGCAGTGCGGCAAACCGGTGACCGCGGCGCAACTGCTGGGCGAGGCACCGGCGGAAACGTCTGAGGCGCGGAAGCAGACCGAGGGCGAGAAGCGGATCGCGGAGATCCGGCGCAAGTTGAAGCGGGCCGCGAAGAAGAAAGGGACGTGATGGCTGGCAAAGGGATCGTAATCCAGATTCAGGGCGACGGCACGGGCGCCGCCGAAGCGCTGCGCATGATCGAAGAGAAGATGCGCGAGACGGCCGCCACCGGCAATGAAATGTCGGAGCAGTTGCAGGTGGCCAGCGAACGCATGCAGAAGGCCCTCGAGTATGCCGGCATCAGCTACGGGATGCACGAAGCCATCGACGGCATGAAAGAGATGGTGCAGAAAAGCGTCGATCTGGGCATGGAGATCGGCCATCTGTCGAAGCAGACGGGCATTTCGACCGAGAATCTGTCGGTGCTGAAGTATGTGAGCGAGCAGACCGGCGTCAGCTTCGAATCGCTCCAGAAGGGGTTCAAAAAGCTGTCCACGGAGATGTTCGAGGTGCAGATGGGGTCCAAAGAGGCCAACGCCGCCTTTGGGCTGCTGCACATCAGTTCCGCCGACCTGACAAAGACAAACGGCGACATGTACAAGACGCTGGAGCTGGTCGCCGACAAGATGGCGGCCATGCCCGATGGCTGGCAGAAGAGCGCGGCCGCGCAGCAACTCTTCGGGCGCGCCGGAGTGGAACTGATCCCCATCCTCGACCAGGGCGCCGACGCGCTGGAGCGGATGCGCGGCGACGCCGAAGCCGCCGGCGTGGTCCTCAGCGACAGCATGGTCAAACAGATGGAAGAGCTGCACAAGCTCTCCACGCAGGTGGAATCGAACCTGATGGGGCTGGCCATCGAACTGACGCGCGACCTGACTCCGGCGATCACCAACTGGTCGCAGGGCATGGAGATCGCGCTCGGCTACCTGCGCGACTGGCTCAATCTGTCGCAGACGCCCATCAACGTCGGCCTGGCGGCCATCCCCAAATCCATCCTGCAGTCCTCCGATCCGGCGACGCTGGCCTACGATTCCGGACAGGAACGCTCAAAGATCGACAGCCAGATCGCGGCCCTCAATCAGGCGCACGACGCCAAGCTGGTGTCTGAGCAGGAATTCCAGCAGAAGATGCTCAAGTTGCATCAGGATTACGACAAGGCCACCGAACAGGAAGCCGCGGCGCATGCCACGTCGCTCTGGAAGCAAGTCTCCGTCGTGCAGGCGCAGTTGGAGGACATGCAGCGGCAGCACGCCGCGGGCGCGCAGTTCACCGCGACCGGCGCCGAGGTGTCCGGAACGCCGGATCTTGATGCGCAGATTGTTCGAACGCAGAAGCAGCTTGACGAGATGAAGGCGCTTGAGGCCCATTATCTTGACGAGATGCGCGCAGCGCAGGACCGCATGGCGAGCAACACGGCTACCGGGTCGCCCGGGATGCCGGATTCGCTGTCGAAAGACAACACCGCCGCGATCAAAGACGCCAACTGGGCTGACTCCGTCAACCGTCTGATGGATGAGCAGACCGCGAAGGAATACGCCAAACTCAGCGCCTCGATGGCCGCGGAGTTGCATCTGCGCGAGGCGAACGACGCGCGGCAGTTGGCTGAGGCGAAGGACGCCATGGAGATCCAGATGGCATTTCTCGACGCCAAACACACCGAAGGACTGGTGAAAGAGCGCGACTATCTGGCGCAGAAACTCCAGATCGAGGAATCCGGCTACGCCGCCGAGAAACAGGCGCTGGTGGCAAAGCAGCAACAGTTGCAGTCGGCTGTTGCGTCCCAGCATGACGAAACCAAACAAAACGAGCTCAAGGCGCAGCTCGTCGATGTGGAAACAAAGCTGGCGAATCTGGCCGCCCAGCGGGAGAAGTCGGAAGCCGCCATTACGGCAGAAATCGAGAAGCAGCGTAACATCCCGAGCGGTGGCACCTCCGCCGAGGGGGCGGCACAACAGGCGGAGATGGCGTCGCGGGCCAGCGAAGCGCAGGCCACAGCGCAAATCACAGGTCGGTTCCTTGAGCAATTGAGTAATTTGCATGGCAAGGATCCGCTCCGCGCGCTGGTGCAGGATATGATCGCCGACCTGGACCGCCTCGCGACAGAGGTGTTGGAGAAGCAGTTCATTCTCCCGATGCTCCGGCAACTGTTCGCGCCCGGTGTCCCATCCGTTATGGGTGGAACCAACGACCCGCTGGGGCTGGATGTTCCAGGCATGGACCTAAGCGGTTTGGCGTCTCAGTTGCCCCAATTCCCGACCATGGCGACTGGTGGCAGTCCGGACGGCGCAACATGGATCGGCGAGCATGGGATGGAGTTGTGGACGCCGCCGGCGAAGGGCGGCACAGTGACGCCCAGCGATGTGCTGGAAGGTCTGGCGAAGGGCGGCGGTGGCGGAGGCGGCGCTCCGAACGTCACGATGAATCTGGTGAACCAAAGCAGCCAGCCGCTCCAGAGTAAACCGCCGAGTGTCAGCTATGACGCCCAGGCGCGCCAGTTCATCGTTCACACGGTGATTGAGGACATGCAGCAGGGCGGCCCGGTCAGCATGGCGCTGCGCGGGATCGGCGGCTAGTTGTTGAAAGCCGTCGATTTGTCGATAAAAGCCACCTGCTCAGCCTTACTCGCGAAACTCATGCCCAAAATCCCGGCTAACGGGTTCGTATCCTCTTCGACCATGCTGCTGTACGATTCGTAGGTAAATGACGTCCATCGGATGCTGAATGCCGGATGGGTCCATGTCGAAATGAGCGTTTGCGACTTTCCCTGCGATCCCACGGTCACCTGTCGATTCGCCCCGCCAAAGGTGTTGGATCGGAATGTTTGTCCGCTCTCTAGCTCTTTTGGCGGATCGGGAACCCCATAGACGGCCGTCAAATCGTTAACCGTGGCCATCTCGTTTTGGTAGCGCTCGCCGAGCATTTTGTGAGCGACCGTGAAGTCGATCTCCGCAACCCTGCCGCCTCGGAAAACCACCCGTTCTGTCTCGACCTTCGCTCCGCCCGGAGTGATCCACTTGACGTGGTGTTTGATTTTGCAATCGTGAACTGAGTAGCGACCAGCATGGTCTAAATCGAAAGCTCTTAGCTGTTTGCAATCGTGTGGTGTGTTGCTCATGAACTGACTGAACGTCATGCCCAGCCATAGGCTTGGATCTGTCGGCAACCCTTGAGCTGTGGCCGTTCCCGCGCAAAGCAGAATTGCCACCGTAACAGCAAATTTCCGCATAACCCCTCCGAACGCGGCGAGTATACCGCTCCGTCATACAAAATTCAAGAAAAACCTACAGACGCACCTGGACGCCGCTGCCGCGCATGGCGTCGTTGGCGATGACCTCGGTGGCCGCGCGGCTGAAGTTGGCGGGAAACCGCGCCTCCGCCGTCTGGCTGACCTCCTGAAAGGCGGGGAAGACGGCTGGGATATGCGCGGACTTGATGAGGATGTACATGGGCAGCGCGTCGCGCTCGCCCACGGCGCGCGCCATGATGGCCGGCTTCCCGCTTTTGAGGACCGTGGCAAAGAAGACATGGCCGAAGGTGACGAATCCCCGGACGGATGGCCCCTCAGCTTTGCCCCGCCGCCGGGTGCCCCGGCTCTTGATGTTCTGCAGGAGTTGCGCCGGCCGCGCCCATGACGGGATGATCTGCCCCACGATCGCGCGCAGATACTTCGTCGGAACACCAATATAGGCGATGCCGTCGACGGTCACCCGGCCGCTGGGCGTTTTGGTCCCGCTGTCTTCCTGTCGCGGCAGGTAGTCGGGTGCGCCGGTGCGGCGGTTGGCGGTGTCGGTGTAGACCTCGGCGGTCAGGTTCTGCTTCGTTGCCATCTGCGTCAGGGTGCGGTCGACCGTCCAGTCGTTGCGTAGCTGGAACTTGCTGCCCTCGAGGGTGCGTGTGGTGTTCCGCGCGTCGATGGCGGTCATGGTGAGCGCCCGGGCGATGGTGAAGGGGATTTGATTCTGGCGCAGATCGGCAAACGCTCGCAGCGGCCCATCCACATCGACTTTCGCGCTCAGCACCGGCATAGGGGATTGTGGCCCGATTTGACCGATTCCGGCAATTGGCGGCATTGTGCGTGGGCCGCGGTAGCGTGTCATGCGCATTGAAAGGTCTCCTGCCGATCAAGGGAGACCGGGGAGATTCGGGAAGTCTCTCGCCCGTTCAGCGAGAAGCGACACCCCGATGCCGCCGCAACATTGGAGGGTATCCATGGCTGATTATCCGCCGAAACCGCGCAAGGTTCCGGCATCCACGCTCAACCGTTGTGTCCTGCTGCTGTTCGACTTCTGCGAACAGTTGCGCCGTCAGGGCTGCCCGAACACGGCCAACGAGGTTGGCGCCATCGCCCGCGAAATCAGCGCTTCCCCGGAGATTGAGAACGCCCCAATCCTGGTGATGCCGCCGACGGACACGGTGCACTGACGTGGGAGCCGCCTACCTCAAAAACACCGATCTGCCGTGGAACCGGGATAAGCCGCCGGCCCCGAAGCTTCCCGTTCTCCCGCGCCTCGCCAAACCCCAACCGCCGCAGGATCGCGAGCGCGAACTGCAGCAGAACCTGCGCACCCGCTAACTTGCCCACTTTCACGAAAGCGGGGTACAGGTAACCGTGTCCACCCCTCCGCCGTTTCCGGAACTCTCCCGCGCGTTTGCCCTGCGTCAGGTCGAAAACCCCGTCGACCCCACGCTGCGCGATCCCATGGAAAACGGCATGGAGACCACGCGCGCCCGGTTCACGCGCCTGCGCCGCAGCTTCTCTGTCGCCCTCGATCTGCTCACAGCAGACGACAAGACGGCGCTCGACACCTTCTACCAGACCACCGTGGTCTACGGCGCGCTGCCGTTCCTGCTCGCCGATCCGCGCAACGCGGAGAATCCGCAGACCTACACCGTGCGGTTCTCGACGCTGCCCAAATACTCCGACGCCGGATGGATTGCCGCCGACACCCTGGGCAACGCCGCCCAGTTCCGCTGGAACTGCCAGTTTGAAGTGAGGGAGATGTGAGCACCGCCCGGCCGCCGCTCAACCTCATCTCCGTGCTGGCCAACGTCCAGCGCCACGCCATTGCCAGCGGCGATCCGTGGATCCTGCTTATGGATATCGAGTGGCCCGGCAACTCCGCTTCGGACCCCGACGTCGAGCAGCAGCATATCCGGCTGGCGCGCAACCTCGACCCGGTCACCTTTGACGCCGGAGACGGCAACGGGCCATGCGTCTACCAGCCATTCAACTTCGAAATGGGCGAATTTCAGGTTTCCTCCAACGGCTCAGTGCCGTCGATGGAGATGCAGGCTTCGAACGTCATGCGCATCCTGCAGGGCGTGATCGAGCAATATGCCGGCGTGGTGGGCGCGAATCTCTACCTCTACGTCCTGAATACCGCCAATCCCCTCGGCGAACCGGACCTGACGCTGCAGTTCACCATCGTGCAGACGGTTTCCGATTCCAAGCTGGTGCACCTGAAGCTGGGTGCGAGCTCGCCCATGCGCCGCCTCTTCCCGCTGCTCATGTACTGGCCGAACTTCTGCATCTGGAAGTACAAATCCATCCAGTGCGGCTACACCGGCGACATGCCGACGTGCAGCAGGACGCTGGACGGAACCACCGGCTGCGAGGCGCACGACAATAACGCCCGCTTCGGCGGCTTCCCAGGCATCGACACCAATGGCGCGACGGCGGCGAGCGTAGTCTAGCCCGCACTTTGACCGAATCCGCGAAAACGCGGTACTTACAGCGGTGCCGAAACCCGCCGTCACCGGATTCCCGCCTCTTCCCGCCCGTCCGCGCGCCGCGCTCCAGCCGCGTCCTCCGGCCCCTCTGGCTCCCCGCCTCTTTGCCGACCTGATCGGCAAGCCATGGGCGGAGGGCGGCCGCGGCCCGGACGCTTACGACTGCGTCGGTCTGGTGCTGGAAGTGGCCAAACGGCTCGGCAAACAGCTGCCGGACTATGTGAGCAATGAGGCCACCCTGCACGCCGAACTGGCGGCTGGCGGCGACTCCCTCGCCGATCTGCCCCGCATGATCCACCCCAACGTGGGCGACGTGGTGCTGCTGCGCATGGGGGTGAACGAGCACCACCTGGGCGTCATGGTCGATTCCTGCCGCATGCTGCACGCCTCGCGCAACTGTGCAGCCATCATCGAGCGGGTGAATAGCCCGCTCTGGCAGCGCCGGGTGATGGGCTATTATGCGCTCCTTTCCGCGGCCGCTCCGGCCAAAGGTCCAGCAGCATGATCAGGCTGGTGCACGTTCGCAACCCGCTGCTGCCCGCGAGCTCGCGCAGCCTGCTGGAGATTCCCTGCGTCGAAGGCCGGCACCTCGACGAATACCTGAAAGCTGAATTCACCGACACGGAAAAGCTGGTGGCATCGCACAACGGCAAAGTCATTCCGCCGGAGATGTGGCCCGGCATCATCCCGCGGGACGGCGACTGCATCGTCGTGGCGCCGAACCTCGGCAACGAGGGCGTCTGGCGCACGCTGGCGCAGGTGGCTGTGATGGCCGGCGCGCTGGTCGCTGGCGCGCTCACGGCGGGCGCAGCCATTCCCCTGCTCGGCATTGCCGGTGGCGCCGGCTTGCTCGGCGGCGGAGCGCTGATGGGCGGTTTGGCGGCGGGCATCGTCTCCATTGCCGGGAATGTCCTGATTCAGACCCTGATGCCGGGAGGTCCATCGACCAAGGCGCAATCTCCTAGCTACCAGTTCGCCGGGCCGCAATCGCTGGCGCAATCCGGAACGGTCATTCCCAAGGGTTACGGCACTTTCCTTTCCGGCGGCAACATCATCTCCAGCTTTGTCGACGTCGAGGGCAGCGACCAGTACATCAACGCGCTGGTGTGCTTCGGCTTCGGCCCAGCGCGGTCCATCTCCGGCGTCCAGATCAACGGCAAAGCGCTGGGCAGCTACCAGAACGTCGAGGCATATTACCGGCTGGGCTCCAACGATCAGCCGCCCATCGCGCAGTTTAACCGCATCGTCAACGGCTATCCGCAGGAGACGCAGGTGACCTATCTGGGTGGCCCGGTGGTGGTTCCCGGCACTGGCGACCAGACGCAGGCGCTGCAGGTGGATGTGAACTTCCCGGTGGGCGTCTTCTATATCACCGGCGACGGCAACACGGTTCCGTGCCAGATCATTTACAAGGTTGAATACTCGGTGAGCGGCGAGGATGACTGGCAGGGCGTCCTCCAGCCGCTGGCCACCCACGATATCATCGTCTACAACGAAGACGGCACGGTGAATCCCTACGAAACGCCGGTTTGGGTGGTGGTGCCCACTTCCTACCCACCGGGCAGCGGCATCGTGCTCTCGACGGATTCCTGTTCGAGCTGCCACACCATCGGCGAGCCGTGGAACGAAACCATGAGCGTGACCACGGTGAACGAGGATGGCTCGACGAGTACCGCCTCGGTGACCTTCCACGGTGAGTGGCAGCTCTGCGATCCCACGCTGAATCAGGTGGCCGTCGATACCTGGACCACGGGCTGGGTGAAATACGTCAACGCCACGACGGAATCGGTCTACAACCGGACCTCGATCTATGGCCTCAGCCCGGCGAAGTACGACGTCCGGGTGACGAAGTACGGTTCGAACAATGCCAGCGACGGCGTCTTCCCGGGCGACGTGGACGATCCGCACCGCGGGCAGGAAGTCTGGCTGCACTCGGTCAACGAGATTACCTATCAGGATCTCGCTTACCCCAACATGATCCTGCTGGGTGTGCGCGCCCTGGCCACCAACCAAATCAACGGCGCCAACATCAACGTCACCGCTCTGGTGGAGTACGGGCTGCGCACCCTCGACAACAATGTGCTGCCTTCGGCGCTGCAGGCCTTCGAAGAAGACAATCCCGCCTGCGTTGCGGCGGATATGCTGCTCGACGACCTCTACGGCGGCGGCGAGTGGCCCGGTATCTCTCCGGCCAACCTCGAGCGGTACATCGACGAGTGGGTCGCCTGGGCGGAGCTGAACGACACGCTGGTGCCGGATGGCAACGGCAACAATATCCGGCTGCACGTCTTCAACGGCATCTTCGACAACGAGGACAACCTGTGGAATCAGGTGAATGCCGTCGCGCAAATGTCGCGCGCCGCCGTCATTCCCATGGGCCTCGACTACGGCGTCTTCATCGATCAGGAAGATACGCCGGTGCAGATGTTCTCAATGGGCAACATCATTCAGGACAGCTTCCAGGAGCGCTGGATCGCACTCGACGATCGCGCCAATCAGATCGAGGTGCAGTTCGCCGACTCGACGCGCTATTACCGTCAGGATAACCCCATTGTTTACATCGATCCTGCCGACCTCGCTTCCGGCGTCGCCATCAAAAACGTGCGCATCAATGGCAAGGGCATCACGATTCCCGCGCAGGCCTGGCACCTCGGCTCGTTTAAGGGGCTCTGCAACAAGAATCTGTTGCGCCTGGGCGAGTTCAAATGCGATGTAGACGCGGTCGCCTGCCGTCCCGGCAATCTGGTGATCCTGCAGCATGACGTTCCGCAATGGGGCTGGGGCGGCCGGCTGCTGGCCGGAAACACCGCGGCTCTGGTGAACGTGGACCGCAACGATCTGCCGTGGGATGGAAGCACCGCTTACAACCTGATGGCGCTCTTTGCCGCCGTCCAGCGGTATACCGGCACAATCTCGTCTGTTTCCACGGTGACGGATGGCACCGGCCTGACCATCGGGACGGCTCTGGCGCTCTCCAGCTTTGACAATACCCACCGCGTCACGCGCTGCGTCGTCGCCGGAACCGACTGCCTCATCCTGTCGGCTTCCGCTGGATCCGTGGTAGTGACGTTGCCACCGGGGTTCACGCCCGCTTCCGGGCAAACCTACGTCCTCTACGACACCGATGTGATTGAGACGGCAACCGTCTCCGGCGTCACGGAGGGACCCAACGGCACGCAGATCGTCGCGCTGGGCACGCCATTCACGCAGGCTCCGGACGATTACGCCGTCTACTTCTACGGGGAGCCGAGCAGCCAGAAGATTGTGCGGGTGACGGCCGTCAAAAAAGCCAGCGAGATGCGGTCGACCATTGAATGGATCGACTACAACCCTGCCTGCTACACCGTCCAGACGCCTATCGTCGGCGAGACGAGCGCCCAGGTCACCACCAACCCGGGCGTCACCAACCTCGAGGCCGCTGAAACCTTCGGTCTGCAAACCTCCGGCAATTACGAGGATTACATCGTTCTCACCTGGCAGAACGGGCCCAACACCGCCGGCGTGGGGATCTATGGCAACTTCGGCGGCGCAACGCAGATGCTGGCGCGCCTGACCGGATCGCCTACGAGCTGGAAGATGCAGGCGGTTCCGGGCGTGACGTGGGTGCTGACCGTGGTGGGCTTTGACGCCAACGATTACTACGCCGACTTTGCCACGGCACCGAGCGTGACGATCACGCCGGAAGGCATCACCGCCAATCTGCTGCAGGATTCCAGCTTCCAGAGCGGCTTCGCCTACTGGAATGTGACGCCGCGCGCGGGCGATACGCTGGCCCCGGATCTGAGCAATGACGGCGAGGCTGTCTATACCGTTGCCGAATCGACGCTCTCTGCAACGCAGGTGATCCTCAACCAGGTAGTGAACCCGTCGAAATGGAGCATCGGCACGCTGCTGATGCTTTCCGCCTATTTCGAAACCTCCGGCACGCCCTCCGGCAATCTGGTGGCGGATATCGCATTTTATTCCGACGCCGGCGTGACGCTCATCAGTACCGCGCGCGCCGTCTTCACCATGACCGGTGCGGCGTCGCTCATTACCCGCGTCAACACCGCGGCTACCGCCGTCCCCTCCGATACCGCGCAGATCCGGGTGCGGGTGCTGGTGGATGGCACGGTCAGCGTCCCCGTAGCTTCGTCGGTGACGGCCAGCCATCTGCTGCTGGAAGTGGCGGAGTCCGGACAGACCGAACCATCCGTTTGGGCGGATATCGATTCCGCAGGGCAGGTGACCGACGTCTTTACGGCCGGATCGAGCAGTTCGCTGCGGGCGCAGGCCTCGGCGCTGCCCGTCTTCACCGGCAGCTTCCCGTTCTCGTACACCGACAGCACCATCACTTTTGACTGGAGCGATCTGCAGATTGCGTGGCCGGATGGCGGCCTGACCGAGATCGTCGACGGCTCGATGGAGGTAACCGGCCTCTCCACGCTGACCCCCTATTATGCGTATCTCTACTTCGATATCGTCAACGGCGGCGTCAAGATCGTCACTCCCACCACGCCGGTCGGCACGCCGGCAGTTTTGACGCTGGTGCACGATGCGGCCGCAGACGCCGCATGCAAGATGGACGGCCGCGTGCCCCTGACGCCCGGCGGCCTGGCGATGCAAACGGCGGCGTCCGGCCAAACTGGCTCGGGCGGCGGCGGCGGATCGGGTGCGGCCAGTATCAACGTCTCCGTCACCCCCGGCATCGTAAGCATGACCTACGAGACGAGCGCCCAGAGCTTTACGGCGACGGTGACCGGATCCAGCAATACCGCCGTGGTCTGGAGTCTTGGCCCCGGTTCCCTGGGAACCATCGACAGTTCCGGGAACTGGACGCCGCCCGCGTCTCCGCCGAGCTCCGGTGGCGCAACGGTGATTGCGCAGAGTGTGGCTAACAGCTCCTGTTATGGCGCCGCCGAAATTAGCTGGCACCTGTAGATTTGCCAGTTTTGCGAAATTCGGGGTAGCGTGCGCAGGCCATGCGACGCCGCCTACCCCTGCTTATCCTTCTGTTTCCGTGGTTCATCTTCCCCGCCGCCTTTGGGCAATGGGTCAACGTCACCGCCGCAAAGATCGGCGACGGCTCTGGCGGCCTGCTTGCGAACGGGCAATACTGCGCCCGGCCGGTGAACGGCGCCAACCTGCCGCTGCAGGCGGCAGCCGCCGGCTACGGCGCTGGCCCGATCACGACGCAGGAGATCTGCACGCCCGTAGTCAGCGGCACGCTGCCGGGGTACTTCTGGCCGTCCGACCCCACCGCCGGGGGGACCAACCTCGTTCCCGACCCGGTCATCGCCTCCGGGTTCTCTACCTGGACGAATCCCGGCTCCGGCTGGTCAATATCGACCGCGACAGGTTACGCCGCGACGAATGCTCTGGTGGCAGCGTCGTCGGTGGGCACCGGCGCAGAATCGCATTCAGCCTCCATCGCCGTAACGTCTGGCGCGACCTACACCTTCGGCGGATATCTCAACGCCACGCATCTCAGTTCCGGCTCCATCACCTGGAGCGTCGAGAATACCGGCCTCACCACGGCCTATGCCACGCTCTCCCAGTCCTCCGGCAACTCCGGCTGGGTGCAGACGCAGTTCACGGTTCCCTCCGGCGTCACCTCGGTCGAGATCGAGGCGAACACGAATACCGGCGTCATCGCCAGCGGCCAGACGGTAAGCTGGTCAGCGCCGCTGTTGCAGGCTGGGTTCAGCCGCCTGGCCGACACGGCGGTCTCCGACCCGGTCAATCTTACCTACCGCATTACGGTGCGCAACAGTCAGGGCGCCGCCATCTATGCGCAGGCGTGGCAACCATCCTCCGGTGATGTATCAGGGTCTGGCTGCACAACGTCCTCCGGCGTCACAACCTGCGATTTCGACAACTACGTTCCGGCAGGGAGTCCGCTGCAGGCCACCGCGCCCGCGCCAACCCTCATCGTCAGTGGCACCAACACGGTCGGCTACAGCACCCCGGCGTCAGTTACGCTCTCGCCGAATCCATCCGCCCCGAACTACGCAATGCTGGTGAACATCCCGCAGGGGGTTCCTGGGCCGCCCTGCAGCAGTTCCAGCTCGCCCTGCACCGCGCCGTATGGCGTCACCAGCTCGGCCGCGATCACCACGCCGCAGATCAATACCGACCTCTATGCCGGCGCGACGCCGAACGGCTGCGGCTCGATCGCCGCCTGCGTCGCAACCGCGACGGGAAGCAGCCCCTCCTACCGGATCATTCTGCCCTCGGGGACGCAGTTTATCTCAGCGCCCGTGTCGATTCCATCGAATGCGCATGTCGTCTTTGTGGGCGCGTCGCGTTTTCTGTCCTCGATTCAGGCGACATCCGGGTTCGCCGGCACCTGCTCCGACAGTAAAACATCGATGTTCTGCCTCGGCACCGGCAGCACGGTGAAGTTTGAGGATCTGACGGTCAACGGGCTGGGCTACCTGCAATACAACATCGACGTGCCGGTCAGCGCGCAGGAGATCACGCTGGATGACGTTTCGATTCAGGGGTTCACGCTGGCCGCTGTCAACATCTACGATCTGGTGAATCTCACCGTCAGGGATTCCTACCTCGGCAATCTGACGTCGATGTGCACGGCGACCTGCACCGTGGTTTTCTGGGCGCCGCATGTGGTCCAGCCCAACAAAGTCGCCATCGATAACTCAACGTTCGACCTGAGCGCGGAAACGACGCACGGCTTCTGGGCGTTTGGCATCGACAACGAATCGGGCGAGAGCAATAACATCCCGACGCAAAACCTCACCGTCACCAACTCCTATTTTTTCGCCGCGCTCATTGCGTCTCGCGAGGACGATCCGCTGGTCCTGGGATCGTCGATCGTAGGCACCTACGCCACGCAATTCCTGCAGGCGACGGTGACGGGCAACCACATTAGCTGCACCGGCGCGGTGGACGGCCTGATCGGCATCGGCGCGCAACTCGCGGG
>Ga0265338_10003330_pt1 | contig 22715 bp, 29 predicted proteins | sample 42126metaG_FD_193579 | JGI IMG/M metagenome (GOLD analysis project Ga0265338, IMG submission 193579) | Rhizosphere microbial communities from Carex aquatilis grown in University of Washington, Seatle, WA, United States - 4-21-26 metaG | ecosystem: Host-associated > Plants > Roots > Rhizosphere... | reverse complement strand
CGCCGTCGCTTCCAGCTCAGACGCGTGGCTCGTCGCGTCCGAGACGTGCGCGCTCGACCTCGTGGGAGCCGAGCACGTGCGGGAAGTCGAGCCGGGTGAGCTCGTGATCGCCGACGGCAACGGCCTCGAGGCGATCCAGGTGCTCGACACGCGCGAGCGCCGCGCGCTCTGCATCTGGGAGTACTTCTACCTCGCGCGGCCCGACTCCGAGCTCGAAGGAGTCGAGGTGCACGGCGCGCGCGTCCGCATGGGCGAGCGGCTCGCCGCGGAGGCTCCCGCCGACGCCGACCTCGTCCTCCCCATCCCCGACTCCGGCATCCCCGCCGCGATCGGCTTCGCCCGCGCGCTCGGCATCCCGTTCAGCGAGGGCCTGATCAAGAACCGCTACGTCCAGCGCACGTTCATCCAGCCGGGCCAGGAGCTGCGGAAGCAGGGAATCCGGATGAAGTACCACCCGGTCGCGGAGGTCGCCGGCAAGCGCGTCGTCGCGGTCGACGACTCGATCGTGCGCGGCAACACGACCGAACAGATCGTGCGGATGCTCTTCGACGCCGGCGCAACGGAAGTGCACGTGCGTGTCTCCTCGCCGCCCGTCGTGGGCCAGTGCTTCTACGGCATCGACCTCGCGGACCCGTCGGAGATGATCGCCGCGGGCAGGAGCGTGGAGGAGGTGCGCGAGCGGATCGGCGCGACGTCGCTTGCCTATCTCTCCCACGACGGGTTGGTCGAGTCGACGCAGCGTCCGGCGTCGGCGCTCTGCCGCGCCTGCCTCACGGGCGACTACCCGACGAGGATCCCCGCCGAAGCGGCGAAGCACCGCTTCGAGCCAACGCGCGCTTGATCCGGCTCGAGCTGCGCGCGGGCCTCGAGGACGCGCTCGAGGAATGCGCCCGGCGCGGTCTCGCCATCCAGAGCGAGCGCGAGCTCGCCGGGCTGCCGGGTAGCCGGCACCTCCATCTCCGCTTTCCCCATCGCACCGGAACGATCGAGCTGTCGGAGACGGGCGGTCGCGCCTGGGTGCAGGTGCATCCCCGACGCGACGGCGGCTGGGCGGCGGACCTCGCCCGCGAGCTTGCGGAAACCGGCGCCTAGCGGCGCAATCCAAAACGAGCCCGCACGCGCCTAGATCTCGTCGAGCCGCGCCTGGATGAGCTTCTCCACGAGCGCTTTCGGGAGCGGCGTGTCGATTGGGAAGTGGAGCGCGCTCTTCGTCCCCGAGTAGCCCGCGAGCTCGTCGGCGAGCCGCGGGAGAACAGAACCGCTGAAGGGGAGGTAGCTGAGGTGGTTCTTGAACGCCGCGAAGCCGGCGATCGTCTTCCCGCCGACGCGAAAGGCCGGGACTCGGTACGAGATGACCTCTTCCGCGTCGGGAAGGACCTCGAGGATCGTCCGTCGCAACGCCTCGAGGGTTCCGCGCTTCGGCTCGTCGAGCGCCGCGAGATACGCGTCGACGTCGGTCATTCGCCCGCCGGCGGCTGCCAGAGCTCGAAACGGTTCCCCTCGGGGTCCGTTGCCCACGCGAAGCGGCCGTTCTCGGTTTCCTGCGGTCCGTCGACATCGACACCGGTGGCGCGGAGCTGGTCGACCATCGCGTCGAGGTCGCCGACGCGGTAGTTCACCATCGCCTGCTGCTCAAGCCGCCCGAAGTACTCCGTCTCGGCGGGGAAGGCGGCCCAGACGGTCGACTCGCCGCCCGACCAGCGCAGTACGGCTCCGTTCCACTCCTCGACGGGCATACCGAGGTGCTCGCCGTACCACGCCGCGAGCGCGACAGGATCGCGCGCACGCAGGAAGACACCGCCGATGCCGCTGACGCGTTCCATGTCGATGCCTTCGTACCATGCCCGGAGGGTGCAGTTGTTCCACTACCACCTCGTCACGAGCCGCGTCCGCGAGGTCGAGGCGCGCTACGTCGGCAAGCTCGGCTTCGACCTCGTCGCGCGCCACGGGCGCATCGGGGAGGAGCTCACGTCGTACGAGCCCGGCGTCTCATGGGAGGAGCTCGACGCGAAAGGCTTCAAGCTGCGCCTGACCGAGCTCGAGAAGGGTGCCGTCAACGTCGTCGTCCAGCCGGGCCAGTGGCCGGTGGCGCGCGTCGACCACATCGGCCTCGTGCTCGACGAGGACGAGTTCGACGCGACGCTCGAACGGGCGGAGAGGCTCAATCTCCGCGTCCAGGAGCACGCCGGCCGGCGGACGTTCGTCTCGACGAACGCCGGCTACCGGCTCGAGGTCCATCCGCCGCGGGAGTGGATCGATGACCTTCTCTCCCAGGCGGACGACCTCAGGCTCACCGAGCTGCACCTCGCCGCGGAGGATCCGGCGTCGAAGGCGAAGGCGCTCGCGGAGATCCTCGAGGCCGAGCGCCACGCGAACGACATCGTCATCGGCGACACCGTCGTCCGCTTCGTCCGCGGCGGGCCACAAGGCAGACCGGAGCTGTTCGGCGAACTGTTCGGTTAGGCCATGTCCGGTACCAGGTTCCAGACATGGCTCCGGCGGACATGTCTGCGCGATCGAAGTGCCTGCATGCGACGGCAATCCCTATTCAGGCCCCTTGTCTCGCAAGGACACGTCCGGAACCAGGTTCCGGACGTGTCCGAAGTGGGCGTGTCCGGAACGGGCGTCAGACGGCGGCTTTAGACTCGCTCCGTGGGGGATGAAGGACGGACGTACGACGCGGCCGGCGTCTCGCTCGCGACCGCGAACGCGGTGGTCGAGCGGCTCCGCGCAGCCGTCGAGTCGACCGGCGCGACGGGATTCGGGCAGTTCGCCGCGATCCATCCGTTCGGCGACGGCCGCTTCCTTGCGGCATCGACGGACGGCGTCGGGACGAAGCTCATCCTCGCGCGCCAACGTGGCGCCCTGCGCGCCTGCGGCGCCGATCTCGCCGCCCACTGCATCAACGACGTGATCACCTGCGGAGCCGACCCGCTCGTCCTCCTCGACTACGTCGCCGCCGCGCAGATCGACCTCGCCGAGGTCGCCGAGCTCGTGGAGGGCGCCGCGGAAGTCTGCCGCGAAGCGGGCGTCGCGCTCATCGGCGGCGAGACGGCCGAGCTGCCCGGCATCTATCGCGACGGCGAGCTCGACTTCGCCGGAACCTGCGTCGGTGTCGTGGCCGAGCCGCTCGACGGCTCCGCGATCGAGGCCGGCGACGTCGTGATCGGCTTCCCGTCGGCCGGCGTCCACGCGAACGGCTTCACGCTCGTGCGGCGCGTGCTCGACGAAGAGGACTACGACGGGCCGGATCTCCTCGCGCCGACACGCCTCTATCTCGACGTGGTGCGCCGCCTCCGCGGCCGCGCGCGCGCCTTCGCGCACGTCACCGGCGGCGGCATCGCGGGGAACCTCGAGCGCGTCCTCCCCGCCGGCCGCACAGCCGAGATCGACTGGGACGCCTGGGAGCGGCCGCCGGTGTTCGAGTGGCTCGCGCGCCACGTCGAAGAAGACGAGATGCGCCGCGTCTTCAACCTCGGCATTGGCTTCTGTGCCGTCGTGCCGGCAGCGGAGCCGGGCGAACTCGTCATCGGACGGATCGCATGATCGGCGTCCTCGTCAGCGGCGAGGGGACGAACCTCCAGGCGCTGCTCGACGCCGGGCTCCCAGTCAGCGCCGTCGCGTCGAACCGCAAGGACGCGTACGCACTCGTCCGCGCACGCGACGCAGGCGTGCCGACCGCGACCTTCTCCCTCGACTGCCACCCCATTCGTGAGGAACGCGATCTCCTCATGGCGACGTGGCTCGAGGAGCACCGCGTCGAACTCATCGTGCTCGCCGGCTACATGCACCTCCTGACGAAGCCGTTCCTCGACCGCTTCCCGGGGCGGATCGTCAACGTCCACCCGTCGCTGCTGCCGGCGTTTCCCGGCGCGCACGCGATCGACGACGCGCTCGCCGCGGGAGTGGCGACGACCGGCGTCACCGTCCACCTCGTCGACGAGGGACTCGACACCGGACCTGTGCTGCGGCAGGAGGAGGTGGCCGTCGACCCGAACGAGACGCTCGTCGAGCGGATCCACGCCGTCGAGCACCGGCTTCTGCCCGAGGTGGTGAGAGAGCTTTGCGTGCGCTGATCTCCGTCTATGACAAGACGGGCCTCGACGACTTCGCGCGCGGCCTTTCCGAGCTCGGCTGCGAGCTCATCTCCTCGGGCGGCACCGCGGCGCACCTCGAGAGCATTGGCCTCGCGGTGACGCGCGTCGAGGACCTAACCCAGTCGCCGGAGATGCTCGGCGGCCGCGTGAAGACGCTCCACCCGCGCGTCCACGCCGGGATCCTCGCCCGCCGCGACGAGGCCGGCGACATGGACACGCTCGCCGAGCACGCGATCGAGCCGTTCGATCTCGTCTGCGTCAACCTCTATCCGTTCGAGAGCGACCCGTCGATCGAGCTGATCGACGTCGGCGGCCCGTCGATGCTGCGCGGCGCGGCAAAGAACCACGCGTCGGTCGCCGCGCTCTGCGACCCGGACGACTACGAGCCCGTGCTCGCGGAACTGCGCGACGGCGGCCTTACGGCCGAGACGCGCCACCGGCTTGCCGCGAAGGCGTTTGCGACGACCGCCGCCTACGACGCCGCGATCGCGACGTGGTTCAACGGGCGCGAGGCGTTCCCCGACCGGCTCGTCGTCTCGCTCGAGAAGGAACAGGAGCTGTCCTACGGCGAGAACCCGCACCAGCGCGGCGCGTACTACGCGGAGCGCGGCGTACGCCGGCATCTCCTCTCTCGCGTCGAGCAACTGCACGGGAAGGAGCTCTCGTTCAACAATCTCAACGACCTCTCCGGCGCGCGTGCGCTCGCGCGCGAGTTCGAGCTCCCGGCGTGCGTCATCGTCAAGCACGCGAACCCGTGCGGCGTCGCGCTCGGCGCGACGGCCGAGGAGGCGTACGACAAGGCACTCGCCTCCGATCCGGTCAGCGCGTACGGCGGCGTCGTCGTCCTCAATCGCGAGGTCGAGACGGCGCTCGGGGAGAAGCTGGCGGAGCAGTTCGTCGAGGTCCTCTTCGCTCCTGGCTACACCGGCAACGCGCTCGCGGCGCTGCAACAGAAGAAGAACACGCGCATCCTCCTCGACCGCGAGCGCCGCCTCGGCGATCCCCGCGAGCGGCACTACAAGCGTGTCCTCGGCGGGATGCTCGTACAGGACGCCGACGCGGAGATCGAGGACCGCGACGGTTGGACGGTCGCCACCGGCAGCGTGAGCGAGGCGCAGTGGGGTGACCTCGTGTTCGCGTGGAGAGTGTGCAAGCACGTCTCGAGTAATGCAATCGTCCTTGTGAGAGACCTCATGACGATCGGTATCGGCGCCGGCCAGATGAGCCGCGTCGACGCGGTCCGCATCGCGGTGGAGAAGGCGGCCGAGTTCGGCCACGACCCGACCGGAGCGTCGCTCGCCTCCGACGCGTACTTCCCCTTCGCCGACGGGCCGCAGCTCGCGCTCGACGCGGGCGTGACGGCGATCGTCCAACCGGGCGGCTCGCGCCGCGACGACGAGGTCGTCGCCGCCGTGAGCGCAGCGGGGGCGGCGATGGTTTTCACCGGCCGGCGCCACTTCCGTCACTGAGAACTCGTCTCGGAATGACCACGCGCCGGCTGGGCGTGATGGCCGAGTGCGAGGCTAGGACGCAGGGAGCGCGAATAGCAGCGCTATTCGCGCGACTGAGGACGACGCGTCGCGCCGGCCAGCGCGTCCAGACGGCCCGTGCTTCATTTTGAGACGAGTTCCAATCCGCATTGACACCTTCCCTCGGCAACACGTAGCGTTGCCGCACCAAGCCATCAGGGGAGAGACGGAAATGTTGAGCGAAGCAGGAAGCGGAACTTCACGGCGGACGTTTCTCGGACGGGCGGCAGGCGCGGCGGCGGCCGTCGCCGGGGCCGGTGTCGGAGTGGGAGCGCTCGCGAAGAGCGCTGCCGCGGCGGACCAGCGCTCGTACACGGCCGGCCACTTCGCGCTCGACATCGCGGGCGCCAGCGCCGGGAAATTCGTCGGCCTGGACGGCGGAAACCTCGAGAACACGGTCGTCAGCGAGACGCCCGGCTCCGACCACATCGTGAAAAAGCACATCGCCAACATCAAGTGGAGCGATTGCACGATCCAGGTCGGATCCGGGATGGGCAAGGGCATGTACAACTGGATCAAGGACGCCTTCGACCACGGCTTCGACGCCTCGGCACGGCGGAACGCGTCCGTCATCGCCATCGGCACGAGGGGCGAGGAAGTCGCGCGCCGCTCGTTCCAGTCCGCCCTCATCACCGAGGTGACGATTCCCGCGCTCGACGTCCAGTCGACGCAGGTCGCCCAAATCGCCGTGACCTTCAGCACCCAGAAAGTGCAGGACGTGAAGCCCTCCGGCCTGCCGGTCGCGGCGACGAAGCAGAAGGCCTGGCTGTGCTCGAACTTCAAGATCGAGATCGACGGCGTCAACGCGCGCCGGGTCAACGCCATCGACTCGTTCACGTGGAAGTGCGCCATCCTCGACGACGGATCGCTGGGGCTCGACGTGGGGAACATCGCGTTCTCCTGCGGCAACGCGAGCCTGCCGGACTTCCAGAAGTGGCTCGCGAACCAGCAGGGCGGCGCCGTCGACGAGCGCAACGGGACGCTGACGATCCTGGGTGCAGGCGGCCGCGGCGTGCTCACGCTCAGCCTCTTCAACCTCGGCGTCTATGCGCTCAGGCCGGATCATCCGATCGGCGGCTTGCCGAACGGGCGCTTCAACGCGGAGTTGTACGTCGAGAGGATCCAGGCCTACTTCAACCCGAAGGAGTACAGCTAGACCGCAACTAGGCTTCCGGGGATGGCCCGCGAGTACCCGACGATTCTCGACCTGGTCGGGAACACCCCGATCGTCCGCCTCGACCGGCTCTCGCCGGTAGGCGGCGCGCGCATCCTCGCGAAGCTCGAGTACCTCAATCCCGGCGGCTCCGTGAAGGACCGGATCGGCCTCTCAATGATCGAGGCGGCCGAGCGCGACGGGCTCCTCCAGCCGGGCGGGACGATCGTCGAGCCGACGTCCGGGAACACCGGCGTTGGGCTCGCGCTCGCCGCCGCGCAGAAGGGCTACCGGCTCGTCTTCGTCATGCCCGACAAGATGAGCCAGGAGAAGATCTCGATGCTGCGCGCGTACGGCGCGGAGGTCGTGATCACGCCGACCGCCGTAGACCACGAGTCGCCGGAGTCGTACTACTCCGTCTCGTCACGGCTCGCCGAGGAGATCCCCGGCGGCTTCAAGCCCGACCAATACTCGAACATGGCGAACCCGCAGTCGCACTACGACCAGACGGCGCCCGAAATCTGGGAGCAGACCGGCGGCGAGATCGACGCAATCGTCATCTCCGTCGGCACCGGCGGGACGATCTCCGGCATCGGGCGCTGGTTCCATGAGCGCAAGCCCGACGTGAAGATCGTCGGCGTCGACCCCGAGGGCTCGATCTACACCGCCGCCGACGAGTCGGAGCTCCACCCGTACCTCGTCGAGGGGATCGGCAAGGACACGTGGCCCGACACGATCGACCTGAAGGTTGTCGACGAGTGGATCAAGGTCTCCGACCGCGATTCGTTCCTCACCGCGCGGCGGCTCGCCCGCGAGGAGGGGATCCTCGCCGGAGGCTCGGCAGGCTCGACGGTGTGGGCAGCGATGCGGGTCGCAGAGCGGCTGCCGTCCGGCGCGACCGTCCTCGCGCTGATCCCCGATTCCGGCCGCTCGTACATGTCGAAGTTCTACGACGACAACTGGATGCTCGAACACGGCTTCGTCGAGCGCGCCGGCGCGCTGCCCACCGTCGACGAGCTTCTCCACGCGAAGCACGGCGGCGACGTGCCCGAGCTCGTGACGATCTCCGCGCACGCGAAGGTCGGCGAAGGGATCGACACGATGCAGCGGTACGGGATCTCGCAGCTGCCGGTCGTGCGCGACGGCACGTGCGAGTCGCTCGCGGACGTGATCGGCTCGCTCCAGGACCGCACCCTCCTCGAACGCGTCTTCGGGAACGCGGACGCGGTGCACGAGGACGTCGCCGCGGCGATGCAGCCGCCGCTCGCGGCAGTCGAGGCGTCGGCGACCCTCGACGACGTGTTCGCGACGCTGACGGGCGGGACGAACGCCGTCGTCGTCGCGCGCGAGGGCAAGCCGGTCGGCGTGCTCACGCGCTCCGACCTCCTCGAGTTCTTGGCTCGGCGGCGCTAGCTACTCTCCTCGGGTGGCCGCCGATCGTCTCGAGTCGCTCCTCCGCGATGCGTTTCCCGACGCGGACGAGTTGCGCGTCGAGGACCGCACCGGCGGCGGAGACCATTTCCAGGTGACCGTCGCGAGCCCGCGCTTCACGGGGCTCTCGTTGCTCGACCAGCACCGGCTCGTGAACGACGCACTCGCCGAGCCGCTGCGCGACGGCACCATCCACGAATTGCGAATCAAGACGAAAGGGACGAATTGAGCGAGGTAGGCGAGCGGATCAAGAGCGTGATCGACGAGGAGCCGGTGGTGCTCTTCATGAAGGGCACACTGCAGTTCGTGATGTGCGGCAACTCGGGCCGCGCGCTCGAGGCGCTGCGCGCGCAGGGTGCGCCGGTGACGGCGGTGGACGTCATGCGCGACCCGTCGATCCGGCAGGAGCTGTCGGAGCTGTCCGGCTGGCCGACGATCCCGCAGGTGTTCGTGAAGGGCGAACTCGTCGGCGGCGCCGACATCACGCAGGAGCTCGCGGACAGCGGCGAGCTGAAGCAGCTACTCGAGGAGAAGCTCGGCGCGAGTTACGCCGACGGCGCCGAGGAACGCACTGTCGACGTCCTCAGCGGCACGCGCGCCTAGGGTCCCGGAAGCAGACCCCGAGCCACCGCTGCAAGCGATTGACGAGGGCGTACTTACCGCCGCCAACATCGAGGAGCAGCGACCAGGCCCCGCCGTGGATCGCCAAATACATCGGGTTGCATACGCTTAGCGCCGGCCCCGTCGGGACGGCGGCCTTCGCGACGGGTGCGCCGCCGGCCGCGCGGAACACGAAGGTCACAGGCGACGACCCGGGTCCACAGCCGTTCGATCCCAAATTCGACGGAAGGACGTTGAGTTGGTCGAACCACCGCGCGAGCCGCGTCACGGCCGCAGGGCGGGTCACTGCAAGGTTGACGCCCGTCGCGCCATTCGGGCCGGTCGGGCCCACGTGCTCGTGGATGTCGATCCTTCGCACGCCGGCCGGGACAAGGTTGCGCGGCGGAGAGATCCAGCCTGCGGCAACTTCGGCTCGCACGAACGTCCACCCGTTCCATCGCACGAACGTGACCGAGTACCAGTGAGTTCGAGCCTGGGATAGATCCTGCCGCTCCTGGTCGAAGTCGAGCTCGCCTGGGGAGCTCCCTTCGAACACGCAGCCCGGCAGCCGGTGCCGCTCCACGAAGCGCATGACGCTCGCGAGAGGCTCGCGCATCTTCCAGTACCGGTGCCGGTACGCCATCGTCCTCCCCGAGACCCCGGGATTCTGTGTGCGGAGGACGGCGGGCGGAGTGCGGGTCGGCCGCGCGCCGGCCGGGAGTGGAATCTTGGCGAGCAGCTCCTCCGCTCTCTGCCCCGCAACGCGTTTGCGTGCGGTCGCGATCGCTCTTAGCTTCGGAGGCAAGGAAGGCCGGTACGCGGCGCTCGGCTGCGCGTGGGTTCCTTGCTTCGCAGGAGCGTGGTGACCGGATCCGCACGCCACGAGCACGAGGACGAGCGCACCTGCCGGGAGCAAGAGGCGCTTCATTCAACCCGTTATACGCCTCCCAACCGGCGGCTGCCACTCTGCGAATATCGCGCGATGGCGGCTCCCGGATACCGCTTCGTCGACACGTGGGTCGTTCCCGCGCCGATCGAGCGCGTGCACGACGCGATCGGCGACGTGCTCGCCTACGAGCGCTGGTGGACGGATTTCGTCATCCGCTCCACGGGGGACCAGCCGCCGCCGGAGCCGGGCAAGTCGAACGAGCTCCTCGTCAAGGCGTACCTGCCGTACAAGGTGAACTTCGTCCTCACGGTGGTCGAGGCCGAGCGGCCGCGGCGGATCCTCTCGCGCATCTCGAAGGACTTCGACGGCACCGGCGAGTGGACACTCGAAGAGCGTGACGGCGTCACCACCGCGACGCTCGACTGGCGTCCGACCGTGAATCAGCCGTTCATCCGGCACTTCTCCCCGCTGCTCCGCCCGCTCTTCCGCTCGAACCACAACTGGGCGATGCGGCGTGGCGAACGGCAGATCCTGGAGTACCTCGCCGGCTAGCGCCTCGCCGTCCAGGTGGCGGTGCCGGTGCTCGCCGTGCCGGAGAGCTGGCAGCCCGCGCCGGTGATGAAGACAGAGAAGCGCGCGGTTCCATGCGCCTTCTTTGCGGTAGTGAAGACGCCGTTGAACGTCGCGCTGCCCGCGCCGCTCCAGGAAGTGCTGCCCGGCGTCGCGAATTTGAGGTTCTTGATCGGTGAGGACTTCGCCGCTCTCGAAACGCCCGTTCCCGAGCACGGGCCTACGTACGGAACCTTCACAGGCCCGCTGTAGGTGTACGCGAAGGTGAAGTGCATCACTCTCTTGTGGTTGGACGAGACGACGAACGACGTCCTCCCGACCGTGAAGCTGCCGCTCGCGCCCGAGCCGGAACCTTGCTTGACCGTCACCTTCCACGTTCCCGCCTTCGGGACGATCTTGGCGGGGAACGCAGCGGGCACGGCGGCGGATAGGAAGACGGCCACCGCGACAAGCGCAGCGACGACACCGAGGCGATGCACAACTTTGGTCTACTCCGCCGGTAGGCGCGTCGCATCAGGGCTTCCACGCATAGGTTTCCCTCCATGCGTGAGCTCCGCCCCGGCATCTGGCATTGGACGGCGCCTCACCCCGACTGGGACGAGGAGGAGTGGTGGCCGGAGGTCGTCTCCTCGTACGCGATCAAGCTCGGCGACGACTTCGTGCTCTTCGACCCGCTCGCCGTCCCCGCCGAACTGCGGGAGCACGCGACCGCTGTCGTCCTCACCGCGCCATACCACGAGCGCGACGCGCGCGGGCTCGGCCTCCCGATCTACACGCCGCCCGCCGACACGTGGGAGGACTGGGTGGAGAAGTTCGGAGTCGACCCGGACAAGGTGCGTGGCATGGAAAGCGACGACCTCGCGTGGCTCCGCGCCGGAGAGGGCGAGGGCGAGTTCCACGGGCCGGGACCGTGGCCGTTCGGCATCTTCGCCTACGCCGGTCGTGAGGACAACGACCTCGTCCTCTGGATTCCGGCGATCAACGCGATCGTGAGCGGCGACTCGGTGTCGGACTTCGGCGAGGGGCTCGGCATCCAGATGGGCGGCCGCAAGCACAAGACGCGCGACGAGGTCGCAACGGAACTGAGGCCGCTCCTCGACCTGCCCGTCGAGCTCGTATTGCCCGCGCACGGCGAGCCCACAGACCGCGCGGCGCTCGAACGCGCACTCACGTAGACAGGAGGTCAGACACGGAGACGGGGGCTCGACCCCCGTCTCCGTGCAAACCTGTTCTCGACTAGCTCGCTGCGGTGCCGTCTGCAGCCAGGCAGGTGCCCGGGATGATCGAAGCCGCGGCGCCGACCAGTCCGGACGGCGGCGTGCCACCGACGTAGTGGTATGCCCCGTTGCCCTCGTCGTCCTCGACGCAGTACCCCGCGTTCGAGCTGAGAGCGACGGCCTTCACGTTGGCGCCGATGCCGGGCGTTGCGGCCCGAAGCGTGGCACCCGTGATGCCCGTGTAGCTGCCGTTGTTGACGTTCAGCTGCTCCGCCGCCGGGATGGCCGAGCGGACGTTCGACTGCGCCGCCGCGTTCTGCGCGCTGCTCTTGAAGCTCAGGTACGCAGGCACAGCGATGGCGACGAGGATGCCGAGGATCACGATGACGACCAGAAGCTCGATGAGGGTGAAGCCCTCTTCCGAGGCCAGCCGCGTCTTGATGCGATCGAACATGGTATTAGGTCTCCTTCCGAGCGGGATAAAAAGGGAGTGCGATGTAAGCCCATCCCTCATCGGCGCGAAAGGCGAAGGGCTTTAGCCCTCTCCAGTGAGGCTAGTGCTGCGTGCCCGAGAGAATGAAGGCGACGAGATCGTCGATCTGCGCCGGCTTGAGGTCCGTGCCGAACGTCGGCGGCATGAGCCCGTCGCTGTAACCCTTTGCGATGTACGCGCTCGGGTTGACGATCGACTCCTTGATGAATGCCGCGAGATCCATGTTCCCGTCGGCCGCGGCGTCCTTTGCGGGCGCCTTATCGAGGTTCGGGCCGATCGAGCCGTTCGAGCCCGCGGCCGTGAACGTGTGGCATGAGGAGCAGCCCGAGGAGCTGAAGAGCGTCTTGCCGGCCGCGACCTGACCGCCCGACGAGCTAGTCGTCGTTGCGGAAGTCGTCGTCGTCGGAGTCGATGTTGACGTCGATCCGACCGTGGTGGTCACGGTCGCCTGCGGCTTGCCGAGCGACGTGTAGTGCCCCACTGCGTACCCGGCGAACGCGGCCGGGAAGATGAGCGCGACGAAGAGGATCCAGAGGAGGACCTCGCTCGTCGAAGTCCACGGATTCTTCGGCTTCCGGCGCGCCACGATTGGGAGGCTATCCACTCGCAGCGCACCGCGTCGCAACTAGATTCGCGCTCATGAGGGACCGCTGGACGACGCTCTCTGCCGGCGTGCCCGTCGACGTCGAGACGGCTCGCCGTATCGCGGTGCGAGCCCAGGGCCTCGACGGCAGCCAGAGCGACGTCCTCGAGACGGTGCGACGGCTCGGCTTCCTCCAGCTCGACCCGATCTCCTCGGTCGCACCGCCCCAGCACCTCGTCCTCTGGAGCCGCCTCGGCGCATTCGACCCTCCGGGACGCCGAGGGCGGCCCGGAGGTTCCGGGCCGGATGCCGCCGGCTCCGCCGGCGGCATTTCCAGCCTCGGAGCCGTGCTCGACCGTCTCCTCTGGGAAGAGCGGAAGCTCGTCGAGTGGAACGCGTTCCTCTACCCGATCGAGGATCTCCCGCTGCTCAAGGCGTTCATGCGGCGCAACGACCGGCCGATCGACGCGCGTCGCCGCGCGTACCTGCGCGAGAACACCGCGTTCAGCCGGTACGTCCTCAAGGAGTTGCGCGAGCGCGGGCCGTTGCTCTCGCGCGAGATCGAGACGCACCAGAGCCGCGCCGGGCAAGATCGGAGCCGGTGGTGGGGCGCGCGGCAGATGGGCCTGATGCTCGAGGTGCTCGCCGAGGTCGGGAAGGTCGCCGTCGTCGGCCGCCGCGGCAAACAGCGGGTCTGGGATCTCGCCGAGCGGTGGTATCCCGAGACACCCACGCTCCCGCTGCGGGAAGCTCTCGCGATCTACGAGGAGCAGCGCTTTCGCGCGATCGGCGTGCGGCTCGAACGCGGGCGGCTCGTGGCGCATCCCGAGGCGGTCGACGGCCCCGTCCCCGACCGCATCACCTTCCTCTCGCCGTTCGACCGGCTCATCCACGATCGCGACCGCGCCGAGGCGCTCTGGGACTTCTACTACCGCCTCGAGATGTATGTGCCGGCGGCGAAGCGGGAGTACGGCTACTACGTCCTCCCGATCCTCCGCGGCGACCGGCTCGTCGGGCGGATCGAGCCGGTGTTCGACCGCAAGGAGAACGTGCTGCGCGTGAACGGCCTGTGGTGGCAGCCCGGCCAGAAGCCGGTCGATCTGGAGGAACAGCTCGAGAACCTCGCCGCGTTCCTCGGAGCCGAGCGTATCGACGCTAAGAGCGCGACTCGAGCTCGGCGCTGATCGCATCGCGCAACGCGCCGAGTCCTTCTCGCAACGTCGCGATTGGATCAGCGCCGAGCCGACCCTCGACGGCCTCGGCGTAGTCGCGGAACGCAGGACGCGCCTCGGCGAGCAGCCTGTTCCCCTCGGCTGTGAGGCGGATCAGGTACGAACGTCGGTCGTCCGGGTTCGGGACGCGCTCCGCGTGGCCACGCCGTTCGAGTCGGCCGAGGCGGAAGAGCATGGTCGAGAGCGGCATCTCGAGCCGCTTCGCCAGACCGGTCGGCGTCCACGGCCCCTCGGCGCCGACGAGCACGTACACCGGGTAGTCCTCGGGCGGCAGCTCGGATTGCTCGAGTGCCGCCTCGATCATTCGCTTCCGACGCTGATTCGTCAGAAAGACGTCGAGGAGAATCGTCGGGGCGCCACTGCTCATTTACAACAACCTTGTGGTAAAACACAACAATCTTGCGGTACCTTCGCACACTCGCGTTCGCCGTGGCGACAGCCGCCGTCGCGGTCTCCACCGCACTCGCAGCAACCCCGACAGAGATTCCGATCGGCACCACCGGAGGCATCCTCGTCTCCGCGTACGGGTCGGTCTGGACAACCGATCTCGCGCAGGACCGCCTGATCCGGATCGACCCCCAGGCCGCGGTAGTGGCCGGGAAGCGCAGGCTGGGCGCAAGGCCGTACGGACTGGCGGCAGGAGCCGGCAGCATCTGGGTGGCGAGTCAGGAGGCCGACACGCTCGCGCGCGTGAACCCGCAGACGCTCAGAGCCGTGAAGCGGATCCGCGTCGGCTTCCAGGCGTTCGCAGCAGCCTTCGGCGCCGGCAGCGTCTGGGTCTCGATCGAGTCTGACGGCTCCGTCGTCCGGATCGACCCACGCCGCAACAAGGTCGTCGCCCGGATCGGCGGGTTCGAGGATCCGAACGGCCTGGTCTATGCCGACCACGCGCTTTGGATCAGCGACCTTGCGGCCGGCCAGGTCGCGCGAATCAACCCGCGTACCAACCGCGTCACGGCCAGGATCAAGATCCGGAAGGCCGACTGGATCACGTCCGGCGCCGGGGCGCTCTGGATCTCGAGCGAGACGAACCGGGTCTACCGCCTCGACCCGCGCACACGGAAGGTTACGGCCACGATCCGCGTCGGCACGAATCCGCTGGCGAGCGCGTGGGTCGGGGGGCAGCTCTGGGTGCCGAACATCGACTCGAACACGATCTCGGTCGTCGATCCCGCGCACAACACTGTCTCCCAGACGGTGCCCGCCGGGAACGCGCCGCTCGGCGTGGTTTCGACACCCGACGGCGTCTTCGTTTCGATGTCGAACGACGGAACCGTCTGGCGCTTCCCGACCGGCGGGTGACCCCTACACTCCAACGCGTGGAATTTGAGACGCGCGCGATCCACGAGGGACAGGAGCCCGACCCCGCGACCGGCGCGATCATCACGCCGATCTACCAGACCTCGACGTACGTCCAGGACGCGGTCGGCGAGCACAAGGGCTTCGACTACTCGCGCGTCGCGAACCCGACGCGCAAGGCGCTCGAGACGGCGCTCGCGTCGCTCGAGTCGGCGGAGCACGGCGTCGCGTACTCCTCCGGTCTCGGGGCGACGACGACGCTCATGCACTTCCTCAATCCGGGCGACCGGGTCGTCTTGATCGCGGACGTCTACGGCGGCGTGTACCGCATGACGTCGCTCGTCTACGAGCCGAAGGGCTACCGCTTCGAGTACCTGCCGGCGGAGGAGTTCGCGAACCTCGCCGCGCATCTCGACGACTCGACGCGGATGGTGTGGATCGAGAGTCCGTCGAACCCGATGCTCAACATCCTCGACATCGCCGCCGCCGCCGAGGCGACGCACGCGGCCGGCGCGATGCTCGTGGTCGACAACACGTTCGCGACTCCGTACCTCCAGCGGCCGCTCGAGCTCGGGGCCGACGTCGTCGTCCACTCGACGACGAAGTACCTCGGGGGCCACTCCGACGTCGTCGGCGGCTTCGCGGCGACGAACGACTCTGACGTAGCCGAGAAGCTCCGTTTCCTCCAGAAGTCGCTCGGCGCGGTGCCCGGCCCGTTCGACAGCTGGCTCGTGCTGCGCGGGATCAAGACCCTCGCCGTGCGGATGCGGCAGCACTGCGAGAACGCGATCGCGGTCGCGGCGATGCTCGAGCGGCACTCGCGGGTCGAACGCGTCTTCTACCCCGGCTTGCCGCACCACCCCGGCCACGCGATCGCCGCGCGCCAGATGCGGAACTTCGGCGGCATGGTCTCGTTCCTCGCCGAGTCGCCCGACGAGGCGGCGCGCATCGCCGGCGCGACGAAGCTGTTCCAGCTCGCCGAGTCGCTCGGCGGTGTCGAGAGCCTCATCGAGGTGCCGGCGCGGATGACGCACGCGGCCACGGCCGACGCGCCGTTCGCGGCGCCGCCGAATCTCATCCGTCTCTCGGTCGGGATCGAGTCGGCCGAGGACCTCCTCGCGGATCTCGAGAACGCGCTCGCCGGTTGATGAGCGTAGCCTCGACGGAGCTCATCAGAGAGCGGAGGCGGCGGCTTGGCCGGCGCCGCAGCGGGAAATGAGCGACGCAGTCGTCTTCGTCGAGATCCCGTCCGGCTCGCGCAACAAGTACGAGTTCGACGAGGAGCTCGGCGGCATCGTCCTCGACCGCCGCCTCTTCACCGCGATGGCGTATCCGGCGGACTACGGCTTCGTCGAGGGCACGCTCGGGGAGGACGGGGACCCGGTCGACGCACTCGTGCTCGTCTCCGACCCGACGTTCCCCGGCTGCCGGATCCGCGTGCGCGCCGTCGGCGTCTTCCACATGGAGGACGAGAAAGGCCCCGACGAGAAGCTCCTCTGCGTGCCGCTCGGCGACCCCGCGTTCGAGCGCGTCGCCGACATCCACGACGTCCAGAACGAGCTGCGAGACGAGATCGAGCACTTCTTCCAGCGGTACAAGGATCTCGAGCCGTCGAAGCGCACCGAGACGCGCGGCTGGGGCAACCGCAGCGAAGCGGAGCGGATCCTCACCGCGGCGCGCGAGCGCAAGGGCGGCTGAGCGTGGCCACGCCTGAGCCGATCGATCTGCACCATCTCGGCCGCGACCGCGTGATCGCGAGCTATCTCCTCGACACGACCGACGGACCGGCGCTGCTCGATTGCGGGCCGACGACGACCGTCGAGACGCTCGAGGCAGGCCTCGCCGCGCGCGGGCTCGCGTTGACGGACATTCGCCATCTCCTGCTCACGCATATCCACCTCGACCACGCGGGCGCTGCGGGCGTGCTCGTGCGCAAGCATCCCGGCCTGCAGGTGCACGTCTCGCCGATCGGCGCGCCCCACCTCGTCGATCCCGAGCGGCTGGAGAAGAGCGCGCGCCGACTCTACGGCGACACGTTCGACTCGCTCTGGGGAGAGCTCGCGCCGATCCCCGCCGAGAACGTCCATCCGCTCGAGGGCGCGGTCGTCGGCCTCGACTCCTTCCCCACGCCCGGCCATGCGTCGCACCACGTCTGCTACCTCGACCGCGACGGCACGCTCTACGCCGGCGACGCGTGCGGCGTGCGTGTTCTGCCCGGCCGCTTCGTCCTGCCGCCGACGCCGCCGCCCGACGTCGACGTCGACGGCTGGGAGAAAACCCTCGACGAGATCGAGCGCCGCGCGCCCGACCGCCTCGCTCTCATCCACTTCGGCGTCGCGGACGACGTCTCGCGGCACCTCACCGAGTTGCGCCTGACGCTGCTCGACTGGGCGGAGTCGGTCGAGGGCGGCGCAACCGAGGAGGAGTTCGTCGACTACGCGCTCGCCGAGCTCCACGACTCCGGCGAGGACGTCGCCGCGTACGAGCAGGCGATGCCGTTCTGGCAGTCGTACCGCGGCCTCGCCCGCTGGGCCGAGAAGCGCGCGGCGCGCGAGGGTTAGATGGTTGATGCCATGAAATCGTCTGCTTCGGGGCGTGAGCTGGTGCGTCTGGGGCGCCACGGCGGACGCTTCCCGCTGCTGGCGGCAGCGGGAAGCGGTCGACGTGGCGAAGCGCAGGCCTGGCGGAGGCCGGCTCCGCCGGCCGCAGCAGGGGTCTGCGCGGCCCAGGCGTGCCAGATCGCGACCCGGACACGCGAGATCGTGGCATCAACCATCTAGGCTCTCTGCGTGCCCGCCGTTCCCGTACCGCCCGAGGTCGACGCCTTCCTCGCCGCCCCGAATCCGGCGGTCGTGGGAACCGTCAGCCCGAGCGGCACAGCCCACACAGCCGCCACCTGGTACGACTGGGAGGACGGCCGCATCCTGCTCAACATGGACGAAAGCCGGTTGCGGCTGCGCTACCTCCGCGGCAACCCGTCCGTCTCCCTCACCGTCCTCGGCACGAGCGACTGGTACGCGCAGGTCACGCTGCTCGGCCGTGTCGTCTCGATCGAGGACGACCCCGAGCTGGCCGACATCGACCGCCTCTCGATCCGTTACTCGGGACAGCCGTTCGGCAACCGCGAGGCCAAGCGCGTCAGCGCGTGGATGGTGCCCGACCGCTGGACCGCGTGGCCTCTCCCGCCTCTCGCCGCCTGACGCCTCCCGCCGGGCCGAGCCCGGCTCCGCCGTCAGGCTGACCCCGCTCGCTGCGGGCCGCTACGCGGGGGGCCGCTAGGTCGTACTCGATGTACTGCCCGTCGCGGCCCCCGCTTGCGCCCCTTCCGAGCGGCGCCCGAGAGACGGGAGCTCTTCCTCGCTGAGCTCCTCGGTCTCGACGATCCAGAGCGGCCCGTCGCCGCACTCGACACGCGACGCGTTCTCGACCTCCGTCAGCGAGCTCGTCAGCACGCGTACGGCCTTCCCGTCGAACTCGAGAAGCGCGCCGCGGCTGCCGTCGAGCGCTGCGCCGTAACGCCACGCCCACGCGAGCCGGTGGACCTCCTCCGCCGGACGCGAGAGGTCGAGCCACCCGTCGTCGGCCGTGAAGAACGTTTCGTAGCTGCCGCCCTCCTGCACGTCCCCCTCGTCACCCGCCTCGAGACGCTGGAGCGCCTCGACGAGCGTCTCGACGTAGAGCGGGCCGAGGCGCGGGTAGAACGACTCCGGCGGCTCGGGCTCGCCGAGCGGCATCGTCCGCTGGGCGAGGATCGGGCCGGTGTCGAGCTCGGCGTCCATGCGATGGAACGTGATGCCGATCTCGTCGTCGCCGGAGCGGATCGCCCAGGCGATCGGGATCGGGCCGCGGTGTCTCGGCAGGGCCGACGGATGGCAGTTGATCCAGCCGAGCGTCGGCGCCGCGAGCGCGTCGGCCGGGATCTTCCACGGGAAGCCGAAGCAGACGACGAGGTCGGGGCGCACTGCCTCGAGCAGCGGCGCGAGCGAGCTTCGGCGGGCCGGGAGGAGGATGTCCATGTCCGGCGCCGCGCCCATGACGAGGTCGGTGTTCCACGATTCCGGGCCGTAGCGGCCGTCGCGGTCGAGCATCGTCAGCAACCCGACCGGCTTGTGTCCCCGTTCCCGGATCGCCTCGTCGAACCCCGCCAGCACCGGCGGGATCCTCGTGACGATGACGACGCGCCAGCTCATCCAGCCGGAGCGCTGGACTGCGTGGCCTCTGCCTCGCTGAGCTCCTCGGTCTCGACGATCCAAAGCGGCCCGTCGCCGCACTCCACGCGAGTCGCTTCCTCCACCTCAGTGAGCGACGTGGCGAGCACACGCAAGGGCGTGCCGTCCATCTCGAGGAGGGCGCCCTTGAGCCCGCCGTCGAAGCGCATGCCGTAGCGCCAAGCCCACGCGAGCCTGTGAACCTCCGCGGCCGGTCGCGCCAGATCGAGCCACACGGCTTCGTCGCCGAAGAACGTCTCGTACGAGCCGGAGCCGTCGGCCTGCACCGTCCCCGGCTCGCCGGCCTCGAGCTTGGCGAGCGCCTTGGCGAGCGCTTCCCCGACGACCGGGCCGATCGTGGGGAAGAAGTCGTCGGGCGGCTGGAGCTCCCCGAACGGGATGCGGCGCTGGACGAGGATCGGGCCGGTGTCGAGCTCGGCGTCCATCTTGTGGAACGAGATCCCGAACTCGTCATCGCCGGCCCGGATCGCCCACGCCACCGGGGTCGGGCCTCGATGGAGCGGCAGCAGCGACGGGTGGCCGTTGAGCCAGCCGTGCTTCGGGACGGCGAGGGCGTCGGCTGGGATCTTCCACGGAAAGGCCATGCATACGACGAGGTCGGGCTCGACCGACGCGAGGAGCGGCGCCAGCGACTTGCGGCGCGCCGGCATGAGGATCTCGAGGTCACGCGGCGCCGCAGCAAGGAGCTTCGCTGTTCCTTCGGTCCCGCCGGGGCCGTCGAAGCCCCGCATCGTCAAGAGTGCGACCGGCTGATGGCCTGCGTCGCGGATAACGGCGTCGAAGCCGGTGAGAACGGGCGGGATCATCGTGACAATGACTACGCGCCAGCTCATTGATCGCGAAGGATACGGGCTCCCGACTGCTGGTTCGGCTTGAGGCGGTCACGGTTAACATCCCCCGATCAACACGAAACACGCACTGCTCGCCGTTGCTGCTCTGGTGGGCGCGACAGTTCTCTACGCGCCTACCACTGGCGCTGCCGCGCGACGTTGCGGATACGGGCGACACCCGGCTCATATGACGGTCGGCGTCCTACGCATGTACAACCAGCCGATCGGCAGGAGCGAGTGCGCCTTGGCGAAGGGGCCTATTTGGGACCCGTGGCGTCCAGCACGCCCCGGCTATGGCGCGACGATGGTCATGGACGGGCACGACGTGACGCCCGTCCCGGGCTACGGCGCGCACGGGCCGTTCTACAGGCTCTACTTGATCAGGCCGGGCGATCTGGCGACGATCCGGTGGAAGGGCGTCAGGTACACGTACCGGTTCGTCACCAAGCCCTTCGCTGAACGGCAGTGCCTCTCGAGGCGCGTCAACGACTTGCCCGCGCGCCTCGCCGGCGAACTGATGTGCATCGGCAACGACCATCCGATCAAGGACTGGAACGTGGAAGGCTTCTACCTCAGGTGCTGCTGGCCCCGATACACCCGCGAGAAGTTCCTCTACGAGCGGGCAGTGCTGATCAGGACCACGCCGGTCTCGTAGGCGCTTGGCTTAGAACTCGTCTCGAAATGAAGCACGGGCCGTCTGGCCGCGCTGGCCGGCGCGATGCGTCGTCCTCGGTCGCGCCCATAGCGCTGCTATGGGCGCTCCCTGCGTCCTAGCCTCGCACTCGGCCATCACGCCCAGCCAGCGCGTGGTCATTCCGAGACGAGTTCCTATTCGTCGCGAAGGATCCTCGCACCCGACGACTGAGTCCGCGCCTTGACGACGATCTCGTCGACGTTCACGTGCCAGGGCCGCGTGAGCGCAAAGAGGATGCAATCGACGACATCGCTGGGCTGCAGCGGTTCGACGCCGCGGTAGACGGCCGCCGCCTTCTCCTCGTCGCCCTTGAAGCGGACGAGCGAGAACTCCGTCCCCTCGACGAGGCCGGGATCGACGGTCGTGACGCGGATCGGCCGACCGAGGAGATCCTCGCGCAGCGCGTACGTGAAGCCACGCTCGGCGAACTTCGCCGTGATGTACGACGCACCGCCCTCGTACGCGGCCCGTCCCGCGACGGAGCCGATGTTGACGATGTGGCCCCAGTCGGCGAAGTGCGGCAGGCAGAGCCGCGTCATTCGCATCAGCCCCGCGACGTTCGTGCCGATCACCCATGCCTCGTCTTCGTCGCTCGACTCGTCGAACGGAGCTCGGCCGAGAGCGCCTCCCGCGTTGTTGACGAGGATGTCGAGACCGCCGAGCCCGTCGATCGCTGCGTCGACGAACCGCGCGGAGCTCTGCGGATCCGTGACGTCGAGCTCGTGCGCGATCTCGGTCTCGAGCCGCGCAGCTCTTCTGGCACCACCTGCGACACGCACTCCGAGTGCGGCGAGCGCGCGCGCCGTCGCGCGCCCGATACCCGAAGACGCTCCGGTGACGATCGCCCGTTTCCCCGTCAGATCCACCGCTCGTGACTTTACGTGCGTAACCCGATTGGCGGCTTCCCCGTTGCCCTCCCGAACCCTGAACGCGATCCCGCTCGGGGGAAAGGAGAGGACAACGATGCTACTACTCGTTATCTTGGCGCTCTTGGCGATCGTCGCCTTCGGCGTCGGATTCACGATCCACTGGCTGTTCATCGTCGCCGTCGTGCTCGCCCTGATCTGGGTGATCGCCATGGTCACCGGCGGCTTCGGCCGCAGCGGCGCCCGGCACTGATAGCTGGCTAGGCCCCAGAGGACCGAAGGATGAGCCGGGCGGCCCATTGCGGGTCGCCCGGTCGTGTGTAACGGTGACCATGTGTCGAAGCCGGTCATCCTGCTCTGGATCCTCGCGCTGCTCATCCTCGAGATCCAGCACCTCAAGTGGATCTGGTGGGAGTACTGGGACTGCCGCGGCTGCGCCGCGAAGCACAAGGACTGCGCGTGCGGCCAGACCCCGCTGTGGGTCATGTACCTCTAGCCGTCTCCGCCGCCGCCCCCGCCGCCTCCGTCGCCGCCTCCGTCACCGGAATCGTCGAGCTCGAGCTTCGTCAGCGTGAGGACGGCGTTCACCGTCTCGCCCTTCGCGCTGACGAGAGAACCGACCTGCAGACCGTCCGGTAGCGCGAAGCCGTCCGGAATCGCGAACGTGAGCGCCGGGCCGTCGCCCTCCGGCTGGATCGTGATCGAGCCGGTATCGAGAGCTGTGACCGCTCCCTGCGTCTCGACCTCGTTCGAGTCGCCGCCGTCCTGGCCCTTCAACTCGATCTTCGCGAGCGTCAGGACGCTGTCGACGACCGAGCCGCGCGCCTCGACCTCACTGCCAGCCGCGAGTCCGCTGGGGAGCGTGAAGCCGTCGGGAATCGCGAACGTGACCGGACTCGCGTTGTCGCCGGGCTGAATCGTCACTGAGCCGGCGTCGAGAGCCGAGACGAAGCCTTCCACGCGGACTTGCGCGTCGCCGTCGACGTTCGAGCCGCCGCCGTCT
>Ga0265338_10003328_pt1 | contig 22719 bp, 19 predicted proteins | sample 42126metaG_FD_193579 | JGI IMG/M metagenome (GOLD analysis project Ga0265338, IMG submission 193579) | Rhizosphere microbial communities from Carex aquatilis grown in University of Washington, Seatle, WA, United States - 4-21-26 metaG | ecosystem: Host-associated > Plants > Roots > Rhizosphere... | reverse complement strand
GATCCTGAGCACGAACCGGGCCCCGCCGAGCACCGCGCGGAACGCCCACACCGAGCCGATGCCCGCGAGCAGCATGCCCGCGAAGTGCACCCCGATGATGTAGCGGTGCAGGAGGAGGTCGGAGCCACCGGGAAGGCGGGAGAGGATCGGGCCGACGACGCGATGGCCGGAGTACATCGCCAGGCTCAGGATCATCAGCCCGAGAGGCAGGCGCGCGCTCTCGTCTCGGCGTGACCGCCACAGGCACACCAACACGCCGAGCCCGACGAGCACGCTCACGACCGGGTAACGCCCGAAGTCGAAGATCCGGCCGTCGAACAGCCACGTGAAGACCTTGCCCGGGCCGTAGGAGTTGACCCAGAAGGTGCCGGCCTGGAACGAGTTCACGTTGACGTAGTCGAGACCGCCGAGGGTCGGGATGAAGATGAACGCGAAGATCAGGATTCCACCGGCGCCGACCAGCGCGCTGCGACCGAGTCGCTTGAGAATTTCCGGGGGACGCATGATCACGAACACCCCGAGCGCGAGGAGCACGAGATAGCCGGTGATGAAGTGGAGCGCGCACGTGAGCCCGACGGCGAATGCCGCGAGCGCGTAACGCTCGCCCTTCGCAACCGCGCGCCACGCGAGACCCAACGCGATCGGCATGAGCCAGAGCGCCCACAGCATCGACCACATGCCGCTGCCGACCCACAGGAAGCTCGCCCACTCGAAGCCGTAGCCGACGACGTTCGACATCATGGGCGAGATGAGCGCGGCCGCGCCCGCCTGCCAACGGTCGAGACCGAGCAACCGGGCGCCGATGTAGACGCTGATCGGCCAGGTGCAGATCAGCAGGTAGTTCGAAACACGGAACAGCGAGTCGCCGAAGACGATGCTCAGCAATCCGGTGATGACGTGCGACAGCACCTGATACTGCAGGAACTGCGGCGATCCGAGACCAAGGTAGGGATACCAGGCGTCGAACGGGCTGTGACCGGCGCGGATCCGTTGCTCGGCGAACCGGGCGAACGACGCGTGGGTCGACGCGTCGTTCGGGAACGGGACCGAGCGCAACTCGGGGCGCAACACCCACAGGCCGAACCCGACCGCGAACGCGACGAGGATCAGCGGAGTGAGTGCCCGCCACTCCCGAGGCTTCCACTCCCGCGGCGACGTCGGCCGCGGCACACTGCGTGTGAGCCGCGTCAGTCGGCGCGGCTTGGCCGTTGCGCGAGAGGCATCGGCTTCGACCGCGTCGATGACGTCGACCACGACAACCGACTCAGCGCCCGCGGGCGAGCACGCCGCCCGCGAGCGAGGGAGCATGACGCTCCCCGCTCACCTGGGCGGCGAACCCGGCGTCGGACTCGGCAATCACGGGGCGCTCGACGTCGTCACGGCGCCCACGCTCGCACCGGTTCCGCCCACCGCCTTCAACCCGCTCCCGCTCGTGAGCGGGCTCTTCGGCGAGATGTCGAGACTCTTGATGAGCGCCGGGTTGATCTTCAGTGCCTTGTTCAACTCCGTCGTGGCTTCCTTGTTGTCCGCCGGCTTGCCCGTGCGAGCGAGCGCGAGGCCGAAGTTCCAGTGCGCGTTCGCGTCACCGGGGTTGGCAGCCACGGCCCGGCGCAGGTACGAGATCGCCGAGGGGATCTGGTCGGCCTGGAACTGCAAGACGCCGTAGTTATAGAGCGCCGACTCGAACGCGGGGTCGATGGCGAGCGACTTGAGGTAGTCCTTGCCCGCATCGCTGTTGTTTCCCGCGCCCTGGGCGATGACGCCGAGGTTGTACCAGCCGTACTTGTCGTTGGGGTCGTTCTTCACGACGGTCTGGAACTCGCTCTTCGCGAGCGTCACGTTGCCGGCGGTGTAGTCGTTGAGCGCCTGCTGCAGCGTCGCCGTGCCCGACGCGGTGCCGCCGTTGCCGGTCGAACACGCGGCGAGCGCCGCGACCAACACGCCCAATCCGATTCCCCGCACCGCCTTCGAGACGACGCCCTTGTTGTCCACGCCCGCTCCCCGACCTACGCCCATGAGTCCTTTGTCCCTTCCGAATGTCATGATTTGCGTGCCTTCGCCCGAGACACTGGCCGCGCTTGTTCTACGCCAGTGCCAAGCAGAATCGTCGTCAGGCGCCGGCTCGAGCGCTTTGCTCGAAATCAGCACCGGGCGACGGTGATTGCCCGTAGATCCGTGCGATCAATTCGCACTGAGAAGTCACATCGTATTTCCGCAGAATCGAGCTGATGTGCTTCCGCACCGTGTAGATCGAGATACCGAGGTCACGGGCGACCGCCGAAGAGCGCAGACCCTGTGTGAGGGCGATCGCGATCTCCTGTTCACGGGCTGTGAGCTTGACGTCGCGACCGCTTACGGCTCGTAGGTCGATCACTCCGGAGCCGTTGCCGCTGTCCGGCGCACCGCTCGGCAGCCTCGACACGCCGTTTCCGCCGTTCATCGCGTGCAGTCCGTTGGCGGATGCTCGCTCGGCCTCGCGGATCGCGTCGGCGTCGGCTCGCTCGGAGCTCAGCAGGCAGAGCGCGCAGAGGTCGGCGAGCGCGATCAGGAAGGCGCGCTGCATCTCCTCGAATCGATACGGCACCGCGAAGGCGAGCCCGAAGACCCCGAACGCCCGACCCTGCGCGACGAGCGGCAGCACCGCCAGCGTCTCGACGTCGTCACCGACGCGCAGCGCCGGGTACCGGGCCTTGCGCTCATCGATCGACGGCACCCAGATCGCCTCGCACAGGCCCATGGCGTCGTTCCACGGGTCGCGGCCGAGTCGCGGCCGCTCGTGCGGAGACTCCGCGAGGTCGAGCGACGTCCCCCACCGGGCGACGTTCAGCACCGCCCCGCTGGTCTGGCGACCGATGACCGCGCCGACCGGCTGGAACACCTGGGCTCCGTGGCCGACGATCACGTGGAGCATGTCGTCGAGGGTCGCGGCCGATGCCAGCGCGCGCAGCACGCCGTGCATCAACTCGAGAGCGCCCCGTTCCCCCAGGCTCCCCGGATCAGCCTCTAGCTCCATCTCGGGCATGAGATCCCCCCCGCGCCACCCCTACCAAACGCCGCCCGTGCCCTTGCACACGCAATCCTTGCGACGTGACTACTAGCTCAGGTGACTACCCCGCTCAGTGACCGGCTCATTTTGGTGACCTCCACAAGGGTTGTCAAATGACTCGTAAAGGAATTGCCGGTTGCATGAACGCATTGTCAACTGCGATGCTGAGCACCGGGGAAAAGCGGGGGGTCAGCAGGATGCAGCTGCTCATCGAGCACACGGACGGCGACGACGTAGTCGAAGTGCAAGTCAAGCAGGCTGCCGCGCTTCACGTCGTCACGCCGTTGGTCTTGCGGGGGCACGGCCGGTCGTCGTTGGCGGCCGCGCTCGAAGGCGTGCAGCGAAGCGGCGTGCCGTGCATCGTCGAGGAGCCGTCCGGCCACGCGGCCGAGCTCGCGAACCATCTCGACCTCGTCCTCGACGAGCATCGAGCCGGCTTCGAAGGCGAGTGGACGATCGCGGTCTGGGTCGGCGAGCGCAACCAGCACCGCTGGCTGCAGCACCCGTCCGCGGACTCCGCGCCGGTCATCCTCGAGCGGCGCAACGGCGGTCACAAGCTCGTGTATTTCGGCGCCTGCTGAGGCCCGTCCGTCGCTCGCCAACCTTGTGGCTTGGGTCGGATTTGAGTAATTTGAGCAGGCATGACACCGAAGCACAGCTCCGATGTCACTGGCGTTGATCTCTTCATCACCTCGGCCACCGGGCGGCAGCCGTGAACCCCTCAGCATCTGCTTCCGAGGTCGCCCGCCGTGGGTTCGCGATCATTCCCGACGCGCTCGGCGCCGGTGAGGTCGAGCGGCTGATCGAGGTGCTCGACCGCCTCATCGCCGAAGACCTTCGCCACCCCGATCCCCGGCGCCGCAACGACGACTGGATGGCGTTCAACGGGGCGCTGCGCGACGACGCGATCGCCGACGTCGTGACCCACCCGAACCTCCTCCCGCACGTCGAGGCGATCCTCGGCCCGACGTGCATCATGTACGCCTGCGTCAGCTCGAGCATGCCGCCGAACGGGACGAACTTCTCGATGCGCGTCCACGTCGACAGCCCGCGCGTGATCCCGTCGTACCCGACGAATGTCGGCGTGATGCTCGCGCTCACCGACTACACCGAGGAGAACGGCGCGACCCGGTTTCTCCCCGGTTCCTTCGAGCAATTCGAGCCGCCGACGACCGAGGAATTCGATCGCGACGCCGAGATGGTGTTCCCGCGCGCGGGCAGCGCCGTCGTGTTCAACGCCCGCACCTGGCACACCGGCGGCGTGAACCGGACCAACGAGCCGCGCCATGCCGTGACCGTGAACTATTGCCGCGCGTACATGCGGCAGTCGTTCGACTTCGTCCGCATGGTGCCGCCCGAACGGGTGCCGTCGCTCAGCCCGGTGCTCCGCCGAGTTCTCGGTTTCGACGTACGCATGCCGACCAGTCTGGATGAGTACTACGTCGACGAGTCCGAGCGGCTCTACAAGGCGAACCAGGGGTGACGTGATGACGCACGACGCCAGCACCGTGTTGCCGTTCAACCGCGCGACGCGGGCACCTCGCCAGATGGAGTACCTCGCGGCGTCGTTCTTCAGCGACCGCATCTCCGGCGACGGGCCCTTCTCGCATCGTTGCGTCGAGGCCCTCTCCGCGCACCTGGGCTCGGAGCGCGTCCTGCTCACGCCGTCGTGCACGAGTGCGCTCGAGATGGCCGCGCTGCTCTCGGGCGTCGGCCCGGGAGACGAGGTCATCGTTCCCTCGTTCACGTTCGTCTCGTCGGCCAACGCGTTCTTGTTGTTCGGGGCGACACCGGTCTTCGCCGACATCGATCCGGTGCGGTTCAACGTTACGCCGGAGTCGATCTTCGAGTCGCTCACGCCGCGCACGAAGGCGGTCGTGGTCGTGCACTACGGCGGCATCAGCTGCGACATGCACCGCATCCGCCGGCTCTGCGACGAGCACGGGCTGCTCCTGATCGAAGACTGCGCACACGCGCTCTTCGCGTCGTCGTGCGGCCGTGCGCTCGGGACGTACGGCGACCTCGCGACGTTCAGCTTCCACGAGACCAAGAACGTCACGTGCGGCGAGGGCGGCGCGCTGCTCGTCAATCGCGAAGACTGGTGGGACCGGGCGCTCATCGTGCGCGAGAAGGGCACCGACCGCACCAAGTTCATGCTCGGGCAGGTCGACAAGTACACGTGGGTCGACCGCGGCTCGAGCTACCTCCTCGCCGACCCGCTGGCTGCGATCGTGCTCGCGCAACTCGAGTTCGTCGACGTCATCCAGACCCGGCGCAAGGAAGCCTGGTCGCGCTATGGCGCCGAGCTCCCCCGCTGGGCGAAGCTCGTCGGCGCGCAGCTCCCGACGGAGGCCGACGACGGCGACGTCTCGCCGTACCACCTCTTCCCGATCCTGCTCGCCGACAACGACATGCGCGACCGCTTTCTCGCGCACTGCCGATCCCACGGCGTCACATCGGTGTTCCACTACCTCCCGCTGCACGAGTCGCAGGTCGGCCGCGCGCTCGACCCCGACGCCGAGTGCCCGGTCACCGTCGACGTCTCCGGCCGGCTCGCTCGCCTTCCGCTGTTCTCCGACATCATCCCCGACGAGGTCGAACGGGTGCTCGATGTCGTCACCGCGTTCGCGGGATGAGGCCATGAGCTCTTCGTGCGCGTCCGTCTCGGTCGTCGTACCCGTGTACAACAACGAGGCGTCGCTCGACGAGCTCGTTCGCCGGCTCGTCGCCGTGCTCGAGCGCCGCAGCGCCCCGTACGAGATCGTGCTCGTCGACGACGGCAGCGCCGACGAGTCCTGGAAGATCATCACCCGCAACGCCCGCGAGAACGATCGCGTCGTCGGCCTGCACCTGTCCCGCAACTTCGGGCAACAGCCGGCGACGCGCGCCGGCCTCCACCGGGCCACCGGCGACATCACCGTGCTCATGGACGCCGACCTCCAGGACCAGCCCGAAGAGATCCCGGCGATGGTCGAGGCGCTCACCGACGACGTCGACATCGTCGTGACCACGTGGAATCCCGACGAGACCGAGGTCAAGGAGCGCCTGAGCTCCCGCATCTTCCACCGCATGTTCGCGTCGATCATCGGCGTGCAGCTTCCGCGCAACCTCGGCACCTACCGCGCGTTCACTCGCGAATTCCGGGCCGCGGTGCTCGACTATCCCGAGTCCACCGCCGTGTACGGCCCGCTCATGGCCCAGATGGGATTCAGCGCCTTCTACCTCGAGGTGAAGCGCAGCGCGCCCACCGGCCGCAAGTCGAGCTACAGCTTCCGCAAGCGCGCCCGGCTTGCAATGAACACGCTGTTGACGTACTCCGACGTCCCGTACCGCGCGGTGTCGTGGTCGGGAGTCGCGCTGGTGGTTGCCAGCTTGGCCTACCTGCTCGTCATCGTCGGCCAGTACCTGATCGTGGGCCGGCGGGCGCCGTCCGGCATCACGTTGATCCTCACCGTTCAGCTCTTTCTCTCGGGCGCGGTGCTGGCGTGCCTCGGCGTGCTCGGCGCGTACCTCTTCCGGATCTTCCGGGAGGTGCTCCAGCGACCGCATTTCCACGTCGCTCGGGAAGCCGGGAAGGGACTGCGGGACGAGCTCGCGGATGGCGCTTGAAGCGGGTGACGCTGCTGCAGTCGAACTACCTGCCGTGGCGGGGCTACTTCGACTTCATGGCCAAGAGCGACGAGTTCGTCGTCTACGACTCGTGCCAGTACACCGTGAACGACTGGCGGAACCGCAACCAGGTGAAGACCCGCGACGGCGTGCGCTGGCTCACCGTGCCCGTCATCACGAAGGGCCGGTTCGGGCAGCGCATCACCGACGCGGAGGTCGTCGACCACAAGTGGGTCAAGACCCACCTCTCGACGATCGCGGCCGCGCTGGGCAAGGCCGAGTTCGGGAAGCAGACCCTCGCGCTGCTGGGTGAATGCTACGACGTCGCCGCCAAGACCCGGTCACTGCACGAGATCAACGTGCGGTTCCTGGAGGCGATCCACGCTTCGCTCGGCTTCCACTGCCGGCTGACCGACGACTCCGAATACGCCGTCGACACGATTGCCGACCTCGCGCCGAGCGCCAAGGTCGCCGAGCTCGTGCGCCGGGCCGGCGGGACCCGTTACCTCACCGGGCCGCGCGGCCTCGACTACCTCGACCCGGCCGACTTCGCCACCCGCGGGATCGCGATCGACGTGCTCGACTACTCGACTCTCGGCCCGTATCCCCAACTCCACGGCGAGTTCGTCGATCACCTCTCGGTGATCGACCTGCTCGCGAACGCAGGGAGCGGGTCGGCCGCGTACCTCACCTCGACAGTGCGCGAAGTGTCCGCGTGACGACCTCGCTCGAAGTCACCGCTCCCACGAGCGAGCCGGCCGCGTCGGAGTCACCCGACACGTACCGGCCCCATCTCGACGGACTCCGCGCGGTCGCGGTGTACCTCGTGCTGCTCTTCCACGCGGGGCTGAGCGCGTTCTCGGGCGGCTACATCGGCGTCGACGTGTTCTTCGTGCTGTCGGGCTATCTCGTCACGCAGCTGTTGCTCCGCGACATCGCCCACAACGGCTCCATCCGCTTCGGCCGCTTCTACTCACGACGCTTCCGGCGCCTGCTCCCGGCCGCGTTCGTCGCGCTCATCGTCACCGCAGTGGTCTTCACGGCAATCTCGTCGGCCGTGGAGGTCTCGGGTGCGATGGAGTCGTTCAAGGCCGCGTTCCTGTACTCCGCGAACTGGTATTTCATCCATCACGCGAGCGGCTACTTCGGCGCCGACATCACCACGAACCCCGTGATCCCGTTCTGGTCGTTGGCGGTGGAGGAACAGTTCTACCTGCTGTGGCCGCTCACGCTCGGCGGCGTGTTCCTGTTGAGCCGGCGCCTCGATCCCCGCCGCCAGATGGGCGCGATCAAGATCGCCGTCGCCGTCGGCGCGGTCGGCTCCGCGGTATGGGCGCTGTCGCTCCGGACCGGCAACCCGAACCACGCCTACTACGGCACCGACGCCCGGGCCTACGAGTTGCTCGCGGGCGCGCTGCTCGCCCTGACGCCCACGTTGATCGACCGCGCGAAGCGGTTCGCGCGCTCGGCGCTGATCGCCACGTTCGCCGGCATCGGCGCGCTGCTGATCCTCGGATCGTCGTGGTTCGATCTCGACGCTATCGAACGCGGCGTCGCGGTCACCATCGTCACGTGCGTGCTCATCGTCGCGATCGAAGCGGCCGCCGGCGGTTGGGTGAAGCGGCTCCTGTCGAGCAGCACGGCCGTGTACCTCGGCAAGGTGTCGTACGGGACGTACCTGTGGCACTGGCTCGTGATCCTCGTGGTGCTGCGCACGTTCCAGCCGAGCCCGATCGCGACGGTCGGGATCACGTGCCTGGTCGCGACCGCGCTGGCATCCTTGAGCTTCCAGGTCTTGGAGCGACCGGTGCGCACTTCGGCGCGCCTCGACCGGCATCGCCGGATCGTCATCGCGTCCGGCCTCGTCATCAGCATCGTGTCGGGGCTCGTCGTGATCCCGAAGCTCGTGGATCCCGCCCACGCGTCGTCGAGCTCGCACGAGACCTCGGAGCACCCTGTGCTCCAACCGGTCCCGAAGGATCTCGTCCTCCCGAACGAGAACCTTCCGTACACGAACTGCTACAACGCGCCGGTCACCCAGTGCACGGTCGTGACCGGGCCGGGCAAGCACATCCTGTTGATGGGCGACAGCCACGCGTGGATGCTCGTGCCGCTGTTCACGCAAATCGCACGCGACGAAGGCCTGACGTTGAGCGTCAGCGTCGCCGGCGCGTGCCCGTGGCAGCTCGACCTGAACACGCAATTCGAGAACACCTACTGCAAGGCGATGAAGGCCGACCTCTACCAGCGGGTCATCCCGGCCCTGCACCCCGACCTCATCGTCGCCGTGAACCTCGGCGGCTACTCCCAGCCCGGCAACTACTTCCCGTTCGAGGACCAGAGCGGCGCGCGCACCGGCTTCGCGACCGTCGAAGCCACCACGAAGGCTTCGGTGGCCGCCCTGCGTGCCGACGCGCCCGCCGTGCTGCTCGTGGAGCCGGTTCCGATCCCCAAGTCACCGAGCCCGTTCTTCGATCCCTACAAGTGCCTGCAAAAGGCCAAGGTGCAAGAAGAGTGCCGGTACACCGCCGACCCGTCGCCGTCGCCGGTCGACCAGCTGTACCGGGACGTCGCCGCGCAGAACAGCCACGTGTACTCGCTCGATCTCGATCGGCAGGTCTGCCCGCTCCTGCCGATCTGCGACCCCGTGATCGGCGGCCAGATCGTCAAGCTCGACCCCTCGCACCTCACCGCCGGCTTCGTCGTGACGTTGGCGCCGTACGTCGACACCTATCTGAAGAGCGTCGGGCTCATCCCTCGCCGTTAGAGATCTGAAAGGGCTTCCATTGGGCGCCAGTCAGGGCCATTCGGACGACGTCGTGGTACGCGCCGTCCGAATAGACCTCGTCGGCGAACCGACCTTCCTCGATGAAGCCGAGCCCGCGATACATCGCAATCGCGCGATCGTTGGAGGCGAGCACGTCGAGCGCGAGCTTGCGCAGGTTCAAGCGACCGAACGCGACGTCGACGGTCTGCGCGGTTGCCGCCGTCCCGACGCCGCGACCCTGCGCTTCCGGCGCGATCCACAAACCGAATCTCGCAGTGCGGTTGATCCAATCGATGTCGCGCAACGTGGTGAGCCCGACCGGAACCTCGTGGTCGCAGTCGACGACGATGTACGTGACTTCGCTCGGCGGCGAGCCCTGACCGAGTGCGCGGAACCACGCCTCTTCCCCGACTTCGGTGATCGGGAAGCGCCGGCCGAGCGCCGGAAGATGAATCGCCGGGTCGTTGCGACAGCGGCGCGTGAAGGTGAGGTCACCGAGCTCGACCGCTCGCAGCTTGACCGATCTGGTGTCTGTCATCAGTGGCTCAACAAGGAGGTTGCCCGGCGACCACTCGAACAAGTGGCGCTCGAACAATTGATGGTACGCGATGGCCGGAACCCCACGCGCCATAGTCTCTCCTCGTGGAAGGCGAATTCGTGACGTCCGACGATCCGGAGATCACCGAAGAAACGCCCCGCGTCGAACGCGCGTCCCGCCTCCCCGACCAGCTCGCGGTGATCTCCGGGGTCGTGATCGCGGCGCTGGTGCTCGCCGCGTTGATCACGCTCCTGGTCGCGACGCGCCGGGGTCTCGATCTCACCGACGAGAGCGACTACATCCAGTCGGAGCTCCACGCGGGCGCCTATATCCGCGCGAGCACGGAATTCCAGCTGCTGCTCGGTCCGGTGCTCTCACTCGTCAGGCACGTCTGGCTCCTGCGCGTCACCAAGCTGTTGGGGCTCGTGGCTGCGCACGCGTTCCTCGCGTGGTGCTTCGTGCGGACCGCGCCGACGCTCGTCGGCGCCCGATTCAAACGGGCGGATCGCATCGCCGTGAGCGCGGCGATCATCGCGGGCGGCCTCGCGGTCTCGCGTGTGCTGCCACAGACTCCGGGCTACAACGACCTCACTGTCTTCTTCGTCGTCTCGGTGTCGGGCCTCCTGCTCCTGCTCGCCGATCGGCGCGTCGCGCCCCGCTGGGAACCGGTCGCGTGGTTCGCGGTGGGCGTGGTCATCTGGTTGCAGTTCCTTGCTCGATGGCCCTCGACCACGGCCATCGTTCCCCTCGCGGCGATCGCGTTCCTCTGGACCGGGACCCAGCTCTCCCGGCTGGTGCGGCGCGGTCTCGGCGTCGTCGCGGGCGTCGCCGTCGGGGCAGTCGCGACCCAGCTCTTCCTCGCGCCCGTTCCCGACATCCTTCGCGGCATCCACCACGGAAACGCCGACGCGGCGGCCGCCCTCGCGTACAGCCGGAGCCATCTGCTGCACCAGTACGTGACCAACCTCTCCGATCTGCTGCGCGTGATGTCGCACTCGTTCTGGTACCTCCTCGTCGCGGCCGTCGTTGTCGGGCTCCTGATCGGAACCGACCGGTACGCGCGCCCGGCCGCGCTCGCGGCCGCGCTCGGCCTCGTCGTCGTCACGCCCGTGTTCATTCACAGCGGGCGCGCGCACGGAGGAGTCGAGCCCTTCGGAGGGATCGGGCTCCCGTTGTTGCTCGCCCGATCGGTGCTGATCCCGCTCTACGTCGCGCTCGCGGTGCTGGCCGCCGCGGCCGCGTTGATCGTCAATCGCGACACCCGGCCGACGTGGCGCGGGCTGGTTGTGATCGTGGCCCTGCTCGGTTCCCCGTTCCTCGGTGGGCTCGGCAGCAACAACCCGATCTGGTACAGCGCGGCGTTGAACCCGGGGCTCTGGATCGCGGCCGCGCTGGCGTTGTGCGCGCTCACGCACCGCGAGCACGGCCGGATTCTCGTGCACGGGCTGGCGTTCGCGTTGGCGGCACTCATCGCCTTCACGGCCTTCGACGGCACCTGGCACCACCCGTACCGCCAAGCCCCGCTCGCGGCCCAGACGACCGCCGTCGGCATCTCCGGCCCCCTCAGCGGCCTGAAGGTCGACCCGGCGACCGCGTCGTTCCTGCAGCAGGTCCGGGCGACGGCCGACGCCGTGGCCGCGGCCGAGCCGACCGACATCGTCGTGTGGGCCGGCCTGGCCCCCTACAACGCGTACGGCCTGCCCGGAGCGTCGGTGGCCAGCGGGCTCTCACAACCGCTTTTCGCGTGGCTCTCGGCGCCCTATTTCGCGGGCCGGTCGCTCGCCGCGGCCTGCGCGAACCACAGCCGCGGCGTGCTCCTCATCACCGACCCGAGCCAACCCCCGAGCTTCACCACCGACCCGTTGCTCATGGTGCCGTGCGCGGGCCGCACCTGGATCCAGCGGGACCCGATCGACGGCCTCTCGGTCCAGTTCGCGGGGCCGCTGGCCTGACGGCGAACGGGCGCGCAACGCGCCGCCGGCGCCGGCTACACCGCGCGCGGGAAGACGTTGACGCCGACGGTCCAGCCCAGCGCGACGAGCGGAGCGACCATCGACGGGGGGACGACGAGCCGCACCGCCGGCTCCAGACCGATCGGGAACATCCGCGTGACGATCCCGGCCGCCGCGGTCGGGTCCGCGACCTGGTACAGCCCGTACATGTGGTACGCCTGGTTCACCCGAGGCGTGTCCATCCCGCCGATGAGCGCGATGAACCAATAGTCGACCCAGTCGACTCGCGGATCGAGATCGCCGAGGTCGACGTACGAGAACGATTCGGGGACGGCTCCCGTCCGTTTGATCTGCGCGTTCGTGGAGTCGACCGCGTCGAGAAAGCTGCCGGCGGCCGCATCGGTGGTGGTGTCGAGGCGCGACCAGTGGTCGTGCGCCATGAATCCCGGCGCCGCCTGGCCGTTCGTGAGCGTCTGTTGCCTCGGACCGACGTAGCCGTCGACCTGGAACACGGCGACGCACGCCAACACGGCCGCCATACCGACGAGGAGCGCACGCGATCGTGACTCGCGAAGTTGCGGAGTGAACCTCGACACCGCGTCGGCGAGGAGCAGCGCGAGCCCGATGAGCGATACCGCGGCCACGACGTCGCCGAGCTTCTCGCCGTAGTAGCTCACCGCCGCGACCTGTCCGAAAGGAGTGGAGGCGATCTCGTACGCGATCAGCGCGATCACGCCGAGCCCGCCGGCGACCGCGGGCGCGCCGAACACGAAGGTGACGACCGTCTCGTGCGTGAGCACGTGCCGCACGACGACGGCGGCGAGCAGGGCGAATGTGGACGCGAACACGAGCCACCACGGCGTCTGCGGGATGCCGCCGTTCGTCAGGAGGTGACTGGCGCCGAGGTGCAGCGTCAGCAGGATCGGCGCGGCCATGGCGAGCGCCGTGAAGGCGACCGCCGCGGCCGCGACCGGGCGCCGGCCCCCGACTCCCGCATACCGCCAGAGCCGGATCGTGGCGACCGCGACCGTCGGCGCCGCGACCAACGCGATCGGCCACCAGTTGTACACGCCGACGAGCATCAGACCGCTGACGACGAAGAACGACGCGGGCGGTCGCAACGTCGATCTGAGCAGCAGCGAGGGCGCGACCGCGACTGCCATCACCGCGATGCCCACGTTCGGGAACCCGGCATAGACCGTGATCGACATCACGCCGACCGCAAACAGCTGCGCGACCACAGCCATCGAGACCAACGCGCCGAACGCATGGTCGCGGCACAGCCGCGCGACCGCAACGCAACCCAGCACGACCGCGATACCCGCGGTCACGACCACGGCCACCGTGTAGATGTCGACGAGCGAGCGCGCGGAGCTCGGCGGGTTGCGATACCAGAGCCGGATCCACTGCGCCCAGGTCTGGTGCCAGCCCTGCGGATATTCCCAACCGAAGTACTTGACGCCGGTCGGCGACTTGGGCTGGACCGTCACGAAGCTGCCGAGCTTCAGATTCAAACGGATGAAGTTCAGGTGCGTCGCGTTGTCCCAACCCTGCAGCGTCGCGCCGCCCGACGGCAGCAGCATCCGCAGCCGGCCCGCGACGCTTTGCCGCAAGAACGGCAACGCCCACCAGATCGTGACGACCGCACCGATGGCGAGCGCAACCGCTTCCGCCGGAGTCATCCGCCGGCGCTCGCCCCGCCCCGTGCGCCGGACGCGCAGTTGGTGAGCGACGGCGACGCCGACGACGAGCGCGAGCAGGATGCCCTCGACGTCGACGCGGCTGCCGAGCTTCGGGATCCAGCCCAACAGCGGGAGCCAACCCAACAGCGCCGCGGCGGCGATCAGGAACCGGTCGGCCCACCAGTCGGGCCCGGGGAGCAGGACGATCGCGACGACGGCCAGCGCGACCGCGAACGGCCCGACGACGACACCGAGGAGGCGCAGCACCAACGTGAGCACGCCGGCGACGAGCCCCACCCGGATCGAGGGGTCGCGCGCCCACGAGGCGAAGGTCCCGGATGCCCCGGTCGCGGGGTCTCGGACCGCGGCCTCGTGAGTCGGGCCCTCCGAAATTCCAATTCCGCCCACCGAGCGGGATCGTAGTCGCGCACTTGGGGCAGGAAAAGGGTCAGTTGTCCGACAGCGCCCGCTTCGCGGGCCTCTATCCTTGAGCACTATGCAACTGCGGGGGGCGCGAATCCTCATGACCGGCGGCGCGGGTTTCGTCGGCTCGCACTTCGTGCGCAATCTGCTCGAAGCCGGGGCGTCGGTCACGGTCTACGACAACTACTCGACCGGCTCCGACGAGAACCTCGCCGGCCTCGACGGCGACCTGAAGGTCGTCCGGGGCGACATCCTCGACTACGAGTCGCTGCGCGACGCGGCGCGGGACCACGACGCGATCTCGCACCAAGCCGCCCAGCTGGAGATCACCCGGTCGATCGGCGATCCCGTGTTCGACCTCACGACCAACACGATCGGCACGCTGAACGTCCTGAAGGCCGCGGCCGAGGTCGGCATCCAAAAGGTGGTCGAGGCGTCATCAGCCGGTGTCTACGGCCAGGCCGTCACCGACCTGCAGGACGAGACCCATCCCACCGACCCCAACTGGGAGTACGGCGTCAGCAAGCTGGCGTGCGAGAAGTACGCCGCGATCGCCTGCGAGCGCACCCCCGGCCTCGCGGTGGCCAGCCTCCGCTACGCCATCGTGTACGGCGAACGGGAGTGGTACGGCCGGGTCTTGACGCTGTTCCTCAAGCGCGCGCTCGACGGCCAGTCCCCTGTCGTGTTCGGCCGCGGCGACCAGGTGCGCGACTTCGTGTACGCCGGCGACATCGCGCGGTTGCACCGGAGTTGCCTCGAGACGGACTTCGCCGGGCATCTCGTGCTCAACGGGTCGACCGCCGTCGGCACCTCGGTCCTCGATCTCGCCAACGCCATCTGCGACGTCGTGGGCGAGCGCATGGAGCCCATCTTCGACGACGTCTCCGAAGGCGAGGTGTCGGCGTTGGCCGGCGGCCGCATGCGGCTTCCGTCCGAGCTCCAGGCCATGCGCATGAGCTATGCCCGCGCCCAGGCGACTGTCGGCTGGGAGCCGCAAGTGTCACTGCGCGAGGGTCTCGAGCGCGAATGGAAGTGGTTACAGGAGCATCCACACCGGTGGAACGAGATGAGCTATTGAGCCCCGATCCAATTCGATCCGCCGCCGACCCGGACCGCCTCGACGAGATCGGTCGCGATTACGACCCGTCGGACCCGTCACAGCATTTCGACTACTGGCTGAAGCGCCTGCAGGTGAAGTGCATCACGCCGTGGCTGCGCGGCGCGCGCACGCTCGAGCTCGGCTGCGCCACCGGCGAGTTGACCTCCCTGCTCGAGCCGCTCGTCGATCGGTACGACGTCGTCGAGGGCTCGCCGCACAACGTGGAGATCGCGTCGGCGCGCGTACCCCGCGCCAACTTCACCCTTTCGATGTGGGAAGACTTCGAGCCGCAGGCTCGCTACTCCGACATCGTGCTCTGCAACGCGATCGAGCACGTCCAAGACCCGAGATCGCTCCTCACGCGAGCTCGTGACTGGCTCGAACCCGACGGCCGCATCCACATCGTCGTCCCCAACGGTCACTCGCTGCACCGGCTCGTCGGGGTGGAGCTGGGCTTCCTGCCGGAACCACTCCACCTTTCCGACGGTGATCGATCGCAGGGGCACCTGCGCAACTACACGGTCGACTCGCTGCTCAGTGAGGTGCGCGGCGCCGGCCTGCGCGTCGCGAATCTCCAACCGGTGTTCCTGAAGGTGCTCTCGAACCCGCAGATGTTGAGCTGGAGCCGGGAGCTCATCGAGGCGATGCACACGGTCGCGCAACGCTTCCCCGAGCACGGAGCCGAGATCTACGCGGTGGCCGAGCGCGCGTGACCTCCGTCCTGCTGCTCGGTGCCGGCGGGAGCGCGGCCGAGAACGTCGCCGACGCGCTGCGACGCGCCGCGCGCGGCTACCGGATCGTCGGCGCTGACGCATCCAACGTGAAGCTCCAGCTGTCGAGCGCCGACGAGCGCGTCGTCGTTCCCCGCGCCGACGCCACCTCGTACGTCGAGGCGATCGCGTGGGCGGTGAAGAAGTTCGGCTGTGACGTGGTGCACCCCCAGCCCGACCCCGACGTGCGCGAGATCGGCGCCGCGCGCGACCGCATCGGCGCGCGCACGTATCTCCCGACCCAGGCCGTGCTCGCGGTGGCGGCCGACAAGCTGCGGTTCGCGCAGCAGATGCGCGACGCGGGAGTGGCCGTGCCCGAGGCCGCGACCTACGAGAACGCCGCGAGCGTCGTCGACGTGACCGACGCGCTCCTGGCCCGCCACGAGCGGGTCTGGGTCCGCGCCCGGGTCGGGGCGGGCGCGCGCGCGTCGCTTCCGGTCCGCACCGGCCTGCAGGCCGATGCATGGATCCGCTGGTGGGTCGACGAACGCAACATGCACGTCTCCGACTTCATGGTGTCGGAGATGCTGCCGGGTCGCGAGTTCGCGTATCAGAGCGTGTGGCAGGACGGTGAGCTCGTCTCCGGGCAGGCGCGCGAACGGGTCGAGTACCTCTACGGGCACCTCACGCCGAGCGGGCAGACCTCGACCCCGTCGGTCGCGCGCACGGTCGACGAGCCCACGGTCGACGATCTGGCGATCCGCGCGATCCGCGCGCTCGACCCCCGGCCGTGCGGCGCGTACTGCGTCGACATCAAGGAGTCGGCGACGGGTCTCCCCAACGTCACCGAGATCAACGCCGGACGCTTCTTCACGACGTCCAATTTCTTCGCGGCGGCCGGTCTGAACATGCCCGACATGCTCGTGCAGTGCGCGCTCGGCGAGCGGCCGCCGCGCACCGGCACTTCACCGCTTGCCGCCGATCTCTACTGGATACGCATGGTCGACATGGGCTACGCGTTGGTGCCCGGCGACGAGCTCGATCGCCTGCCGCGGTTCGACGCGCAGACGTGAACCGGGCGCTCGGCGAGGCGGTCATCTCCGACTTCGACGGGACCCTCGCGCGGCTCGAGGTCCCGTGGCAGGCGCTGCGCGAGACCCTCTCGGTCGGCCGTATCGACGAGCTCTGGCTCGACGCCGACATGGGCCGCTGGGAGACCGTCGCTCGCGCCGAGGTCGACGCGGCGCGTACCGCCTCGCCGCTGCCCGCGGTCATGGATGCGCTCAGCGACGTTCGGGTGGTGACGGTGCTCACCAGCAACGACGAAGCCGCAGTCGAGATGTTCCTCGACCGGTGGCCGGAGCTCGGCGCGAAGGTCCGCGCGGTCGTCGGGCGCCGCGCGCTCGGTGGCCCGAAAACGGACTTCCACGTCTTCTCGGCGGGTTACGCCGGCTGCGTCCGCGCGATCGGCGCGACCGGCGCGAGCCACGCTCCGATCGCCTACATCGGCGATATGAGCTATGAACTCGACTATGCCCGACGGCTCGGCGCGACCGCCTTCGACGTGAAAGACATCCAGGCGCCTTCGCAACCCCCCGGTGAGGGATAGCCGGCCGTGCGGATCGCGCTGCTCAACAATTTCTTCGTACCCAGACCGAGTGGGAGCGTGCACCTCACCGAAGGGCTCGCGAAGAGCCTCACGGCGCGCGGGCACGACGTGATCGTCATCACCGCCGCGCACAAGGACGCGCCCGCCGAAGAGATCCGCGACGGCTACCGCGTCGTGCGGTTGCCGTGCTGGGCGCCGCCCAAGACCCGGCTGTCGTTCAACTACGACATCCCGATGACCTTCGGCCCGCGGAACCTTCGCCGCTTGTTCCGCATCCTCGACGACTTCGGGCCCGACGTCGTGCATCAACACGGACAGTTCTTCGACCTCACCTGGATGAGCGCGATCTGGGCCCGCCGGCGCGGCGTGCCCACCGTGTTGACCGTGCACACCGCGCTCATCCACGCCGATCGCGCCGCGGGCGCGCTCCTGTGGCTCGGCGACGCGCTGTTCGTCCGCCCGATGACCAGCATCGGACGTCCGCACGTCGTGCTCATCGACTGGTTCATCGACTCCTACGTGCGGTCGCGCTACCACCTTCCCGAAGACCGGATGACCCACATCGTCGTGGGCGTGGATCCCGAACGCTTCGTCGGACAAGACCGCTCGGCCGCGCGCGAGGAGCTCGGCATCGGTGATCGTCCGATGATCCTGTCGGTCGGGCACGTGATTCCCTTCATTCGCGACCGGCTGCCGCTCATCCGCGCGCTGCCGCGGCTCGTCGAGCGCAGGCCCGACATCGTCGTGGTCGTCGTCGGCAACGTCTTCGACGGCTCGTTCCTCGAGCTCGCCGACGAGCTCGGGGTGCGCGACAACGTGATCTCGGTCGGCGAAGTGCCGAAGGACGAGGTACCGAAGTACGTCGCCGCGGCCGACGTGGAAGGGCACGACTTCCACAACTTCGGGTTGGGCACCGCCAGCCTCGAAGTGATGGCCGCGGGAATTCCGGTGGTGTCGGTCGTGCGCGAGGACAACTTCCCCGGCCTCCACCTACGGTCGTGGGAGAACGTCGTGCGCGTGCCCGAAGACGACCCGGTCGCCCTCGCCGACGCGATCCTGAAGCTCCTCGACGATCCCGAGCTCGCGGCGCGCGTCGGCGCCGCGCAGCGCCGGTTCATCCTCGAGAACTTCTCGATCGAAGCGGTCACCAGCAAGCACGAGGCGCTCTACGCGCGGGTCACCTCGCGCGGCTGACGATCGTCTCGGGGACCTAGCCCGGCGGACGCTTCGAGGCTTCGCGCCCGACCTCGACGATCTTGGCCACGACGGCGTGGGGCGGACGCAGTGAGTCGAGCTCCTTCGCGGCGTCGCCTTCGCCCGAGGCAAGCGCGACGAAGTGCTCGAGCTGCGACACGAGCGGCTCGCGCGCGTTCTGCACGACCGGGATGTCCATGACCGTCTGCTGGCGGTACCCGTGGCCGCCGCCTTCCAAGAAGTCCGCGCCCACGTGCCGGTACACGGTGATGTCCTGGCGCACGAGATCGACCTCGACCATCCGCTCGAGCTCGTAGATCACGAGGCTCCGCAGCTTGCGCTGCGAGATCCGGCTGGCCGAGAGCGCCGCGAGCATCCCGTCGAACTGCAGGCTCGCCTCGATCACGTCCTCGGCACCCGGCGACGAGTAGGGATGCGCGTAGGAGAAGTGCGCCGTCACGTCGTCGGGCACCCCGCCGGCGAGCCGCAGCATGAAGTCGACGTCGTGGATCAAGAGGTCGTACGCCACGCCACTCGCGATGCGCGCCAGGTACGGCGAGTGACGAATCGTGACCGCGTGGGTGGGCTCGTCGACGATCTCGACCGCAGTGAGGAGCGCCGAGTTGAACCGCTCCAAGAGGCCGCAGGTCATCGGCACGCCGAGTTGACGCGCCCGGTCGATGAGGGCGTCGACTTCCGCGAGGTCCTCGGCGATCGGCTTCTCGACAAGCACCGGCTTGCCCTCGTCGAGCGCCCGCATGGCCCATTCGACGTGCGAGCCGGTGGGTGACGCGACGATCAGGGCGTCGATGCCGCGGAAGGAGTCGAGCTCGGGGAACCAGCGCGACCGCCAACGCTCGGCCAGCGCCTCGCCGGCCTCGGCGTCGGGGTCGATCACACACGCAAGCTCGGCCTCCATCGACTGGGAGACGACGCGAGCGTGCAACGCGCCCATCGCTCCCGAACCGACGATGGCGATCCTGACCGGAGCGATCTTCACGGACACGCCGTTCGGGCGCTAGGCGCCCAGCGACGCGCGGACCGCATCGACGATGTGGTCGAGGTCGGCGGCCGCCAGGCTCGTGTGCACCGGCAGCGAGAGGACCTCCCGGGCCACGGCGCGCGCCACCGGCACGTCGCTCGCGACGACGTTCGGGTGCGCGAGGTAGCAGTCGTAGTCGAAAACAACACGCGGGTAATATATGCCGCTTTGCACGCCTCGCGACGCAAGCTGCGCCGCGAGCGCGTCCCGGTCGAGCGCGGCTTCGCCGGTCACGCGGACCGTGTACTGATGGAACACGTGGCGGTAGCCGGGCGTCACCACCGGGGTCACCAACCCGGGAATGCCGGCCAGGCCGGCGGTGAGCCGGGCCGCGTTCGCTTGCCGCTGCTCGATCGTCGCGTCGAGGCGCGCCAGTTGCGGGAGCGCGATCGCCGCTTGCACGTCGGTGAGCCGGAAGTTGGTGCCCGCGAACTCGTACTCGTAACGGGCGCGCATGCCATGGTTCCGCAGCAGCCGCAGCCGGTCCGCGAGGTCGTCGTCGTTGGTGGTGACGATCCCGCCCTCGCCGGTCGTGAGGTTCTTGGTCGCGTAGAACGAGAAGGTGCCGAGCCCGGCGCCCCCGACCCGACATTTGCCGATCGCCGCGCCGTGCGCCTGCGCCGCGTCTTCGATGATCGCAGCACCGTGTTGGTCGGCGACGGCCGTGACCGCCGCCATGTCGGCCGCCTGACCGTAGAGGTGCACCGGCATCACGACCCGGGTGCTGTCGGTGCACACGTCGGCCAGCGAGACCGGATCCACGTTGAACGACGCGCGATCGATGTCGGCGAACCGGGCGCGGGCCCCGCACTCGAGGATTGCATTCAAGGTGGCGACGAACGTGAAGGCGCTCGTGACGACCTCGTCGCCGGGCCCGACGCCCAGCGCACGCATCGCGGCGACCAGCGCCACCGTGCCGTTGGCGACCGCGACCGCGTGCCGGGTGCCGCAATAGGCCGCGAACTCGCGTTCGAGGCGCTCGACCATCGGGCCTTGTGCGAGCTGGCCCGATCGGAGGACCTCGATCACGAGGCGCTCTTCGTCGGCGCCCAGGACGACTGCCGAGATCGGGATCACCGATCTCCTCGAGGGTTGGCTATCCCCAACACTGGAACGTTCCGCTGACGAGCAACGCGCACGACTGGTCGTCGGATGCGGCCATGGAGCTGATCCCGGTCACGACCGTCGCCGGCACCGCGTACGCGGAGTCTTCGGTGTTGCCGTTGCCGAGCTGACCGGCGGCGTTGTATCCCCAACAGGCCGCAGTGCCGTCGGCGAGCAGCGCGCACGCATGGAAGTCGCCGAGTGTGACGCTCACCGCGCCGGTCAGATCCGTGACCACTCCCGCGGTGACCGATTCGGGGGTCACCGATCCGAAGCCGAGCTCCCCGTGCCCGTTGTAGCCCCAACACTCCACGGAGCTGTTGACCAGCACCGCACACGCCGAGGCGGAGTCGGTCTTCATCGCGATCGAGGTCACCCCGCTCAGGTTGAGCACCGAGACCGGAGCCGACGAGTCCGTCGTGCTGTCATTGCCGAGCTCGCCGAAGCCGTCGTAGCCCCAGCATTCCACGCCCGAGGTCGCCATCAACGCGCAGGAGTCGAAGTCCTCGGCCGTGAGCGCGGTGACACCGGCCAGCCCGGGCACCGAGATCGGGCTCCCGGAGGCCTGCACACTGCTGTTCCCGAGCTCGCCGCGGAGGTTCCAACCCCAGCACTGGACGGCGCTCGCGACGGACACCGCGCACGTGTGGTGATCGCCCGACGCGAGCGCGATCACGCCGCTCAGCCCGCCGACCGGCGCGGCAATCGGGTCCTGGCCGCCGATGGTGCCGTTGCCGAGCTCGCCGAAGAGGTTGTAACCCCAGCAGTCGACCGTTCCGCTCACCAACAACGCGCACGAGAAGTGCCGGCCGACGTCGACCGCGATCGCGCCGGTGACGCCGATGACCGCGACCGGACTCCCCGAGTCGACCACGGTGCCGTTGCCGAGTTGACCTTCCTCGTTGTCACCCCAGCACTCGACCGTGCCGTTCCCGAGGAGCCCGCACGTGTGGTGCGCGCCCGACGCGAGCGCCGTCATCGCCGTGCCGCCGGTCACGCCGCTGACGGCAACCGGGAGTTTCGCGTTCACCAGCGAATTATTGCCCAACTGGCCGGTGTTGTTGAGCCCCCAGCAGCGAACCGACCCGTCGACCAACGACGCGCACGAGAACTGCGTACCGGCGCCGACCGCGGTCGCTCCGGTCAGGTTGTTGACCGGCACCGGCACTTTCGTGACCGGCGCCGGCGCCTTCGCCTTGGCGCTGCTCTTGGTGACCGCGAGGTTCCCCAACTGCCCGGAGGTGTTCAGGCCCCAGCACTGCACCGTGCCCCCAACCAGCAACGCGCACGAGTGTGCAGTCCCGGCGGCGATTCCGATCGCGGTCGTGAGTCCGCTCACCGTCACGGGAACCTTCGCGTTCGCGACGGAGTTGTTCCCCAACTGGCCCGAGACGTTCTGGCCCCAGCACTTCACGGTCCCGCCGACCAGCAACGCTCACGAGTGCCGCGCGCCGACGGCGATTGCCTTCGCACCGCTGATGCCGCTCACGGGCACGGGAGCCTTCGCGTTCACGAGCGAGTTGTTGCCCAACTGGCCGGTCGAGTTCAGCCCCCAACACTTCACCGTGCCGCCCACCAACAACGCGCACGAGTGATACGTGCCCGCCGCGATCGCGGTGACGCCACTGAGGCCCGACACCGCGACCGGAACCGTCGAGTTCGTGAGCGACCGGTTGCCCAGCTGCCCGTAGGTGTTCTGCCCCCAGCAATCCACCGTGCCGCCCACGATCAAGGCGCACGAATGGCGAGCACCGGCCGCGATCGCCGTCGCGCCGGTCAGGCCGAACACCGACACGGGAACCTTCGACGTTGCGAGCGAGTTGTTCCCGAGCTGGCCCGAGCTGTTGAGCCCCCAACACTGCACGGTGCCACCGACCGACAGCGCGCACGAGTGGAACGTGCCGGCCGCGATCGCGGTGATCGCGAACACCGCAGAAGTCACCG
>Ga0265338_10003327_pt1 | contig 22730 bp, 23 predicted proteins | sample 42126metaG_FD_193579 | JGI IMG/M metagenome (GOLD analysis project Ga0265338, IMG submission 193579) | Rhizosphere microbial communities from Carex aquatilis grown in University of Washington, Seatle, WA, United States - 4-21-26 metaG | ecosystem: Host-associated > Plants > Roots > Rhizosphere... | reverse complement strand
ATTTGTACCAGCATTTAAGGCCACCACGCATCTTCCTCCATTTATTGGAATATTGTTTGGCTTAAGTATTCTGTGGATTTATACAGAGATAATTTATCATAATAAAAAGCATATTGAAGAAAATAGAAAGGCTCGTATTTCCCATATTCTTTCGCGCATAGATACCTCCACCCTATTATTTTTCTTAGGTATTCTGATGTCGGTGGCAGTATTACAAGTTTCAGGTATATTGAGCATCGCTGCTCAGTTTTTAGATAAGCATGTAGGAAATTATTATTTAATTAATGTTTTTATTGGTTTAATATCTTCTATAGTTGATAATGTGCCTTTGGTAGCAGGAGCTATGGGTATGTATGATATCTCTATTGATCCAACTTCAATTTTTGCTTTAGGTGGTTCGTTTTGGGTATTCCTTGCATATTGTGCCGGAGTGGGTGGAAGCATATTTATTATAGGTTCGGCTGCAGGCGTTGTAGTAATGGGTTTGGAGAAGATTAATTTCATTTGGTATATGAAACGAATTTCATTAATTGCTTTGCTAGGATACTTATCCGGTGCTGCTATTTATGTACTCCAAGTGAGTTGTATTTTACCATTATTCCATTAAACTATTAAAAAATGGATGTACTAAAGAGTGTATAAATTATTTACACCTTTTTATATTTTATTTAACTTATATCTAAACATAAGTTTATTAGGGCTATTGTTAAATAAAAAAATATTATTTTTGCATATAACATTATCATTTTCATTTTATCAATTTACTCGCATGAATATGGACACACTTGATTTAAACAAGGAATCTCTCCTCGAAGTAGCACAAGAACCAACTATTGTTGAAGAAGTTCTTGAGATTACGATGCCTCAAACTGAAGAAGCACCAATAAAGAAAAAAGAAGTACAGCAGAATTATGCTGAATTATCTAAAGCAGAGCTTGTTGAAAAACTGCGAAGCTTGTTGGAGCATACAGATGATGACAAACTTAAGTTTGAAGTCGATTCAATTAAACTACAGTTTTATAAAAAACATAAACAAGAACAAGAAGCTAAAAGTGCTTCTCCAAGTGAGGACGAGGAAGCTACAAGTACACCTGAAGTAGATGTATATGAAGTGGAATTGAAAGCTCTGTTAAATGATTTCAAAGATAAAAGAGCCAAGCAAAATGCAAATGCAGAAGCAATAAAAGGTAAAAACCTTGAACATAGACAAGCAATTGTAGATAAAATAAAGACATTTCTTGATAAGCCGGAAACCATTCATGAGCATATGGCTGAATTTAGAAAATTGCAACAAGAATGGAGAGAAGCAGGTACTATTCCGGCTTCGAGTGCCAGCCATTTATTTAAAAACTACAATTTATATGTAGAGAATTTCTACGATTTGCTTAAAATGAATAACGACTTGCGCGATTATGATTTTAAGAAAAACTTGGAGCTCAAAACTGCACTTTGTGTGGCAGCGGAAATATTAGATAAAGAATCGGATGCAGTTGTTGCTTTTCAAAAACTACAACTAATGCACGAAGAGTGGGCTCATATCGGTCCGGTGGAAAAAGATCTGCGTGATGAACTTTGGCTGCGTTTTAAAAATGCCTCTACTCTTATAAACAAAAAACACCAAGGACATTTTGAAGCGGTAAAAGAACAAGAAGAGGCAAACTTGCAACAAAAAGTACTTATTTGTGAGGCGTTGGATACTATTGATTACGATTCGTTGAAAACCTTCAAAGATTGGGAAGAAAAAACAGAAGAGTTAATCAAAATACAACAAGCATGGAAAGCCATTGGTTTTGCACCTCGCAAAATGAATGTAAAAATATATGAGCGTTATCGCACTGCTTGTGATACCTTTTTTGCTAAGAAAAGTGATTTTTACAAAGTAATCAAGGAAGAATTAAATACCAATCTGGAAAAGAAGAAAGCATTGGTTGCTCAGGTTGAGGCTTTGAAGGATGATTCTAACTGGAAAGAAACCACACAAAAAATGATTGCCATTCAAAAAGAATGGAAGGCCATAGGTTCTGTTCCACGCAAACAATCGGATTTTGTTTGGAAACAATTTATTGCTGCTTGTGATTATTTCTTTGAGCAAAAAGAAAAGAATTTTTCTTCTTTGAAAACAGTTGAGCATGAGAACTTGGATAAGAAAAATGAACTGATTCTGAAAATAGAGAACTTCAAAAGAACGGAAGATCTTTCAGATTCCGTGGCAGCTCTTAAAGAACTTGTAGCAGAATGGAATACCATTGGTCATGTACCTTTCAAAGAAAAAGACAAAATTTATAAAAGGTATCGTGAAGCATGCGACAAGCAATTTGAAGTTTTGAATGTAGATGCGCATAATCGCCACATCGATACCTTTAAAGTAAGTAAGGAATCGATGGAAGGCAAAGATAAGAACCATCTATTTAGAGAACGCGATAAAATGCTTCGTCAATTTGAAGCCCTTAAAAGTGAATTGTTGACTTGCGAAAACAACTTCGGATTCTTTACTTCAAATGCCAAGAAACCAAGCCCAATGATTTTGGAAATGCAAAAGAACATTGATAAATTAAAAGAAGAAAAGGATTTATTGCTAAAGAAGATTCAATTGATTGAAGCACAATTAGCTTAAATCAATTAATAATGAACAATTAATAATTAAAATACAAAGTCGCAGCCCTCTTTTTTGGAGGGCTGTTGAGTTTAAAACATTATGCAACATACCCTACAACTCACGCTTACTCCCGAACAGGCAGCCGTTTTTACGCAATTGAAAGCCGCTGTTGCCAGTGAGTTGGATATTGATACTAATCGCATTGTCGAAATTCAGATAGAACGCAAAAACATTGATGCCCGTGGTCGTTTCCCCAAAGTAAACCTCACGGTGCAAGTATATGTGGACGAAAAACCAATAGTAAAGAAAACCGATTACTTCAATTTTCACGATGTTTCTAAGAAACCACAAGTAATCATTGTGGGAGCAGGCCCGGCAGGTTTATTTGCAGCACTTCGATTGATCGAACTTGATTTATGTCCTATCGTTTTAGAACGAGGCAAAGAAGTGAGCGACCGTAAAAAAGATATTGCCACACTCAGCCGGAACGAAGCATTGAATGTGGAATCCAACTACTGCTTTGGCGAAGGAGGTGCCGGTACGTTCTCCGACGGTAAACTATATACCCGTTCCAAAAAGAAAGGTGATTCGCAACGAGTATTTGAATTGTTTCATTTTCATGGAGCACAAGACGAAGTGTTGTACGAAGCACATCCGCATATTGGCACAGATAAATTACCAGTCGTGATTAAGAATATGCGCGAAACCATTATCCGTTGTGGTGGACAAGTGCTGTTTAGTAAAAAGGTAAGTGACTTCTTACTCGAAGGGAAAAAGATAAACGGTGTGCAAACCGCTGATGGTGAAACGTACAAAGCAGAAGCAGTTGTATTGGCTACCGGACATTCCGCCCGTGATATATACGAATTACTTTTTAGCAAAGGTATTGCTCTTGAAGCAAAAGGTTTCGCGATGGGAGTGCGTGTGGAGCATCCGCAGGAATTGATTGATAAAATACAATATAAAGGCAACGAGCGTGGCGAGTATTTGCCAGCTGCCACGTATAATTTGGTAGAACAAGTGGATGGGCGGGGAGTGTATTCCTTCTGTATGTGTCCGGGTGGACATATAGTGCCTGCGGCGACGGCTGAAAAAGAAATTGTGGTAAACGGCATGTCTGCTTCACAACGCAATTCTCCTTATGCCAATTCAGGTATAGTAGTGGAGATTCGTCCGGAAGATTTGGGTAACTGGTCGCAACATGGCGTAATGGCAGGTTTACGTTTTCAGGAATATGTAGAACAAATGGCTTTTAATAATAATGGTGGTTTGGGACAAGTAGCTCCGGCACAACGCCTGAAAGATTTTGTAAAAGGAACGCTTTCGGTAGATTTGCCGGAATGTTCGTACCTGCCGGGATTGATTTCTTCACCACTGCACTTTTGGTTACCACCTCTTATTGGCAAACGATTGCGTGAAGCATTTAAAATATTTGATAGTAAAATGCATGGCTACTTAACCAACCAGGCCGTAGTGGTCGGTGTAGAAACGCGTTCTTCCTCACCGGTGCGTATTCCGCGAGATAAAGAAACGATGCAACATATCGAAATAGAAGGCCTGTATCCTTGCGGTGAAGGAGCCGGATATGCAGGAGGCATCACCTCCTCGGCTATTGATGGGATGAATTGTGCGGAGAAGGTTGCAAGTAATTTGAAATAACCCCTAAATCCCCTAAAGGGGACTTTGGAGAAATAAAACATTTTCAATTTACTCATAGATAGAATTAATAAGAAAAACAACATTATGCACAACTCCATAGCCCCCTTTAGGGGGTTGGGGGTCTAACTATTAATTATTAACTATTAATTATAAAGTTATGGACTTATTTGATCAAATTAGCGAAGACATCAAAAAAGCGATGTTAGCAAGAGACAAGGTGCGCTTAGAAGCCTTGCGTGGAGTGAAAAAAGAATTCTTGGAAGCTAAAACAGCTAAAGGTGGTGATGGAACCCTACCCCAAGAAGTGGCTGTAAAGATTCTACAGAAAATGGTAAAACAACGCAAAGATTCGGCACAGATATTCACCGAACAAAATCGCCCAGAACTGGCGGAAGTAGAAACAGCCGAAGTAGCTGTGATTGAAGAATACCTTCCTACACAAATGACGGATGCCGAACTCGAAGCTGCCGTTAGTGCAATTATTGCACAAGTAGGCGCAGCCGGCCCACAAGATATGGGTAAGGTAATGGGTGCTGCTTCAAAGCAATTAGCGGGAAAAACTGAAGGTAGATTGATTTCAGAAAAAGTAAAAGCGTTACTAAGCAAATAAGAACCTTTCCTCCAACCCCTTCCAAAAGAGGGGGAGAATGAACTACCCCTTCTAGAGCTGCAATAGCTTGGAGGGGTTTTCTTTTTCACAATACCCGTGATAAATTACACTCTCTCGGTTTTTGTGCGCGGGGCTTCGACTTCGCTCAGCCACCTTCCGACTATGCTTCATTTCGTATCCACATTGCCACGTTTCTTATCCACAATGGATCGTTTCGTATCCATAATGCCGTATTTCTTACCAACAATACATCTGACAACAAGTGAATTGAGTCTTAATTAAGTTCAATTGAGACTGACATGACTTCAATCGCTACTTAAGATTTTTCAATTGAGACAGACGGCGTTTCAACCTACACTGACACGACTTCAATTGAGTATGTCGGCTCTTCAATTGAGACTGACGACTCTTCAATCGCAACTGGTGGCTCTTCAATTGAGTCTGATGACTTTTTAATCGACTATGTTGACTCTTCAATTGACAATGTCGCTTCTTCAATTGAGTAAGTTGGTCGTTCAATCGTGTTTGTCGACTCTTCAATCGAGTAAGTTGCTCGTTCAATTGAGTATGTTGCCTCTTCAATTGAGTCTGACACTCATTCAATAGAGTTTGTCGGGTCTTCAATTGAGAATGAAAGCATTTCAATGTTACTGTTTCATAATGTGTGTTAGTGAATCATAATTTTTATAAGGTTCTCTTATTGTATTTAACAAAATAGTTAATGAGAAATGGTGATTGGGAATTTAAAAGTTTTAATTTTGGAAGAGGAATGAAATACAATGAACACACATTAAATAAATAATTATAATGAATTTAAGAGAATTAAAAGAAAAGGTTGAATCAACAATAGCTGATTTAAAAAATCATGGAGTTTTCCCTAAAGAAAATAATCTCTTCGATTTTAAACTTAAATTAAACTTTCAAAGTCTAACAGACAATCTTGAAATATTTCTTGTTAATTTCACAAAGGATATTATTTCTTTTTCCAACGGAGATGGTGGTATTATTTTAATTGGGATAAATGAAGATAAAGCAACAGGGAAACTTGATGATGTTGGTTTAGATGAAGCGAACTTTAATTTACTTAATCAAATAGACTTAAATTTAATAAGCCAGAAATTTGAGAAAATAACGAAGGTTGGGGTTTCAATTGATTTGCAATCATTTCAAATTAGCACTCGAAGATATTATTATTTACTAATAGAAAAACAGATTAACATACTAATACCAATTAATGATTTTCCTGATTATAAGCTAAAAAAAGGTGATGTGGTTTATAGAGCTTCTAGTAAAAACGAGTTGGCCAATAACTCTACACAAGACTTTAACCGATTTCTTCAAGTAAAGGCAAATGAAAAAAGCAAGGAATTTATGGAGATTTGGTCAAAACTACTGCCTGAAATGTTTAATATTAATCCTAGAGAAGTTTTAATTATTAATCCAGTTATTAATAAGGTTTATGGATTTAATGGGAAAGATAATGTGTTGTCAAGTAGTGAAATCGAAATAGATAAAGCAGATGGAAATGGAGTTTTCAATATTATATTAAATGCAATTTCTGCTGGAGAGATTGGGAAAATCACAAATAATGAAGGGAAACCATTATATAAAATAGTTGGAGAAATTAAAAGTATAGCGCCACGAAGTTCAATTTCTATGACAACTCTGCATGATGAAGTACAAAAAATATCAAATTATAAATTAAGTAGTGTTCAATTAAAATCAGTAATTTTTCATTTAAAGTGGGTTACTATTGAACAATTTAAAGTTGATAATTCCCCAGAGAATACAGTTAGTAATGAATTTCATGAATTTATTTGGTTAGATGTTTTTGATAAAATTAAAGGAAATAAGAAGATTGTGTTCTCTACAAATGCAATTGAAAAAATTGTACAGGTTATTAATGATGTCGATACACAAAAAATAATATTTAAAAAAGAATTGGAACCAAAGAATAAAATTTCAAGGATATAAGCACATTATTATGCTCCACTTGGCACAAGTCTAAATTGGTGACTTTGGTTCAAGTCTGTGACTTGGACCTAAAACGGAGACAGTTTCTAACTGTATAAGCGGTTGCAAACCGCTTAAATTATGAGTTTATCCCGATGTTCGAGATGAACCAAGGGAAAACCACCTAGAATTGAAACAAAAAAGGGTTTCCTACAAGTGACACAAATTAATTTTCGCATAATATTGACCTAATATTAAAACATTCTATATATTTGTCTTTAAGTTATCTACACCTTTAAAAAATCAACATTATGGACTCTATGAATTGTGTAACCGGGACAGCAGGCTGTTGCTGTCATCATCATCACCATCATTTAATGATGGCTATTTTTATATTAGCATTTATCATAGACCTTGTGATAAAAGGGTTTGCATTGTGGCGTGCTGCAAAGAAAGATGAAAAAGGATGGTTTGTAGTTCTTTTAATTCTCAACACGGTAGGTATTTTGCCTTTAATTTATTTATTCTTAATTGACAAAAAGAAGAAAGAAGCTTAAATAGTTTTTGGCTGTCTTAGTAAAAAGAAAATAAAAAAATGCTGAGTAGATTATTACTTGGCATTTTTTGTTTGTATAACTTTTATTGAATCTTTCCGCTGGCGGGGATTTACTTCCTTCGTAAGTGATTTCTAATTGCAATCCATACCTCAAATAATAAGAATATAAACTAATAAAGAAAGATACTATGCCGGTAATAACAGTAGAAGGTCCAACCTTGACCAAAGAACAAAAACGTGAATTGATAGAAAATCTATCCGAGATAGCGAGTAAGATTATGAATATCAATAAGGAATCGTATGTAGTTTACATCAAAGAAAACGACTTGGATAATGTAGGCGTTGGAGGTGCGGTGTTATCAGATAGGATAAAGAAATAGGAAGGGCAGTGAAATCAACTCCGATCCGGTTTCAGCTCTTCTTTGTGCTATTTAAACACCATAAACGGGTATAAACCGCCTGAATTTAAAATTCGAATTGTAAACCGGAACAAAGGTAATAGGCTTTTCTTGTCTAAACTAGGGTATTAAACCAAATAAACGCTAGTTATATATGTTCAATTTTAAAATGTTTTTTATATTTGCATGCTTCAAGTCCTTATTGCCCCGATCTCAAAAATACTTAATCGGTATTTAGGGGGAGTGGACGACTCCGTTTGGTTTATATTAAAGAAGTAATTCAACATAGATTAAGCATTTGGATTGTATTGTTAAGTCACAATTTAAATACTAACCGATAATATCAGTGAGATATCAGTGTAAGAGAACCCTTTACTGAAATCAACTAAAATAAAAAAGGCGTGTAACAGCTTGCTCTGTTATCAATTCCTACGCTTTTAAATAATAATCTCGCTTTGGGGAATTGGGGGTGAAAAAAATGAAAAAATTATAATTATGAAGAACATCAAGTTTCTAGTAGCAATTTCTTTGTTAGGTGTCAGCTTGTTAAGCATGGGGCAAACCAAGGAGAACCCTTGGAGTATTGGTTTATATGGTGTTAAAACAGAATATATGGGAGACCTTGCATTATATTCTAACGAGTGGTCAACATCTACTACCATTAATACAACACAAAAAACAATTTTTAATTTTAGTTCTCTCTATGGCGGTGGAGCTTTGTCATTCGATCGATATCTGAATTCTTATCTTGATTTGGGATTGTACAGTTCTTTCGGTACCGTTGGTTTCAAAGATGGTAGTCAAGTAGATCGTGTTCCAAGAAGCTTTAATGCAAAACTTTCAAATTCTAACTTACATTTAAGATTGAAATTTTTAGGAGATGATGATGCTCGTTTAGTACCTTATATCACTGTTGGTGGAGGTTTACTTGTTTATATGAAAGATAAAGGAATAACTGTCAATAGTGTGGATGACACTGTTGGAGTTGCCACAGATTTTCCTAAGAAAAATGCTCTAGCTGTAATTGTAACAGGAGGCGCAGGATTGGAATACAAAATAAGCGATCACATTAGTGTTCGTTACCAAGGGGATTTTGGATGGACAAACCGCGATAATATAGATTTTTATACTAGAGACAAAAGCACAGATTGGCAATTTCAACAAAGCTTAGGTGTAATTTACAGCTTTGGAGGCAAGAAAAAGGCAGCAAAGGTAGTAGAACCTCTTCCACAACCAGTTCCACAACCAGCTCCAGCTCCTAAGCCAGCTCTAGCTCCAGCACCACAACCAGTTGTTGTACCACAACCGACTCCGGCTCCAGTTTCACAACCAGTTGTTGTACCTCAAACGGCACCGGCTCCAGCACCTCAACCAGCTGTTGTTCCTCAACCGACTCCAGCTCCAGCTCCACAACCAGCCCCTTCTTCAAAATAGGGATTATATATTCGTGATTTGAGTTAATTCTCAATACACAATAAAAAAAAGGAAAAGGACGATACACGATAATGTGTGTATCGTCCTTTTTAGTTTAGGTAACTGTATACATAAAGGACGATAAGATCTGAGGATTGTTGTTCTTCTTTTTTCTGTTCAAAACCACGAAATGGTGACATTGTTTATTCATCCCTTCGGGATTTAAAACAATAAATAATTCGAACTCTTAATTCGCATTAATAATAGATTAAAATAAAAAGGACGATAAGCAATTAAGCATCGTCCTTATTCTATTTCCTTACTCTCTCCCCTAGGTTCCTGAGCGAAGTCGAAGGAGGGTTGGGGTGAGGTCTCTTTCTCTCTCCAATTTAGGAGGGCATTTTACCACTTCCTCAACATCCGTGATTCCACTGTATAATCATCCACTTGTTGTACGCCTATTGGAGGATAGAAATCCGTCTTTACTTTCGTTTCGTCAGGATTGGAGCTTACTTCTGCTTTCTTATTTACTGTTGCTGAAAAACTATATGTATGGATTATCTTGCCGTTTTTCATCTTGGCTCCAAATTGTGTTACTCTAAAGTCATAAGCAGTCAATCCAATAACATAACGGTATACAAATTCGTAGGTGGAATAATTAGCCCAAGCAGCCGCTTTATTGCCGTCGTAGTTTTTCATCATTTCGTAGCCCATAGTTGGGTTCCCCATTTGAGTGAGCACCTGTTGTTGCAGCTGTTGAACGGTGCTTATGTCTTCAATATCTTCCACACTAACTCCCATAAGTCGCTTTGTGTCACCAAGGAAAGAAAGCGTAACGGTTGAGTTGTTTTTTTCTTTCATCCGTAAGTCTTCCCCTTGCTCGTAATATTGAGTATCAGTAATCATTTGCTGTCCCTCTTTGTCAGTACATCCTTTTACAGCATCCATTTCAACATCGGTGTTGAGGGTGTAGCATTTGTAAGAAAATTTTTTATCGGTAACAGCCGGGGCAAGATTAGTAGGAGCAACTTCTCCCTTATCTTGAATAGTGCCAGGAGGAGGGGTTTCTATTTTTTCTGTTTTCTGTTTTTTCTCTTTCTTTTCTTTATTAAAAAGACCATCGAGAAGTTGTGCGTTTGAAGTAAATGGGATTGATAGAAGACCGAGAATTAAAAGTGTTTTAATCAAATTCTTCATAAACAAGGGTATAAGGTTGGAGTTAAAATTGAAAAATAATAAAAGTATATGCAAACAAAAATACACTTATTTTTGAAAAAAACTTAGAAAAGTTTTAAAAACAAAAACACGTTGAACACGAATTTAGCTAACGCTGATTTTTAATTCACAAAGAACACAAATTTACACGAAGAATGAAAAGTTGATTTATTCGTTTTCACTCTAAATTATAGATTCACATTCAACTAAAACTAAAACTAAAAAGAAATATATAATAATAAAGTTACTTGGTTTAAACCATTAGAATCTCTCTTTTGTGCTAATTTGTGTTCTTTGTGTAATTTGTGTTCAGGTTGATTTTATTTGTGTTCAGCGTTCGATTTAGTATCTTTGTGAGCTTTAAACAAGTAATCAAGAATTATTAGAAGATGACAATTGAACAAAAGATAACAGGAATTGTGGCGAATGCCATTCAGAATTTATATGCAACCACAGTTGCCGCAGAACAAATACAACTACAAAAAACAAAGAAGGAGTTTGAAGGCGATATCACGGTGGTGATTTTCCCTTTCGTGAAGGCTGCACACAAGTCACCGGAACAAACAGGACAAGAAATAGGTGAATATCTGCAACAACATGAGCCGATCATTCAAAACTTCAATGTGATAAAAGGCTTTCTGAATCTATCTATTTCAGCATCTTATTGGTTGGAATTATTAAGTGAGATGAATGCCGAAAAAGCTTTTGGCACACAAGCTGCTACCGAAAATTCGTCAACGGTAATGATAGAATATTCTTCACCTAATACCAATAAACCACTACACTTAGGACATGTACGCAATAATTTACTCGGCTTTAGCTTGGGTGAAATTATGAAAGCTAATGGATACAAAGTGGTGAAAACAAATATTGTGAACGACCGTGGTATCCATATCTGTAAATCCATGCTTGCCTGGCAACAATTTGGAAATGAAGAAACTCCCGAAAGCACAGGCTTAAAAGGCGACCACTTGGTGGGTAAATATTATGTGGTATTCGATAAAAAATACAAGGAGCAAATAAGCGAATTGATGGCTCAAGGGCAAACCGAAGAGGAAGCTAAAAAGAATGCCCCTTTGATGCTCCAAGCACAAGATATGTTGCGTAAGTGGGAAGCCAACGACCCGGAAGTATACCAATTATGGCAAACAATGAACACTTGGGTGTACGCCGGATTTGATGTTACTTACAAAAAGTTGGGTGTGGATTTCGATTGTATTTATTACGAATCGGAAACTTACTTACTGGGGAAAGAAAAAGTAGAAGAAGGCTTGGCTAAAGGCATCCTTTACAAACGCGAAGATGGTTCCGTGTGGATAGACCTGACTGCCGAAGGATTGGATGAAAAGTTGTTACTTCGTTCTGACGGTACTTCCGTATATATGACACAAGATATCGGAACTGCCAAATTACGCTTTGACAAATACCCTATCGACAAGATGGTGTATGTGGTGGGTAATGAACAAAACTACCACTTCCAAGTGCTTTCTATCGTGTTGGATAAACTTGGCTTTAGCTGGGGCAAAGACTTAGTGCATTTTTCTTACGGCATGGTGGAATTACCGGAAGGAAAGATGAAGAGTCGTGAAGGAACCGTGGTGGATGCCGATGATTTAGTGGACGAAATGGTGGATACCGCTCGCGAAACTTCCCAAGAACTTGGTAAGCTCGACGGTTGTACCGAAGAAGAAGCTGAAAATATTGTTCGCATGGTAGGCTTGGGTGCTTTGAAATATTTTATTCTCAAAGTAGATCCACGCAAAAACATGACCTTTAATCCTAAAGAGTCTATCGACTTTAACGGCAACACCGGACCATTTATTCAATATACCCATGCCCGTATCAAATCGGTTTTGCGTAAAGCTGATGAGCAGGGAATCACTATCCCGTCAAACTTAGATTCAAGCATTGTTTTGAATGAAAAAGAAACCGGATTGATTCAATTGATAGCAGAATTCCCTTCGGTGGTAAAACAAGCCGGAACAGAATATAGTCCTGCGTTAATAGCAAATTATATATATGAATTGGTGAAAGAATATAACCAGTTTTATCATGATTTTTCTATTCTGAAAGAAGAAAATGCGGGGGTAAAAGAAATGCGTTTATCCTTGTCGCAAAGTGTGGCGAAGGTTATCAAAACAGGCATGAGCTTGTTGGGCATTGAAGTGCCGGAGAGAATGTAAATTCAACGATTAACGATTAGAGATTAACGATAAAATTATTTACATTAGATGTTTACTATTTAAGATATTAGCTCTCGTTGGTCGCGATATTGACTTCATGATATTTGGCTTCGCGCATATTATCGTTTAAACAACAAATATCCATTAATATCTTCCGAAGGACTAATATCGTGAACGAAGTGAACAAATATCTTAACTTGTATCTCGTAACTTGTCAACTAGTAACTAAAAAAATGGATGCAAAATCAATAGAACAGATAACTCGTTTTCAACAAAATGAGATAACCGAAAGCTTGGTTTATCAAAAGTTGGCGAGTATTGAGAAGAATCCGGAAAACAAAGCGGTACTGGAAAGAATCTCAGCGGATGAATTCCGTCATTATGAATTGTTGAAACAATTTACCAATCTATCCCCTGAACCAAGGAAAAGAAAGATATTCTTCTATTATATGATTGCCCGAATTTTTGGGGTTACCTTTGGCATAAAGTTGATGGAAAATGGGGAGAATGCGGCTCAAAATAAGTACGCCGAGTTCGATTATTTACCGGAGATTAAACAAATAGCCACAGAGGAAGACGCACACGAACAGGCTCTGATCGGGTTGCTTAAAGAAGAAAAACTCGATTACATGGGTTCCATTGTGTTGGGTTTGAATGATGCGTTGGTCGAGTTTACCGGAGCTTTGGCCGGATTTACGCTAGCGTTGCATAGTTCACCTTTGGTAGCTCTGACAGGTAGCATTACCGGTGTTGCTGCCGCTTTATCAATGGCTTCTTCCGAATACCTTTCTACGCGTGTGGAAGATGGCGGTAAACATGCTATTAATGCTTCTATTTATACAGGTATTGCTTATATTATCACGGTTACTATTTTAATATTGCCATTTGTACTTTTCCAAAACATATTCTTAGCCTTAACTATAACATTAGTGGCTGCTGTTGCAATTATAGCTGTCTTTAACTATTATTACTCTGTAGTAAAAGGGGATAGTTTTAGACACCGTTTCCTCGAAATGGCAATTTTGAGTTTAACAGTAGCAGCTATTAGCTTTGTAATAGGTTATTTGCTTAAAAGATTTACAGGAATAGAAGCGTAAAAGTAATTTTTAATAGGTTTATTATGTGGTGGTCAATCATTTTAACTGTATTAGGATTATGTCTTTTCGAAATTATTTCGAGTATTGATAATGCCATTATCAATGCCGATGTATTGGCTACTATGGGTAAAAGAGCTCGTCGTTGGTTCTTATTCTATGGAATTCTTTTTGCCGTTTTTATTGTGAGGGGGTTTCTTCCTTTGCTAATAGTTTGGGTTCTTAATCCGGGTTTTTCTCTAGTTCAAGTTTTTACAGCAGCTTTTAGTGGTGATGCATCAATTTCAAAATCTATTCAATCTACAGCTCCCATTTTATTTATGGGCGGAGGTATTTTCTTAGTAATGTTATTTTTGCATTGGATCTTTTTGGAAGAAAAGAATTACGGATTACATATTGAGCGTAAAGTAGAACAAATGGGAGTGTGGTTTTATGCTGTTGCAGCAATAATGCTAACGGTAGTAGTATGGTATTCGATGCAACAAAGTTCATATCTGGCTTTTGGTGCTGTAGTCGGATCAACCGCTTTTTTTATTACACATGGATTTAAACAAAATGCAGAAAGCCAAGAGGCTAAACTAGTTTCAGGATCAAGCGCCATGTCTGACATTTCAAAAATTCTCTACTTGGAAATTATCGATATGACTTTCTCAATTGACGGGGTATTGGGTGCCTTTGCTTTTACGCTTGTTATTCCTATAATTTTGGCAGGAAATGGGATAGGAGCTTTCGTGGTACGACAAATTACGGTATCCAATGTGGATAAAATAAAGAGATATCTTTACTTGAAGAATGGAGCCATGTATTCCATTTTTGTTTTAGGAATAGTGATGATGATAGATGGATTTGGTCACCATATCCCGGAGTGGTTGTCGCCTGTTTCAACCATAACCATTGTGGCTTTCTTCTTCATTAAATCTAAGATCTACATTAAGAATAATCCTGATTTTATAGGTTAAAAATAGGATTTGTCCTATTTAACACATAGTCAATCAAAAATAGTTTACCTTTGCGTTACTTTTAAAACCTAGAAGGGGTGCCGAAACCAAGGCTGAGATCATACCCTACGAACCTGAACAGGTAATGCTGTTAAGGGACTTAGTATCTTCTTGCTCTTTTTGCCTCCCCTTTTTAAAATCAGTATCAAAGATGAATATCATTTGTAATGAAAAAGGGATGTCCGTTGAGGCTCAAACCACCTTATTTTACGTATTAGAACAGACTGGGTTTCACAACCAAACCGGTATTGCAATCGCTGTGAATAATTGCGTTATACCACGAACAAAATGGGAAAGTCATGAACTCTTGGAGGGTGATAAAATTTTGGTAATTCAGGCAACAAAAGGTGGTTGATTCATTAATGCTAAAAATAATCATCACATATCCGACTTTCTTCTCTAATGAATTGGAACAAATTATCCAAGTCTTGGAAAAGGAAGATTGCCGTTTGCACTTGCGCAAACCGAATTATTCGGAATCTGAATACGAAACTTTGTTGAAAACAATTCCGGCAAAGTTTCATACAAGGATAGTGTTGCATGATTATTTTCACTTGTCAGAAAAATATGAACTTGGTGGAATACATTTTTCAACCAAAAAGAGATCTCTAATCACCAAATCACCAAATCACCAAATAAGCAAACTTACTCTTAGCACTTCAACACATTCGTTTGAAGAAATGAAAAGTCTTGACGATCAATTTGATTATGTTTTCCTGAGTCCGATTTTTCCAAGCATTTCCAAACAAGGTTACGAGGGTAATATGGATATGCAAAAGGTGCAAGTTTATTTACAAGAAGCGCATAAAACCAAAGTCATTGCTTTAGGTGGAATTGATGAAAGCAAAATTCCGCAGTTGATGGAATGGGGTTTTGATGGATATGCTAAACTCGGCTCAATCTGGAATTTAAAATGAGAAATCTGAAATAAATATGCCTTCAATTTAATGAAACAAATAGCCAACATACAATATATCACTCAAGACCATCCGCAGCTCAGTCATGCAGCTCAAGCCAAACTCATGTTTGAGAATGGTATCTCGTGGGTGCAGATTCGGATGAAGAACAGCACAAAGAATGAATTTATTCTTCAAGCAGCAGAGGCGATGGAATATGCCAAGGCATATAATGGCATACTTATTATCAACGACCATGTGGATATTTGCCAAGCGGTTGGTGCGCATGGTGTACATGTTGGATTAAGCGATACCAACGTAGCTGAAGCTCGCAACCTATTAGGTTCGGAAGCCATTATCGGAGGCACGGCAAACATTATTGAAGATATCGAATTACACATAAGCAATGGAGCGGATTATGTAGGTCTCGGGCCATTTCGTTTTACAACCACCAAGAAAAACCTAAGTCCTATTATCGGCTTGGAAGGTTATAAATTGTTAGTGGTCGAAATGAAAAAAAGGAATATCAACATTCCTGTAGTGGCTGTAGGTGGAATAACAATGGAAGATATTTCATTAATTCAAGAAACAGGATTGTATGGTGTAGCAATTTCAACAGCATTATTAAATAAATTTAATCCAAAATTATAAATTCCAGATTACAAATTGAAAACAGGAATGGGCTGTGAATTTGAAATATGGAATCTGAAATTATTAATTAACGAACATGGAAAACTTAATTTTAGGAGACAAAATATTTACTTCTCGTCTCTTTACAGGAACGGGGAAGTTTAGTTCCAATGAATTGATGCAAGCAGCCATTGCGGCTTCTGGTTCGGAACTGGTTACGGTTGCTTTAAAGCGCGTGGACATGGACGATAAAAACGATCAGATGTTGAATCACATCGCTTTGCCGCATATCCATCTGTTGCCTAATACTTCGGGTGTGCGCAATGCCAAAGAAGCCATCTTTGCGGCACAATTAGCACGCGAAGCCTTGGAAACCAATTGGCTAAAACTGGAAATTCATCCTGATCCACGCTATTTGTTGCCCGACGGCGAAGAAACTTTAAGAGCAGCAGAGGAATTGGTAAAGCTAGGGTTTATTGTGTTACCTTATGTACAAGCGGATCCTATTCTTTGTAAAAAGTTGGAAGAAGTTGGTACCGCAGCTGTGATGCCTTTGGGTTCGCCAATTGGTTCTAACAATGGTTTGCGTACGAAGGATTTCTTGCGCATTATCATCGAGCAAAGTAATATACCTGTGGTGGTCGATGCTGGAATCGGTGCACCATCGCATGCTGCCGAAGCTATGGAAATGGGAGCTGCAGCCGTATTGGTAAATACGGCTATTGCCGTTTCAGCTAATCCTGTGCTAATGGCGGAAGCTTTCAAACTAGCAGTTCATGCCGGGCGCATGGCTTACGAAGCCCGATTGGCTGAACAGTCCATGGGTGCACATGCCAGCAGTCCGTTGACATCATTTTTGATGTAAAACAAAATTGAGGTTGAAATTATTCTTCATTCCTCATTATTAATTCTTCATTCAATTATTATGTTTTCAGACGAATTAGAAAAAATATCGTGGGATGAAACTACTCGATCCATCATGTCAAAAACGGCTGCTGATGTGCAACGCGCTTTGGATAAATCGCGCGAGCAACTTTCAGTAGACGACTTTATGGCTTTGATATCTCCCGCAGCCGAACCCTTTTTGGAGCAAATGGCGCAACTTAGTCGTGAGTACACGCAGATGCGTTTCGGCAAAACTATTTCTATGTATGTGCCGCTGTATCTTACCAACTCGTGCACTAATTCGTGCATATATTGCGGGTTTCAGAAGAATAACCCAATCAAACGCATCATCTTGAAGGACGATGATATAATAAATGAGTTGAAAGCGATTAAAAAAATAGGTCCTTTTCAAAATATACTATTGGTAACAGGAGAAAACCCTGTAGCAGCCGGTGTAGAATACATCGAAAATGCCTTGAAACTAGTGCAACCTATGTATAACAATCTGTCTATCGAAGTAATGCCGCTTAAAGCAGAGGAGTACAAACGCCTTACAGATGCAGGACTTTACGGCGTGGTGTGTTTTCAAGAAACTTACAATAAAGAACGCTACAAGGTATATCATCCGGCAGGCCAGAAGTCCAAATTTGACTGGCGCGTAAATGGTTTCGACCGCATGGGTCAGGCAGGTGTGCATAAAGTGGGTATGGGTGTGTTGATTGGATTGGAAGACTGGCGTACAGATATAACGATGTTGGCGTACCACTTGCGTTATATGCAACGCAATTATTGGCAAACTCGTTATAGTGTGAATTTCCCGCGTATGCGTCCGTCAGAAGGACATTTTCAACCGAATGTGATTATGAACGACAAGGAATATGTGCAAGTGATGCTGGCTTTCCGCCTGTTCGATCACGATGTGGACATTTCCGTGTCTACGCGTGAAAATAAAGAGTTCCGCAACAACATTATCCAATTAGGAGTAACATCCATGAGTGCCGGATCGAAAACTGATCCGGGTGGTTACGCTACTTTCAAGCAGGAGCTAGAGCAATTCTCTGTAAGTGACGAACGAACGCCTCAACAAGTACAAGATGATATCCGCCAATTCGGTTATGAAGTGGTTTGGAAGGATTGGGATGTGGTGTTGCAATAAAAATAATCTATGATAAACAAAGAACGCTATAACCGCCACATTATCATCCCTGAAATAGGAGAGAATGGACAAGAAAAATTAACACAAGCTAAAGTCCTTGTGGTTGGTGCCGGAGGATTAGGTGCGCCAATCTTGCAATATTTGGTAGCTGCCGGTATTGGTCGTGTGGGTATCATGGATGCCGATGTGGTAAGCCTTTCCAATTTGCAACGCCAAATTCTATACCGTGAAAACCAGGTAGGATTATCTAAAGTCGAAACTGCGAAAGAAACGCTTCAGGCTCTTAATTCCGAATGCCAAATAGATACCTACGCTTTTCATCTTAACGAAGAGAATGCCTCTGACATCATTGCTCAATATGATATAGTGGTAGGTGCAACCGATAACTTTTCCTCCCGCTTATTAATTGACGAACAGACAAGAACCCTAGGTAAAGCTTTTGTACATGGTTCTATTTGCGAGTTTAGCGGACAAGTATCTGTGTTCAATTTTCAAGGAGGTCCTTGTTATACCGACCTTTTCCTTGATACACCGATACCATCATCTTTACCTATTGGTGTGATGGGTGTGCTTCCCGGTATTATCGGCAGTATGCAAGCTTGCGAGGTAATTAAGATTATCTTGGAAATTGGCACTGTGCTGTCGGGTAAGCTTTTAATTTATGATGCGTTGAAGGCGGAATCGCAAGTGGTTTCATTCTGTTGAGAACAATATTAAAAAACAAAAAACGACCTGTATTGAGGTCGTTTTTTTGTTTGAGTATGTTCTATGTGTTTTATTCGAAAGCACCCATACGAAGCATTTCTACTTCTTTTGGACTAAGGTGTCTCCATTGACCACGAGATAACTGTTTTTTAGTAAGTCCTGCAAAGAATACTCTGTCCAGACGAACAACGTTGTAGCCAAGATGTTCGAAGATACGACGCACCAAGCGATTTCTTCCTGAGTGGATTTCAATGCCAATTTGTTTTTTGTCATCATCTTCTACATAATGAATGTCATCCGCTTTTATCATGCCATCTTCCAATTCAACACCATCCGCAATGCGTTGCATGTCGTTTTTTGTCAATGGTTTATCCAGGTGTGCATGGTAAATTTTTTTCTTGTTATGTTTTGGGTGCATGAGCTTGGCGGCTAAATCGCCATCATTGGTAAGAAGCAATACACCGGTAGTGTTTCTATCTAAGCGGCCCACCGGATAAATGCGTTCCGTACAAGCATTCTTCACTAAGTCCATTACGGTCAATCTTGAATTAGTATCTTCGGTAGTTGTAACGCAGTCTTTCGGCTTGTTAAGCAATACATATACTTTCTTCTCCGAACGCACCAATTGATCATGGAATAGTACTTTGTCGGTTGCAAGAACTTTGGCACCCATTTCAGTTACCACTTCTCCATTTACGGTTACCACACCGGCTTTGATATATTCATCTGCCTCACGACGAGAACAGAATCCGGCATTAGCCAAAAACTTATTTAAACGGTAAGGAGCCGATGGGTCAAGGTTTTTCTTGTTATGTTCTAATTGTTTCTTTTTGCTGTATTTAGCATTTGGATCGTAAGCAGGAGCCGTTTCACCTTCCTCACCCGGTGTGCTTTTCAAGCGAGGACGCATCTTTTTGCCTTCATCAAAACGTGTTTCTTTAAATTCTCCGCGCGTATCTTTTGCAAAACGATTAAATGTCGGTCTTTCTCCATCTGCCAGTTTCTTTGAGAAACGAGGCACAAAGTCTGATGAGCCTTCATTTATACCCTTATCTCTGGAGTCATGGCTATCTGTGCGTGGGTTTTTAAATGTCTTGAAAGCGGGTTTTTCAGAACCGCGGGAGTATCCTCCTTTATCATCTTCGTTTGCATAACGATTAAATGCAGGTTTGGAATCACCACCTTGTGGTTTACTTGCAAAACGAGGTTTGAAGTCTGAATTGTTGGATGGTCTTGAATCTCTTGAATCTCGGCTGTCAGGACGACTGCCTTTGAAGTCATTATAACTCTTTTTCTCAAAATTTTTGTATGGGCGAGATTCGTTGCCCTCTGTACGACTGCTTTTAAAGTCTTTTCCTCTGCCTTCGGAAGGCTTTCCTTTGTAATCACTAAAGCTTGGTTTGTCAAAGCTTTTTGCAGGTCGGTCACTTCCTGTTCGAGTAACCTTACTTGTTGCGCCTCTACGAGGTTCTTTCGAACCATAACTTGGTGTACTGCGCTTTTCATAACTCTTTTTACCGTCACGGCTGGCTCCCGATCCTCTCACAGGGCGGTTTGGCCTTCTTTCTTCACTAGGATTCATTTTTCTCTTAAAATAGGTATGCAATAAATAAAGTGCAAAGGTGAGGAAAAAAAATGAGATGCAGCCCTTAAATTATTAATCTTTAGCAGGAAAGGTTATGTTTATGTCGTTCGTTTGAAGCACTTAACTTTAAGTATCTCAATTTAATGAAACAAAAAAGCACTTACAAAACTTGTAAATTCTTTTTATAATATTTTTTATTCGTCTTTAAGTTTTGGCTTCTCCAAACCATATTTTTTTAACGATTCAGCAACAAGTCGATCTATTTCTTCAGGTAGTTGATAGGATTGTTCTTGTTTTTCAAGCATATCTCCGGTACCTAAGATGAACCATCGGGCATTTAAATCTTGAAACTTGTTTAGGAATCTATATATTGTATCATAACCTATAGTTTTGTCACCATTTATCCATTGGTTAACAGCCCCTCTGGAAACTCCAAACTCCTTTGCTAAATCAGCTTGGCTAATATCTTTGTATGCAAGTAAAACCTTTATTCTTTGTCCTATATTCATCTCTTCACATTATTTAACTACATAAAGTATAATAAAACTATACGATATGTATATAAAAACCTTTACTTTGTATTATCAATATTGACAAACTTAATCAAAACTAATCAAATTATTAACTAAAAATCAACAGAAAATGCCTCAGAAAAAAATTGAGAACGAAGAAAACAACAAACTTCTAAAGGCGTATTTAGGTAATATCCCTTATGCATATTATGATCAGGAAATAAATATACTTTGTCAACGACTGAAAGTAACACGGCAAGTGCTTCACAACTATCTTAGTGGTTACACTCGCATTCCAGAACTTGCCAAGCAGGTGATTGATCAGTATACAATGGAATATAATAATTCGAAAATTGATTGGAAATAATAATAAAAAGAAGAAATTATGCAAACATGTATAAGAAAAAAGATAAGAGTCATTAGCATTGAAAAAAGGGAACAATATAAAATTAAAAATACCGATGTTTTCAGTGCCTTTGTTTTTATGAAAAAAAGGCTGGCTTGTTTTTACATCATACAGAATAATGTGATGTTATATATCACATTGAAAGAAGATGAATTTGAATTTGTTTAAGCAGCTTTTTTGTAATGATTCCTGTAAATAAAGACGGCTTGGGTATGCTTATGTGCCGGAATTATTTGATAGATGCGAAAGAATTATTTAAAGCATAAAAAAACAGCTGCAAAATTTGTAGAAGTAATTTAAAACCGGTAAACATTATGACCAAAAACAAAACAATTATCAGTTTTTTGGAGGCAACCACCACAAAAAAAGATTTTGACCTATTGCCGGAAATCATCGGAATAAGTGAAACCAAATGGATACGCTTGCAAAACGGGAACCCCGACTTGACTTATGAAGAAATAAGAAACCTGATATTATTTCTTGTAAGCAAAAAAATATATCCCGAAAACATTTCTATTGAAGAATTCTTAACGGATTACTCGATAGGTAAAGAAATCACATTGACAGAAATCAAAATACTTAATCTGCTATTTGTGGGAATGACATAAATATAGACCATTGCTTGCGAACCTTCTTATAATCAATGGATATAGATTTAGGTTTAAGTTGAAACAGTTTCTATAAGGAGCTTAAAAGCTCACAATATTATTATTCCCCATCAGAATTATGAACCAGATACTTTGGTGCTATGAATAAAGAAACATTAGATACAGCAAATACACTTAATGCCCAAATTGAGCAAATAAAAGAGTCGATAGAACTTCTTGCATATAATACATACTACACTAAAGCGACAACGCTTCTAGAAACATCCTGCATACAACATCCTTGCATGGAATATAAAAATGCAAATAGGATGGATAGCAAAGACATTCCAAATAAAATAAATAAAGAATTTATTTTATTTCTTACCGAAGCACTTACCACCACATTAAAAGAATTAGAGAATACTTTTGACCGCTTATAAAAGTTTTTATTTTGTAAGTTCGGTCTTCAATTCCTTCCCTATTTTCCATCCTAGCAGGTAGGAATTCATTCTCTACCGGTAATTTATCGTTGCCGGAGGGTAGCGGAATGTTTATGGCGGGTAGTCTGCCGTATCTGGTGGGTAATCCACCGTAGTTGGCGGGTAGTCCGCCGTAACTGGGGGGTAGCGGAAGGTTCCCGGGGGGTAGTTTATCAATTCCGGGGGGTAGTTTATGATAGTTGGTGGGGGGAAC
>Ga0265338_10003326_pt1 | contig 22739 bp, 13 predicted proteins | sample 42126metaG_FD_193579 | JGI IMG/M metagenome (GOLD analysis project Ga0265338, IMG submission 193579) | Rhizosphere microbial communities from Carex aquatilis grown in University of Washington, Seatle, WA, United States - 4-21-26 metaG | ecosystem: Host-associated > Plants > Roots > Rhizosphere... | reverse complement strand
TCACGCAGAAAGGCCAACTCTTGCCCGAATAGCCTTGGTGCAGACCTTTTTGAACGCTGCCTTGATTTGCAGCCGTTTACAAACCTTCACCCCCTCCAGTAGCGAAAGTCGGGCTAACTTAACCTGTGGTCCAATTTTAGGGGTCCATCTCTCCCTTTGCCGGGAACATCGTGAACGGTGTGTCGCGCTTGGCATCATCCACGGCGCGTCGGCGGACCGTGAGCCAGTCAAACATTCCCTGAACCGCTGTGTTTGTCACTCGGACAGTTCCTGAAAGAACAGGGCTAGCCAAAAAACTCATCCTCGAGCATGAGGCTCAGGCAGTGGTAAACGGGAAGATGATATTCCTGAACAAGATATGTTTCATCGGCTGGCACCCTTATGCACAAGTCACAGAGGGAAAGCAACCGCCCCCCGGTTTTCCCTGACAAACCCACGCAAACAAGTCCTCGCCCCTTGGCTGCCTCCATGGCCGCGCAGACGTTGCGCGCATTTCCGGACGTGCTGAGGCCGACCAACACGTCGCCGGGGCGGCCAAGCCCCCAAACAAGCTGCGCGAAGGTCAATTGAGGATCAACATCGTTGGCAAAGGCCGTTCCCAGGGACACAAAACCGGTGAGCGGAATCGCCGGCAACGCCTTCTGCAGCTTGAGGCCAAGTTCTTCGGGAAGACGGTGTTTTTCGTCGTGGTTCAGTGGACGTTTATGGATAAAGCCCTTAAGCAATTCACCCGCCCAATGCTCGGCGTCTGCGGCGCTGCCGCCATTACCGCACAGCAACAGCTTACCGCCGTTCCGGAAACAATCCCGCATCATCTCAAAGGCCCGTGCCACGTCGGCTTGGCAAGCGGCCAACTCAGGGCGTCGTCGCAGCAACTCTTGGACACGCAGGTTCATTTCGGAAGGGTTGCGATTGATAAAGCCGCGTAATCACCGATCTGCTCACCCAGCGCCGCTGGAACCACTCGGCAAGCCGACAGGCTGGCAGGAAGCGCTTCTGCTCGCAGCGTTTGTTCCGCAACCGGCCAGAGTTGGTCCCGCTGGCGGGCAAATATGCTTCCAATGACAATCATCTCTGGATTGAGAATGTCCACGAGCACTGCCAACCCGCGGCCGAGGTGGCGAGCTGTAGTTTCAATCACTTGGACTGCGATGGGATGTTTCGCGCTGGCCGCCTCAAAAACCTGCCGCGCATCCGAGGCCTCAAAGCCATGGTCCCGAGCAAGCCGCACGATGCCTCCGCCGCTGCAAAAGCCCTCAAAGGAGCCGCGCTTGCCGTAACCTGCAGGACCGTCGTCGGCCAGACGCACGTGGCCCACTTCTCCGGCCAAATCGCAGACACCAGAATAAAGGCGATTGTCGAGAATCAACCCCGCCCCCATGCCGGTGCCGAAGGTGAGAAAAACCAGGCTCTTTACGTCCCGACCGGCGCCCCATTTCCACTCGGCAAACGCGCAAGCGTTAGCATCGTTTTGCAAGTGCGACGGCACACCAAACGCTGTTGAGAAACGTTTGCAAATTGGCACGTTGTCCCATCCAGGCAGGTTGGGTGGCCCCAGGACAATACCGCGCCGACTTTCCAAAGGGCCGCCGCAACTGATTCCAATGGCCCGCGGTTGGCCACCCCAGCAGTCGAGCAGTTCGCGGGCGGTCGCCTCAAACTTCAGCAGGGCGGGTTCCGGTCCCACAGGTGTTGGGAAAGTCCTGCGACCAATGATGCGAATTCGTTCGCCTTCGGTCTGCCCCAGGATCACGGCGCATTTGGTGCCGCCGACGTCGAAACCCAGCAGACACTCGTTCATTGAACATCCCCCGCGTTCGCCACCGCCGGGATCTCAAGCACCGCCAGCGCGGTGTGTGTCCGTCTGCCGGCTCGATAGCCATAAAGCCCGTAGAACGCGATGTACGCGAAGGCGGCCATCGGAACAACAAAGGAGAACTGAACGCCCATTCTGTCTGCTACCAGGCCTTGAAGCGGAGGCAGCAACGCTGCCCCGAGAATCGCCATGATCAGCAGCGAGGAAGCCTGGCTCTTGAGCGGTCCCAACCCCTCGATCGCCAGGGCGAAGATGTTCGACCACATCACAGAGCAAAACAGGCCGATACCAAGAATGGACCATTTGGCCAACTCACCCGTCGCCAGCACGCCCGCCAGCAGCAGGCCGATGATGACGACACTGAACAGCGCCAGCATACGGTGGGCACTGGCCTCACCGATGAAAAACGCCGCCAGCAGCAACGCCAGCAATGGGCCGTAATGCAGGGCGTTTTCCCGTCCGGAAATCAGCCAGATGGCGGCAAAGGCCAATACGGGCGTCAGCACAACGAGGCTGTGCCGCAGATGTTTCCGCATGTCGCTCAGGGAAAAGGCGCCCATGAAACGGCCCACCATAAGGCCGCCCCAGTAAAAGGCCAGGTATCTGCTGGCGGTCTCATGCGTCAGACCGCCCAGCTTTGGCAGCCCAAGATAATTGATGACGGCGCTGCCCACGCCCACCTCGCCGCCAACGTACATAAAAATGGCGATCATTCCGAGGACAGTGTGGGTATGTTTGAGCGCGCCCGCCCCACGGCTGATATGCTCCTTATTGGAGAAGTCTGGCAAGTGAGCGAATTTGAAAAGCCCCGCCAGCAGCAAGAACACCGCCGCGAAGCAAAGATAGGGCACTTTCACCGAGTCGGCGCCATGCGCGCCTTGCCGGGTGAACACTTTGAAGATCAGCCACCCACCGATGATCGGGCCGATGGTCGTGCCGAAAGAGTTGAAGGCTTGTGACAAGTTGAGCCGACTCGAGGCGGTCCGCTCTGGCCCAAGGATGGTGACATAGGGATTGGCGGCAATTTGCAGCATCGCGAAGCCCAAGCCCACAATGAATAAAGCCAGCAAGAAGAACGGATACGAAGTCAATAGAGCCGCCGGAAAGAACAGCGTGCTGCCCGCCGCGGCGATGAGCAGGCCGATGATAACGCCATTCTTGTAGCCGATGCGATTAATCGGATCACCCGAAAGCATGGAAATCACATAGTAAACCAGCGAGCCGACGGTGTAGGCGCCGAAGAACGCAAACTGAATCAGCATGGCCTGAAAATAGTTCAGGGTGAAAGCTTCTTTGAAACGCGGTATGAGAATGTCGTTCCATACCGTCATGAACCCCCACATGAAAAAGAGGGTGGTCATAATCGCAAAGGGCATTCGATATGTTTGCCCATTGGCCGCTTGCGTCCGCAACCTCGGTTCCGGTGGTAGAGAGTCGGCTTTGTTCATACTCAAGACTACGGCGCTAACATCATGTTTGAAGTCGGTTAGGGCACAAGTGGGGGCAGCATGGCGGGGAGATTCCAATCATGGAGACGTCTCCAAAACTCCCAATTGGGTTCGAGATTTGACGGCGGCGGCGCCGATGACCAGAGCCGGAGTGTTGGGCGCAATGCTCGCTCCGCAGATGAAGGTCGCGCTCTTGACGACCGGATTCCACCCATCAACCACCAGAAGGGGATCGTCCCCGCCAAGATCCTTGGAGGCAGCTTCCACCTTAATTGTTCTGCTCTCGCCTGGCAGAAGCGACACATAGTTGTCGTCGTAAAACACGGGCAGCACTCTCTCATTAGACGTTTTTTTGCGCAATTGGATGTGAGTCATCAGGGCCACGACTTTGGATGGGTTGGAGAGTGCGACGTCGAGAAGGCATTTGCCGCCGGCATCGTGACGACTGATGCTCCCTTCAATGGGCGCGGGCGGAAGGTCGTTCAGCGGTGTCAGATCGGCGGCGTTCTGGCTCCGCCAGTAGAAGTTGTCTGAAACAATCTTGCCCTGCGCGTCTCGCAGCTCGATTTTAACGAAATGCACGGCGGAAAGCCCAGATGGAAACTCAATGGCCCCCAGGCTGGTCGCGCAACTGGGTTTGGCGGAAGCCATGGTTGTCCTGTCGTAGACGGTCGAGCCGTCCATATTAATGACACGGACGCGAGCCTTCAGGCTGTCCAGAGGATCGGGTGTTTCGTTTATGACCATAAGGTCAAAAGTTTTCTGATTCATCATGACGTGGACCTGTTCGCAAGCCTTCCGGACAGCGAAGAAGGAGGCGAACGGCTCCAGGTCATAGCTGTAAAGCTGCTGGGTGGTGCTAAACTGCGCGGGGTTGCTCATCCAAGTCAGAACCGCGGTGCTGCCCGTGAATAATCTTGCCTCGCGTCCTTCGTACATGGCTCGGTAAGCCTCGTAATTGGCCATTTGCGCTTCATGCACGAATCTCGCCAGGGTGAAGTTGGCGCCGGAGATGTTTCCATAGCGCTTGCCAATGGCGTCGACGTAGGTGTCGCCTCTGTTATTGCCGGTGGCCATGTCATGTTCGGCCCAATCGTCGTTGGGATATGTTTCCGTATCCTTCTCCGGCATCCATGCCAAAATGCACTCCCTGGTTGGAATGGACATGCTGCCAATCTCCGTTTTGAACTCTTCCGCAGCGCGTCCAGCGGTGGGGTAAACGTAGAACTCCTCCGGTGGACGCCACCCGTAAGGCCCGCCGGAACGCACGCCCCGGCCTTGATCGGAGTTCGCATGGTACATCCGCGCAGGTTCCAATTCCTTCATGATGTTGGAAATTCCCGCCGCCAGTGGCGGCGGCGCCGGGTCGCTCTCATTGCGTCCGCACCAAATGGCAATGCTGGGGTGATTGCGATAACGGAGCACTTTTTCACGGACGTTGGCCAGATAGAGGCCGACGTCGGTTGGCGCCGGACCGTCGAGCCTGTTGGCTTCGAAGAACTCGTCCCAGATCATCAGCCCATACCGGTCGCAGAGCTCATAAAAATCATCGCTGGTGCTTTGGCCGACCCAATTTCGCAGCATGACGTAATTTGCCTCCTTCTGAAAGCGTATTTGCGTTTCCAGGCGCTCGCGTGGAATGCGTTTCAACGCCTCGTCGTAGCCCCAGTCTCCGCCTCGACAGAACACGGGCACACCGTTGACGGAGATGGTGAGAAACTGCGAGTCTGGCACATCATACTGAATCTTGCGAATTCCAAAGTCGAAGTCATTAACGTCTGAGATCCTGCCGCCAATGTCAAAACTCAAATGCATCCTGTATAAACTGGGATCGCCAAAGCCGTTTGGCCACCACAGGCGAGGGTTGAGGACGCGCAACTCCGGGGTGTCCTGCGGCTTCAATTTGACCAGTTTGGATTCTCCAGGGGCGAGCGAAACGGGCGCCTGAAAGCTCGCGTCGCCGAAAGACCCGCGCATGATGCCAGTTTGCGGAACATCGGTGAGGTTCTTCAACGTGGTTTCAAAGTTTAAATCCGCCGAGTCGGTTCGGGGCAGGGGCAAATCGGAGGTGACCATTGGATCCTGCAAGACCACCGGGCCGCTTGAGGTCAGAGTGACCTTTTGCCAAATGCCCATGTTCCGGTCGCGAATGGCCGGAATCCAATCCCAGCCCACGGATGCCACAAACGTCGGGCCATCCCGCGTCAGTTCGCCCCCATTGGGTCCGAGACCCAGTTGCACGGTTTGTTCCTGCGGATTGCCCGGATGCAGGGGAGGGAAGATGTGGACGGCCACCGCCGCCGTTTCGCCCGGCTTTACCAGGGACGTCACATCAAAAACGCCACGCGCAAACGCGCCTTTGATATCTCCGGCCTTATGGCCGTTGACGAAAACCTCGGCCATGTAGTTGATGCCATGAAAATTCAGCCATGTCCGGTCGCCGGCATTCCTGGCCGGCGCGGTGAATTGTATGCGGTACCAGTAGGAAGCGCGGCAAAGAGCCTCGGGAATGAGGTTGGGGCGGTTGTTCTCGCCCCAGAGCGGCTCAGGATAGACTTTGTTATTAACCAATGTGGTCAGGATTGTTCCTGGCACGGTGGCGGGATACCAATCCTGCGGAATGTAACCGGGTTGGGATATGGTTTCGCCCCCTAGCAAATGGTGGCGAGGAAGCCGGCCAATTGCCTTCGGCGCGTAACCCGGTTGGGATATGGTCTCGCCCCGCATTTCCGCCACCTTGCCTGCTTCTTGCATCTGCCAGCCTGATTCCAAGGTCACTCTGTTCAGTCCCTGGGCTTGCGCTGACGGACCCGGGCACACCGCCAGAAGGCAAGCCGCCGAACGAGCGGCCAAAAGAGCCAACACGCTTCGCCAGAATGAGAGTTTTTGATTCCGGATAGGCGACGCCGGCGCCACGAATCGCTGCTTGGAACGGTCGACTTCGAAGCCTGTGAGACAATGGCCGTTTTTTGTGGAGGTACTGGTGCGACGCTGGTTCATGGTGAATGCTAATGTTTGCTGCCGGCCAGGTTGGTGGTGTTTTGTGATAGACGATCAACCGCCGCCTCAGCCTCCGCCGCGGTGCAGCCTTTGAGGTAAGCCGAATTCACCTTGTCAGTGCGGAAGGGATAGGCGGGCAAATCATTTCCATTGAACAGATTGGCGCAGTGGTTCATGCTTGTGAAACCGTAAGTCACGGCCACGGGATTTCTCACCTGTGAATTCGCCACCTCGACGGTCTCTCCGACAATGTGCGCCTCCGCTTCCGCAAAACGCCGATCCTCACCGCAAATAGCGAAGCCGAGCAATCGACCGTTGCCGCCGACCTTCAGACCTTGAGAGTGGTGGAAATGGAGCACTGCCTTTTCACCAAGGATTTCCATGCGATCAAACACCGGCCCGCCATATTCCACCGACTCTCCGTAAGCGAGGGCGCGCGCGGCCAAGGCCATGCGCTCGCCGACCGGCCTCTTGTCCAGAGGATGACAGTTACATTTATAACCAAAATCACCTGTGTTCCAGGTCAATTGAACATCATGGATCGCGACCGCTGCCGTTTCCGGCACAGCTTGCGCCACGTCGAATTGCGCCTCGCGCATGTAGGCATAGGTTTCGAGTTGCTCGACCGGCATCTTCCCTCCGTCGTCCCATGCGTGGAGTTGGGTCAGGATAAAAGGCCGCGCCTTGCCGCCCCACTGGTAGCGCCAATCGGCGATCAAAGCGGTCAGAGCTTTCTTGTAAAACTCCGCTCCACGTTTGCCGAAGCCCGCGTCGTTCTCCCCCTGGTACCAGATGAAACCGCGCACCGCGTGCGAGGTGAGAGGGGCAATCTTGAGATTGAACAGCGCCGTGGCTTGTCCCCACGGCTGATAATATTGCTTCCAGTCGCCGACATTCCACTTGGCAGGCAGCTTGGATTTGAGTTCCGAATCGCTTTCTATCGCGGTGCGACTCATCCAATCCGCCACGCCGGTCGCGCCCACGGCGGTGTTTATTATTCCAACGGGAACTTCCTTCCCGTCTTTATTCAACGCGTCGTAAAGGGCCGACGCGAAGGTGTAAGCGACACCGGAACATTCCGCCACATTCGTTCCGTAGGCCGGCAGCCACCGGCCGTTTACCGTGTCGTCCACCGGGGTTTCCGGAACACTCTTCCACCACGATTCGTCCGCTACTTTCTGGTAAAAAATACGAATGCCGTCGCACCAAGCCGCGGCCATCAGTTCCCTGCCGCCAATGATATAGCGCAAAGGCACATCCATGTTAGATTGCCCGCCCGAAAGCCAGAGTTCCCCCACCAGCGCGTCGTGAATAAACCGCGTATCTCCATCACCGCTGATTTTGATGGAGTATTTCTTGAAGGATGCCTTGAGCGGTTTGAGGGATATTCTCCAGCGACCATTCGAATCCGCGATCGCGCGAGCAGTTTCAATCCTTTCACTGGTATTTTCGCCGGTGATTTCTGCCGTCACTTCCGAATTGGGGGCAGCTTTTCCCCAAAGCACAACGGGTTCGTCTTGTTGGAAAAGAATGTGATCCGACAGGCTGCGAGGCAGCCACAATGCCGCGTGCAGCTCACTGAAGCCATCAGACATCGCAAAAAAGGCGAGCAGAAGGATGCCGATCAATGAAGTTTTGTTTCTATGTTTTATTCGTTTCATAGTTGTTTCGGTGTCTGGTCGTAGAATCAATCGGGCAGAAGATGTTTGCCGCGCCTCAGTTTCAAACCATAATAATGGAAGGAAGTCTTGAAATCGGATTTTGTCGGAGAGCAACCTCAATGCTTCGGCATTGGGGCGCTCACATGGCTGCATATCCAGTCAACATCAGCTCTCGCCACGCTGTCCACGAGTGTGGGGGGAAAGTCCTGCTCCGTGACACGCACCCACGTTTTGTAAGACGTCCATTTGTGCAATTCGGCGTGGCCGTCAGCAAAATTAAAGTCGCCGCGTCTATTGTGATAGTTGGCCGGCACATTGTTCCACGTGTTTCGGTTGACTGTATCAATGAACAGCCAACCGTCGTCGATCGTATCGGCATGCTCATCGGCAAACACAATCAATTGCGACGGCGTCGGCGCGGTCATATCGCTCTCCTTCCCATAAGACCGGTAGGTGGGGATCCAAAGCGAACCGTTCATCTCGGGATACGCGCCGCCCTGAATGAACGCGTTTATCGAAATACTACGGTCTCGTTCTGTGAATCCGGCGGCTTTTTGCGGCCCCGACAGGTACATGTCCGCCGGACACTTGTAGAGTCTAGCCTGCCTCGTGTAAGGGAAGAGCAATCCATTGGCAATAAGCTGCACATTGGTAATGTCAGGAGTTACGGTCCAACTCATGAATCCGTAAGTCCAATTGGGGATTCCAATGGGCGCGCCAGTTTCCGGAGGGGGAGACGAAAAGCCGTTGTAAAGCGCGTTGTTCACCAGTTTCCCGCCGCTTTCATCGGCGTAGAGGTGCCAAGCCAATCCCAACTGCCTTTTGTTGCCATTACACTGTGCAGCAAGCGCTTCCGACTTGGCATTGCTCAAAGCTGGCAACAACAACGCGGCCAATATGGCAATAATTGCAATTACCACCAGAAGCTCGATCAGCGTGAACCCGCGGGGCGGCTCGATGCCGCCTGCCTGCTTCTTTTGATGCGTCTTCATACGGAATATTCGAGATAAGCTTTCATTTACGTGTGTGTGCCTTCCTATTTAGCCGCGGAGGATTGTGATATGGCGCACAGCGACCTGTGATTTTGCGCATGACATTGATCCCACGCAGCCCCGCGGGCTTGAAATGGATGCGGGCCGCGTCTGGGTTCACCGAAACCGTTCGCGGTACGCCGTGGGCGTCAGCCCCAGCTTCTTTCGATACACGCTGCTCAAGTAATCCGCCCGCTTGAAACCGGAGCGTGCGGCCACGTCTTTCAACGGGAGAGTGGTGGCCTTCAATAGGCGCTGAGAGGCCTCCAATCGCACACGCAGAATCTCGTCGTTTAAGGACCGTCCCACGATGGCATAAAAACGCTGCTCCAGGAAGCGCCGTGACGTGTGTGCCTGCGCGACTATGTCAGCCACGCCAATGTCGCGCGTGGCATGGCCGTGGATAAAGCGGAGCGCCTGGGCGACGTGCCAGTCGGAGGAGGCGGCCGAGTCGGTGGACAGGCGCGTGCGTACTGTCAGAGGAGGGACCAACTGTTCGGCTTTGTTCACCTTTTCCCCGCGCATCAAGGCGTCCAGCGTTTGCGCGGCCAGAAAACCGATGCCTTCGGAGTCTGGCACCACACTGGAAAGCTGCGGACGGCAAAGGGTGCAAAGGATTTCGTCGTCGTCCACCCCAAGCACGGCAATGTCCTCCGGCACGGCCAGTCCAGCTTCCTCACATGCTTCGAGCACATGCCGGCCACAGAGGTCGTTGCAGGCCAAGAGCGCCACAGGCTTGGGCAGCAATTTGAGCCACTCGCACAGGGGTTTCTTGCCGTCGGGGCGATCGTTAAACTCGAACGCGGCGAGGGTGACACGCTCTCGAGCCAGGCGTTGCTCGAATAAGCCCTGTCGCCAGCCGGACCACTCAAAGCGCGGATTGCCGCAGAAGGCGAAGCGCCGGTAACCACGTTGGCAAAAGTAGTCCCACACCACATCACAGACGGCGCGATTGTCCATATCCACAAGAGGAACACCACGCGGCGAGGTCCGGCCCGCGACATTCACAACGGGCACCTGCTTGACAAGCACAGCGCGGGCGATGGCCGTTGTCTCGACGCGGGCAATAATGCCCTCACCCTGCCACGTCGCCAACCAAGGCGGCACGCTCCGCAACGGGCCGGCTTCCTCCAAATGCAAGGCCCAATCCGTTTGCCGTTGCGTGAATTCGGCGATGCCACGAATCAGACCGCGGCCGTGGGCGCTGGACATCTCGACCAACACGGCAACTCGTTTGCGGGTCTCCACGTGAATCACAGTCCTTTTCATACATAAAGAGCCGCTTCAGGTCAACCGTCGTTCGCAAAATCACAAGCCGCTGTGCGCCATATCACAATTCTCCCCGTCTAAAAGAACAGCATCCAATGCGATTATGCAGGTCCGAGACCAGCAATAACTATTCTATAAACACTATGAAAAAAACAATAGCCAGCGGCATTATCACGCTCTCCTTGCTCCTGATTGCAGGTCAAGCCGTGAAAGGTCAGTCTCCCTACTTCAAGGCGGTGACGAACCTGAATCCTGTAGGCTATTGGCCGTTGAACGAAACGAATCCTCCCCCCCCGCCGTTCGCCTTCAGCATTGTGGCGACCAACAGCGGATCGCTTGGAGCGGCGGGCAATGGATACTACGCCGCTTGGTATCAACCCAGTGGAAACACGTGGTATCTCACCAACAATGCCGCGCCCACCAACGGATTCACCAGTGACGGGGATTCCGCGCTTTATTGCCCTTCCCAGGGAGGGCAATATGTGATCGTGCCGCGCGCGCAAAAAGGCGTGGTCAACACCAATTTGGCTCTTACGCCCCCGTTCACCATCGAGGCGTGGGTTGCCCCGGCCACAGTCACCTCCGGCCAGAATAGAATAATCATCGCGCAAGGCGGGGGCAACATCGACTATGGCGGCCCCGACCCCCTTGATCCTTTTTATGGCGGCCCGGCAGTTAATGGCTATGCGGGGTTTTATCTGGCCCAATATCAGTCCTTTGTCGCCTATGACTGTTTCATGACCAACGGGCAATCAAAACAGGCCGAAATACAATCTCCACATCAAGGCCTCGTTCCTGCCGCCACCAATAGTGGCGGAATTGGTCTCCAAGTGTGGAATCATATCGTCTGCACGTACGATGGCACGACCGAAGTCATGTGGGTCAACGACTACATGGCCAACAGCCAGACGCATGCTGTGAACGGCGCCGGGTTGACTTTTGTGTCCGAGCCCGCCTCTCCCTTGATGATTGGCAACGCCGTCCTCAGCGGCACCGGCAGCTCTTATTTCGGGGCCATTGATGAAGTCGCCATTTACAATTCGGTTCTGCCGCAATCCAGGATTGACAGCCACTACATGGCGGGGGTGTCCGGCGCCAGTGGCAGTTATCCAAGCGTGGTTCAAGCCGACAATCCAATTCTGTATTATCGCCTGGACACACCTGTCGTCGCGACGAACGCCGGATACCCGTTTACCAACTGGCCCGTGGCCACCAACTATGGCAGTCTTGGCGCCAGCGCCAATGGCGTTTACCAACCCGGGACAGCGCCCGGCGCGGCGGGGCCCCCCTACACCGGTTTTGGCTCCAGCGCGGCTGTGGCCCTCAACGGCTGGTTCGGGGCGGTCGATGTGGGCGGCGGCAACATTCCCTCGGCCTTGAACCCTGTCGGAACCGTTCCACTCACTGTCGCAAGTTGGTTCCGGTGCAATCCGGCTGACACCCCGACTCGCCTTCAAGACATTGTCGGCCACGGGAGCAATTCGTATCGGCTGTATTTTAACAACGACGCTGGCGAAACCCAATTCAATCCCGGCTCGGCGGGTGGCCCCGACGTTGGGTTTATCGATGTCTACGACATGATAACCAATCAAGCGGCCCTGAACGACGGCAAATGGCATATGGTGGCGGGCGTGACAGACGGAACAAACGGCCAACTGTATTTGGACGGGCTTCTTTACAAGACATCCAGTGGCGGCGGCGGCATTAATATTGTCGGCGACACTGTTGATCTGCTGTTAGGAGGCGATCCACAGTACACCTTCGCCAGTCAAAACGCCTACAACACGGACCGGACGTTCGATGGCCGGCTCGCGCATGTCGCGATCTGGACCAACGCCTTGACCTCGACGCAAATCCAGTCGCTTTTCAACGCCGCCGGGGTTCCCCCGACCATGTTTGTCCAGCCCGTGGGACCGATAATTGTCAATCAAGGGACGAGTGTGACCGTAACGACGACGGTCCATGGATCGGCGCCGATCTCCTACCAGTGGTACAAGAATTCCACGGCTGTCGGAGGTCAAACAAACGAAAACCTTTCATACCCGTCCATCCTCACCAACGCGATTGGCAACTACTATCTGGTCGCCACCAGTTCGTACGGAAGTGTGACCAGCTCAGTGGTGTCGGTCTTTGTTTATGGTTCTCCCACGGTTGTGGCGCAGACAGAAACCGATGTCGAAGTCTACGCCGGCTCCAGCCCAGACTTTGCTATAAGTGTGACGGGAGCCTCGCCCATCACTTATCAATGGCGCTCCAACGGCGTCAATATTGCGGCGGCAACCAACAGCAGCTACACCGTTGTCGGAGCGAGCGCCAGCGCCGCTTATACGTGCATGTTGACAAATCCGGTTGGCAACGCGGTGGCCGGGCCGTTTCAGGTGACAGTCCTGCCGGACCCGACCGCGCCCTATCCCGTGAAGATCCTCTCCGACCGCCCCATCGCGTTCTGGCGCCTGGATGAAAGCAGCGGCAGCACGGCTTACGATCATGTGGGCGGCTATAATGGCGTTTACACAAATGTTCTCTTAGCCTACAACGCGCCTTACGATCCCAATACGGATCCCACGGAAGGAAACGCCCCCGGATTCGGCACCTCATTACTTGAGAACAACAGTTATGTCGGATGGGTGCCGACCAATGTCAACTTCTCGACGCCAACCAATGCCAACGGCGAGTTTTCCATCGAATGCTGGGCGCAGGGGTTGGGAGTCTATAACGCGCACGCCACCATTGTCTCCGTCGGTTGGGACACCGGCGGCACGGCGTACGCCTTGGACACGGCAGGAGGCTCTGGCTCGGCCTATTACTATCGGTTTTTTGTGCGGAACGCCGTCGGCGCCCTTAGCGTCGCGACCACCGCTTTCAGCCCCTACGATGACGAGGCCTGGCATCACGTAACGGCGGTCTGCGACGAAGCCGGGGGAAATCTAAGTGTCTACCTTGACGGCACAAATGCCGGCAGCACCGCCATTCTTCCCGGAAGCGGCGTGCTGGCCTCAAGCAAATCGCTCTCCATCGGCTCCCGCCAAGAAGGGCAAGACAGCGCATACGACGACCAGTTTGACGGCTCCATTGACGAAGTGGCAGTGTATAACTATGCCTTGACCGCCGCGCAGGTGCAGTCGCACTATTACGCGTCCGGCATCGCCCCCGCCATTCAGCTATTGGCGGCCAATATCACTGTCAACAGCGGCCTGGCGGCGAGTTTTCCAGTCACGGCCACCGGAACTCCCGCTCTTTATTACTTGTGGTACGATCCGAACAACCATTTGATATCCACCTCCACAAACGCCACATTTGTGATCAGCAATGTGCAGCCGAGCGGGCAGGGAACTTACACGGTTGTGGTGAGCAACATCTATGGCACAGCCACACAATCCACCACCCTGACCGTCGCCAGCGGCAAGCCGCAGTTGGCGCAGGATATTGCGCCCTTGAATGTGACGGATCCGTTGTATGACGGCCGGGATACTGTGTCATACACTGTTTTGGTGAGCGGAAGCGCGCCGTTCAGCTATCAATGGTATCAAAATGCGGCGCAGATTGCCGGCGCCACGAATGCAACCTACGCGTTCAAGGCTTTGGCCGGAACCAACACCTACTATGTGACAGTCACAAATGCGTATACCGCGTCGCAAAACGGCGGCGTGCCCCTCCAAAGCAGCGCTGCGACAGTCATCGGCGTGCCTGTGCCGCAATTGAATCCGGGCAATTATGAGCATAGCATGAAAATCTCGTTCCCAGGCTACTTGGGCACGCCCTTGACTAATTTCCCGGCGTTGATCAAGTTGAGTACTTCCATTGTGCCAGGCTTGGCTTACAGCCAGTTTCCCGGCAACGGCTCGGATTTGCGGTTCACCGATGCAGGCGGGACTGCCATGCTGCCGTATGAGATCGACGAGTGGAACCCAGGCGGTGTGTCCACGGTCTGGGTGAATATCCCATTGCTCAATGGCACTAATATATGGGCCTACTGGGACAACCCCGTCAGCACGGACGTGGCGCCGGCGGCCAGCAACGTCTGGCTGAACGCTGGCTATGAAGTTGTTTACCACCTGAAGGAGACTAACCTCCCCTATGCGGACAGCGCCGGACAGTATCCAGCGGCCAATGGGGCCGCCCCCGCGCAGGCGCCAGGCTTGGTGGGCCACGGCGCATTGTTCAACAACAATAATTATATCTCTCCTGGCCCAGTCCCGCTGACCACCCAGTTCACAGCTTATGCCTGGATATATGTCAACCCAAACGCATTTAGCCAAAAGGTTATCTGGGCCAATAAGCTGGCTCCATTGAGCGAAGCGGGTGATTCCGGCTTTGCGTGGTATATTAATGATTGGATAAGTTCTGATAAGGTCAACGCATTTCAAAGCGACGACGACGCGGGCGCTAACACCCAAAACACGGTCGGCACTATATCGTTTGGCCAATGGCATTTTATGGTTAGCACGTGGGACGCCTCCGCTGAAACGGTGACTTCCTATGTGGACGGTGTCCAAGTTGGCTCTCAAGGGATCGTCTCCGACTTTAGCTTGGTTAACCCGCTTTATCTCGGCGCGTTCACCGATACCCAATACGGGTTTCAGGGGTCTATGGACGAAGCTCGAATTCAAAACGGCCTAGCCTCGCCGTCATGGATTTTGAGCAGCTACGCGAACATGTCAGGCAGCTCGTTTGTCGGCTACTCATCCGTTTCCACAAATACTGCCGTGGGACCGCCTTCTCTAGTCCAGGATATAAGTCCTTTGCAATCCGAGTATTGGTTGTATGGCGGTCCGCAGGATACTGTGTCATACACTTTCCTGGTAACCGGGGCCGGGCCGTTCGCGTATCAATGGTATCAAAACGGCGCAAAAATCGCCGGCGCCACGAATTCAACTTATGCGTTTACGGCTTTGGCCGGAACCAACACTTACTACGTGACGGTCACGAATGCTTACACGGCTTCGAACAATGGCGGTGTTCCACTCCAAAGCAGCACGGCGACCGTGATCGGCTTGCCTGTGCCGCATTTGAATCCGGGCAATTATGCCTATCGCGCGAAAATATGGTTCCCAGGCTTCACGGGTCAACCCCTGACTAATTTCCCGGCGTTGATTAAGTTAAGCCCGTCCACCGTGCCAGGCCTGGACTACAGCCAGTTTGTCGGCAACGGATCGGATTTGCGGTTCGCTGATGACAGCGGGACGACCATGCTGCCGTATGAGATTGACGAGTGGAACGCAAGCGGCGTATCCACGATCTGGGTGGAAATTCCCGTGTTCAATGGCGCCAATATATGGGCCTACTGGGGCAACCCCGCGGACACGGACGTTTCGCCGGCCGCGAGCAACGTTTGGTTGAACGCCGGCTATAAGGTTGTTTACCACCTTAAGGAGAGTGGATTGCCTTATGCGGACAGCACGGGACAGCATCCGGCGACCAATGGCGCCGCCCCCGCGCAAGCGGCGGGCATGGTGGGCCACGGCGCATTGTTCAACAATAATAATTATATCTCTCCTGGTCCAGTCCAGTTGAACAGCCCGTTTACGGCTTCTGCCTGGATTTGGGTCGCTACGAACGCTAACAGCCAAAAAGTCATCTGGGCCAATAAACTGGCTCCATTGGCCCAAGCGGGTGATTCCGGCTTTGCGTGGTATATTAATGATTGGGTAGCTTCTGATAAGGTCGACGCATTTCAAAGCGACGACGCCGGGGGCAATTTCACCCAAAACTCCATCGGCGCGATATCGTTTGGCCAATGGCATTTCATGGTCAGCACGTGGGACGCCTCCGGCGCAACGGTGACCGCCTATGTTGACGGCGTGCCCGTTGGTTCTCAAGGGGTCGTCTCCGACTTTAGCTTGGCCAACCCGCTTTATCTCGGCGCGTTCACGGATGGCCAATACGGCTTCCAAGGGTATATGGACGAAGCGCGGATTCAATCCGGCATAGCCACGTCGAACTGGATTGCCACCAGCTATCTGAACATGTCGGGGAGCTCATTTGTCAGCTACTCGTCTGTCAATCTACGGCCCGTGCTGTCCATTGCCAGCTCGGTCAATGGATACGTCCTTTACTGGCCGACGACCGACGGAGCCTTTACGTTGGAAACCGCAACCAGCTTGGCTCCGGGGGCTGTTTGGACAGCGGTGACGAGTCCTGCCGCGGTCATTAGCAATGGTGTGTGGCAGCAAATTGTTCAGCCCGCCGCGGGCAGTCATTTCTACCGGCTGCAAGAACAATAGCTGCGACGTCAGCCGTAGAAATTGCTTCGAACATCTGATGAATGGGAGGGCGCGCCTCGGCCAACAAGATCGGGGCCAGCGCCCTCCTATTTCATCAAACTTGGAGGAGGCTGGATGGAAATCGCAACTTGGCATAGGCGGGGGGCGCCCCCGGACGAATTAAGAATACCTTGATTAGAGAGCTCTGCGTCGGCATGCTTCAACACAGCATTTGCGCATATTCAAATCCTAAGGTGGCGTTGGCCGAAAATCGAATTTACACCACAATTAACTTATGTCCTCCGAGAAAGAACTGCTGCTTGGAATCGAAATTGGTGGCACAAAGTTCCAACTTGCGGCGGCCGAAGCTCCGGGAGAAATCGTGCATTGGCAGCGGATAACTCAGGAAACGGGGGTTACGGCGTCGGATATACGCGAACAGATCGCGACCAGTTTGCAATTATGGGGTGGGATCAAGTGGCGGGCCGCTGGTGTGGGGTTTGGCGGTCCCGTTGATTGGAGGAATGGACGAGTTCACTGTTCGCATCAGATCGATGGCTGGGACAAGGTGGATTTTTGCACCTGGCTTTCCGCTCTGATTGGCGCCCCGGTTGCGATCGATAACGACGCCAATGTGGCGGCGCTGGCTGAAGTCTGGCATGGAGCCGGGATGGGGCGCAGCCCGGTCTTTTACACAAATTCCGGGAGTGGAGTCGGCGGCGGGCTGATCATCGACGGCAGGATTTATCATGGCACCCCTCCAGGGGAGGCTGAATTCGGGCACGTGCGTTTGGCGCCGTTCGGGCCAACGGTTGAAGACGTTTGCTCTGGGTGGGCTGTGGATCGCAAGGTGCGTCAGCACTGCGCGGGCTTTCCATCGGGGATTCTTGGCAAGCTCGTGGCCCAGACCCCAGGCCGGGAAGCCCGGCATCTTGGAGCGGCGCTGCTGGCTGGAGATGCCGCGGCCAAAGGTATTCTTGACGAAACCGCGAGCACGCTCGCCTTCGCGCTTTCTCATGTCGTGCATCTGTTCCATCCGGAGATGGTGATCCTTGGGGGCGGTCTCTCTCTGATAGGTGAGCCGTGGAGAGAATCTGTTGCCAATGCTTTGCCCCAGCACTTGATGCGGGCTTACCTTCCTGGCCCGGATATTTGTTTGGCTTCCCTGCGTGACGATGTTGTTCCCGTCGGCGCCCTTCTGCTTGCCGACTCCCTTGACCGCCGTGATCCTGTGGATCATCTTCGCGAGACTCCCGCAGGCCGTCTCGTAACTGCCTAAAGCGAGATTATGGCGGCCTTCCGGCGTGTATCCCAGAGAGATTTCAACATGCCGCCCGTAGCGCACGGCGTCGCTCTTGAGCGCGGTTTTGATCTCGGAACGCGTATTAAGGCGGCATTTGGGTCACCTGACAAAACCGTTGAGCATGACCATCCCGAGCATCGGGCAGAAACGGCGAGGCGGGAAGTCCCGCGCGGCTTCAAGAAATGCGATTGGCGTCGAAACACCTTCCGCGCCCGGAAAAAACCGAGGGCTGACTGGACTGGAGAAACGACTTGCAAACCGATGGAGCAGGAAGAGAATCAAGAAAAAGTCCCACCTCGTTCGTGGGCAGTAACCCAACTTGGAGATCCCAGTTTATGAACACAGAATCTCGCTCTTCCCGCCGTGAGTTCATCAAGACCACCAGCCGCCTCGCCGGGGCCAGCGCCTTTGCGGGCATGACCGTTCCAAACGTTCACGCCGCGGGCGACGACACGATCCAGCTTGCTTTGATTGGCTGCGGCAGCCGCGGAACTAGCGCTGTCGGCGACGCTCTTTCTGTTAAGCGCGGCCCGATTAAACTGGTCGCGATGGCCGACGTCTTTTCCCAACGACTCGCCTCCAGCTACGATCACCTCAGCAAGACCTATGGAGCGCAGGTCGACGTCCCGCAAGACCGGAAGTTCATTGACTTCGACTCCTACCGGCATGCGATGGATTGCCTGCGCCCCGGCGACATCGCCATCCTGACCACGCCGTTGGCCTTCCGCCCGCCGCATTTCGATTACGCCATCAGGAAGAGCCTCCATCTCTTCATGGAAAAGCCCCTGACCGCCGATGGCCCGTCCTCGCGCCACATGCTCAAATTGTCCGCCGCGGCGGAAGCGAAAAGCCTGAAGGTCGGCGTCGGCCTCATGTCCCGGCATAGCCGCGCCATCCAGGAAGCGGCCCGCCGGATCCACGACGGCGCCATCGGTGATATTCTCCTGATGCGTGGCTATCGCATGTCCGAAGCCGTTGGCAGCGCTTTTTCCGAACGCTGGCCCGGCGAGCCCAGCGAACTGCTCTGGCAGATTTCGCGCTTTCACAGCTTCATCTGGGCCAGCGGCGGCTGCTTCAACGATTTCTACATCCACATCATCGATCACCTGTGCATGGTGAAAAACGCCTGGCCCGTCAAAGCCCAGGCTCTGGGCGGACGGCACTATCGCACCACCCCTGACGGCAAACGTTGCGTCGACCAAAACTTCGACAGTTACTCGGTCGAATACACCTTTGCCGACGGCGCCAAATTGCTCATGGACGGCCGCTGCATGCCGGGCGCGCAAAAAATCTACTCCAGCTACGCTCACGGGTCCAAAGGCATGGCCATAGTCTCCGCCCACAGCGATTGCGGCATGCCCTCCTCGATTCACAGCTCCCAGCAACCCTCGCCCGCCAACGCCGTCTGGACCTCCAATGTCCCGAACGACCAGTCCAGTCCTTACCAGAACGAATGGAACGACCTCGTTGACGCGATCCGTGACGACCGCCCCTATTCTGAAGCCACGCGGGGCGTCGAAGCCAGCGTCGTCGCCTCGATGGGCCGCATGGCCGCTCACACCGGCCAGCAAATCACTTACGACGACGCGCTCAATCACGCGGATTGCTATGCCCCTGGCGTCGAAGCATTCACCATGGATTCCGCGCCTCCCTTGCGGTCTGACGCCAACGGCCTCTACCCGGTTCCCCAGCCCGGGGTGGTCACCGACCACGAATATGCGTTAAGCTAGATGTTCGATTTAAGAGGACGTCCTGCACGTCAAAGGAAGCCCTCTTGTGGACACATCGCGCAGCCACGATATTGGTGAGCCGTCCTAGCGCGCCTGCAGCCGGTAGAACTGGGCCCCACTGGCAGGAAGAAGAACAGGCGACTGCCACTGGCCATTGATGTAGGTGGCGCCGTTCGTGACTGGCAGCCAGACTGCGGGAGGCGCGAGATTTGTCGTCGTGTAAACCGCAAAGACACCGGAATCCTCCGGCCATGTCAGGAACGCGCCAGCGGAGGAGTTCGTGTAACAAAGCGATGGCGACGGATTCACCGCAGAGAAACTGTTGAAAACGTTGTTCGACGCCACGCTCAGCCAGGTGGCCCAAATCCAATCTAATGAACACACGCCGGATTGAATCCGCGCTTCGTCCATAACCCCATTGAAAAAGTAGGCGGCGTCTGTAAACGCGCCAAGATTAAGCTGATTGTTCCGTCCAAAGCCGGGGACCGTCGCGGCGGAACCAGTCAACAGGCCGTCGACGTAGGTGCTCACCGTTGCCGCGGTGTCGTCATAACTATTGACCATATAATGCCATTGGCCAAACGATATCGTGCCCGTGCTGTTTTGGGTAAAAGCGCCCCCAGTGTTGCCGCTTTGCAGTCCGTCCACATGATCGGAGCTTTGCCAATCATTGATATACCACGCAAAGCCGTCTGCACCCAATGGCGACTGTTTACTGGCCCAGATGACTTGATCGCTAAAGGCGTTTGGCGTGACATCAATCCAGGCGGAAGCTGTGAACTGTTGGCTCAGTTTTACTGGACCAGGAGTAATATAATTATGGCCGTTCCCGAACGATTCGCCGTGGCCAACCACGCCCGCCGTCCTCGTGGGTGCGACGCCCCTGGTCCCTGGATGCTGTCCCGTGCTGTCCGCATAGGGAAACCCACTCTCCTTTAAATGGTAAACAATTTCATAACCAGCGTTCAACCAGACGTTGCTCGGGGGCAGCGCGACGTCCGTCTCGGCCGGGTTGCCCCAGTAGGCCCAGATGGACGTGTTGGTCCCGGAAAGGGCCGGCACCCCCACCCAAACGCTCGAAACGCCGCTAGTGTTCCACTGATCAATCTCGTGCGGCAAAAGGGTCAAGCCGCCAGCATCCGTGAATCGAAGGTCGCCGCCCGTCGGAGACGCGAATTTCGCATAAGAGAACCCAGGAAGACCTTCGCCGAGCTGCACCAGGGCCGGGAAGTTGGCCAAGGTCTGGCTGCCGCCGTAGCCCGAAAAGGAAATTTTCATCCGGCAAGCGTAGTTAGTCGTCGCCAGGCCCGCGGCGCTGAGCCTCCCCGGAGCCCAGACCTGGGCGCTGGCGTTGCTGGCGTAAAAGGCAAAGTAATAATTGGCGGCGGCCGCCAGGTTGGTCAGCGCCACCCTGAACACCACCGGATTAAAGTTGGTGTTGACTCCAAGCGCCCCCCCGCCTTCCCACGCGCCTGCATTTGTTCCGCCATTCTGCCGCCCCCAGAAAAAGGAAACAACAGCCTCATCGTCACCGTAGACGCCCTGGGCCAGCGTGGCGGAAACGAGCGCTGTTGCGCCGTTGCGAAGGCTGGCTGTCACATTCGTCAACGTCAGGTTGGCGGGCGCCAGCGGGGCGTTGAGCATCGGCGAGACTAGGGAGGAAAACTGGGGGGCTGTTGGCAACGAGCCGTTCGTTTCTTTGAATTGGGCGGTAAACAACTTAGCCCCGTTTATAAAATACTGATGCAAATAATAGCAGGGCGTTTTGTTGTCGTTGGGATCGATCAAACAGAAATTCGACTGGCCGGTGGCCTGCGGTGAGTTGTTATACATTTCCCAAAAAAGTATATATTGGAGGCACTCTCCGCCCCAACTCCAGCCGATCAACCGTTGAATGTAGGAGCGCGTAAGAGGCTCCTGCGCCGCAGGCGACTCGTATCCATAGCCATATTCTCCCACCCACCAGCGTCCCCCGGGCGTGCGGCCAGCCTTGTTCGTCGGCACATGAGACACCATATAGTCAAGCGTCGCGTACAAGTCTGTAGAGCCCAAATTCTGCGCTTCGTAGGACGACCAGGACAAGTAGTCCAGGTTTGTCACATACGGCACCACATAGTTAATGGAGCGCACGTTGTTGGTGGAGCCGTTGAACATGGCGTCGCGCACTCGGTTAACCTCGGTATAATTGAAGACGTCAACGTTGGTGTGAGGCGTGTTGTTCTTGGCGTCGTCCACGGCCTTTTGGCGGTTGTTAAGCCAGCCGATCATCCCTTGGATGCGGAGGGCTGGCGGGTTGGTCGCCCAATGCGATTCATTGATAAACACGTCCAAATAGCCGTCTCCCTCCCAATGGCCGAGATAAAATGTTTTTCCAGTGTTATTGTAGTTTGTCAAAAGGTAGCAGGTCAGGTCATACATCTCCCGGTAATCAAGTCCGCCCAGGTTTGTGTTATAACCATTGTACCACCATTGGTCGACTGACGCCGCACCGTCAAACGGATAAGTCCAGATGATGAAATGCCGGAACGGCATGCCCAGAACTTTCTGATAGGAGGGATCATTCCGCGCCAGCGTGATCAGGTTGGTTTCATTGGAGGGCAGCGGATTGCCGCTCAGCTCTATAACCGAAGCGTTCCAACCAATGTAAAACTTGATCGTGTCACTACCCATGTTCGTCATCGCGTCCGCAGTCTCAACGAGCACGGTGTTCGTGGTGAATTGATACAAGGGCCCAAATGTTTGCGTGCCCACGCGCACGTTGTAGCTGTCCACAGCGGGGTCGGAAAGCGTGCCCGCCCGAAGGGCGGACGCGGACGCGAGTGCGGCGATCCATGCTGCCCCAAGGGCGGCCAACTGTGGCCGCCGCAAAATCGAACGCAGCAAGCTCATTTCATTAGCGTACACGAAGTCGTGAGTCCCGTCCACGTTGTTCCGTCGAGTCTGACGGCGCAGATTTGGGCGTGCCTGATCGAGGCGCTGGATGAGTCCGTTGTCACCTTGGACAGGAGAACCTCACGGCTGTGGACGCCGGTCCTGATGCTTCCTTTCACCAAGCGCAAAGCGCGCGGCTATCGCGCCACCAAAAACCTGCTCAGCATGCTCTATTTCGTGGCCGGCAAGCTGCAAGTCCCATCCTACTGATTCCACTGAAAACGTCGAGGATTGGTGTCATTGTATGATCCGCCACGATCCGACGCCAAGCAACTGATCGCCACACTCCACGATCTCGGAGTTCCAGTGAAGATGCTCACAGGCGACGCGCTGCCGGTGGCGTGTGA
>Ga0265338_10003325_pt1 | contig 22739 bp, 17 predicted proteins | sample 42126metaG_FD_193579 | JGI IMG/M metagenome (GOLD analysis project Ga0265338, IMG submission 193579) | Rhizosphere microbial communities from Carex aquatilis grown in University of Washington, Seatle, WA, United States - 4-21-26 metaG | ecosystem: Host-associated > Plants > Roots > Rhizosphere... | reverse complement strand
GGCCGCCGCCCCAGGTTCCCACCCAAAGACGGTTTTGGGCATCTTCCGAAACCGACCAGACAAATTGATTGGACAGACCGTCGCTTTCCTGCAGGTGAATCCATTCACCTTTTTGGTAGCGATACAAACCTGCGCCTTCGGTGCCAATCCAGATCGCTCCACTGCGGGACTGGGTTAGGGAGAGCACATTGGCGCCCCGCCAGCCATCCGGTGCGTTGAGCGTGGCCACCCGGCTCGGACGCAGCGCCACCAGGCCGCTGCTGCCGGTGCCCACCCACAAGGTCCCTTCCCGATCCTCGCATAACGAGCGCACCCAGTTGTTGGGAAATCCGTGGGCCCGATCAAATTGAACCACACCCCGGTGCGGAAAGATCAAAAACAGCCCCTGACCCAGGGTTCCCACCGCCAGACATCCCGACTTCGTTTCCATCATGGTCGTGAGCGAACTGGCGCCCAGCGGACTGGAGCCCAGGTCCTCTTTTCCATTTTGACCCCATTTTATCACCCGTTCCTGGTCGATCAACCAAAGGCCGCCGTCGCGGGACGAGCAGACGCCTTTGACGTAATCCTCGGGCCGCTGTTCCAGTGGCAACGGAGTCAGGCGGTCTCGGTCGAGGGCAAACACCCTGCCGTTGTCATCAACCCATATCATCCCACGGGGATTTTGCGCCATACCCATCGTCGTATAGGCGCCCTCACTGCCCGCGCTATTCGGAACGGCAACCATTTTACCATCCAAGTCCGCCAGTTTTCCATCCGGGTTCAAGAGCCAGATTTCCCCCGAGGCATCGGCGCCAATGGACAGGATGGTCCGGTTTTCCCAGGATGGATGAAAGGGCACCAAATAAAAGCGCCCAGCATCGTAGCGCACCAAATCTCCGGTTTCATAGCCAATCCACAAGCTTCGCTTGGCGTCTTCAAACAGGCTGGTGATCCGGCTGCTGTGCATTTCCGGCGTGTTGCTGTTGTCAAACGTGGTGAAACTGACCCCGTCGAACCGCACCAACCCGTCGTAAGTCGCCAGCCAGAGATAACCATCCCGCGTTTGAACAATCGCCGTCACGGCGTTGTTGGGCAAACCATCCTGGGTTTGCCAAACGCGTGTGAAATAGTCAGGCAGGTTGTTGGTTTCCACCGGAACGGCCAGACCAGCGAATGGAACCCATCCGACGGCAACCGCCCAGAACACCAACATCCGGATAAACCGCCGGTTCCGGACTGGGCCAGACGCGGAATTTCCGGGGAATTGGCCGGTCCCCAAAAAGCTCGCCGATAAAAAGAAGGAGCCAGGGAGTCTTGCCAACAGTCGCTTCAAGACTGGCCGGGGGGCAAACATCGTGAGGCATTTTGTGGCGAGCGCCGCCGACAAGCAAGCTAATCCCGCAAGCGCCACCGCGAACCGGACTGGCAGGACCTTGAACGCCGGAAGTTTTATGATAACCGGGGCCACCAGACCGGATCGACAACTCCGTGCCGCGATCCCAATCCAGTAACCGATTCAGTGCCCGGCAGGGTGGCCCGGTGAAAAAATGCTTGTCCCTAATTTTAGTGACATTGTGTTTGTTTAAGATGTGAGTTAGATTTTCTCAAACCAAGCAAACGACTTTTTGACGAGAAGTGAATTGCTTTGGTTTCAGAAATGAAATTGCCTTCCTATGCTGGCCGGTTCGCTATTGACGCAACCGGGCGGGGATACGTCTTATGTGTGCTGCTGGTTTGTGCGACCGCGATGCTGGCCATGGGTTGCCACCGGGAAGAACCAAGCTCTAAGGTCCCGGCGCCGACGCCGCCAGCGACGCCGACGGATGCTTCACCGGCCGCCCCCGCGACCCAACCCACTGCGGTGAGCCCACAGCCGGCGTCCAGCGTCACGAATGCCCTGCCGGACTTGCGCCCATTGAACCAGGCGCTCATTGGCTGGATTCTCTCGAATCAACGCCATCCCGCCAGTTTCGAGGAATTTGCCGCCAATACGGATGTTCAAATTCCGCCGTTGCCACCGGGAAAAAAATACGTCCTTAACGGCAGAGGACTGATCAGTATCGTCAACCGCTGACCTATCGACCCAATGAAAACGGCCAGCCCAATAGTGAACCTGGTTTGCGCCGGAAGCGGGGCAAAGCGGGTGTCCTCAAAAAGGGGATTTACCTTGATTGAACTTCTCGTGGTCATTGCCATTATCGCCATATTAGCGGCCATGCTGCTGCCCGCCTTGGCGGCGGCAAAAGCCAAGGCTTTGCGAATCCAATGCACCTCCAACATGCGGCAGCTCGGTCTGGGCATGAATCTGTTCGCCGGCGACCACCGGGACACGTATCCAGCGGCAGCGATTCAAGCCAGCGGCCATAGTAAAAATAGCAATAGCGGTCCGCTTATATTTACCTGGGATACTTGGATTTACAATTACATGGGAGGCGCCGGTAATATTCCGCTCACCCAACTGCGACAAGGTGCCTTTATGGCAGACCCGCAAGATGCCGCGGCCGCCGGTTTACCCATCGCGCTCAAACCGCTGGCTTGTCCCGCTGACCGGTTTACCAAAGTCAGTTGGGTGGCTGGCGTTCCTCCACTTGGTCTTAGATCTTATGCCATGAACAGCGTGGGCCCCAATCATGGCACCGGATACCAGATTGATTCCGCAGGCGGAACGTATCCACTGCCCAACTTGTACCAACCGGGTTACCACGGCGTCGGTGTTTGGTGGCAGACCGCGTTTCCCTCTCCCGATTGGAACGCAAAGGGTTATCCCACGTCGGTAGTCCGCGAACCTTCCAAAACCATTTTTCTGGTCGAAGAGACGGGGGGTCAGCAAGCCGAAGGGAATATCTGGACCGCTGCCTGCATCGGTCCGCAATCTTCACAGAATGGCAGTGCGAATGGGAATCTCTACCAGATTGACACGACCGCCCCGCCGCAAGATCCAACCAGCGGGAATGGCGTCAATCAAGGGGCGCTGTTGTACAAGGCGCACGGCAGCCGGTTTGATTATCTGTTTCATGATAATCATGTTGAAAGCCTTAACATTGAAGCAACCGTCGGCACGGGGACACTCGCCTCCCCCGCCGGCATGTGGACGGCCCAACCTGGTGATTAGCCTCTCTCATTCCGCGCCGCCAGGCCCAATCCCAGCCATGAAACTAATCACCGATGTACCCAGTTTTCGTGACATGCAAGTTCCCGCTGACCAGTATAAAGTAACCCACGCATAATCCATTTATATCGACGGTGAGCACGTGCGTATTTTTTATGTCATTTCTTTTCGCGACAATTGTCGCCGGGGGTTCCGCAGCCGCCGGCCGTTTATCTCCTCACCTTGGGGGATTGAAAATTCGAAGCTGACACGTCATTCATTTCCCTCAATCAAATCCAATCGAGCAACCTCTAACTAAACCAACGAACAAACAAACATATGAAGACAAATGCGTTTAAAATGCTGCTGGGTGCGGCGCTTGCCAGTCTGGCATTGACGACAGCAACCAGCAACGCGCAAACCCAACCCCCGGGGGATTTTGTTAACGGCTTTGACAATGCCACCTCCGGCTCGGCCGGTAGCACCGCGTCCTGGATCTACTGGTACAACGGAGCCGGTTCGGTTTCCTTGGACACGAGTGTTTTCAAGACCGGCGCCGGTTCCATGAAAATCACCATACCCTTCCACCTTCCCTACCGGGCCGTGGATCAGGGAGCCTGGTTTGGCAACTGGGACAACGTGGGCGCCTACGATACCAGCATCGTTTATGATGGCACCTATTTTACCAACATTGAGTGCGATGTGCTTATGGATCCCAGTGACCCCACCAACACGGACGGCAGTTTCGGGGTTCTCGGGATAGGACTTGAAGACGCGGGCACACCCAATGGCGCAAGAGAAGCCGGCACCGAGCTGATTCCCGGCAGCGCAAGCAATACGTGGTTCCATGTCGCCATCCCGGTAAATCGAAGCGCTTCCTACATGTCAACTCCCGGCGTCATTGGTGTCGCCTTTACCTACAGCACCTACGACAACGGCGGACAGACGTTTCTGACCAACCCCGTGACCATGCACGTTGACAACCTCGTGGTGCATCTGGGCACCGTATCCAATCCTCCGCCGGTCCTGAGCCTGTCATCGGTCAGCCCGGGTTTGAATTTTGTGCAAGGCTCCATCTCGGGCCAGTACGACCGTCAGAATATCCGGACGGCAAACTCTCCCGGCCTGAACTACTCGTGGGTCGGTGCTGCCACTGCGGGCAACCCGGTGACCTATTCCTTTAATATCAGCAAGTGGAATGGTCCTGATTTGAACTATCACATTTATTTCAATGCCCAAGTCGGCGCGGGCGGTGCGAGTGCGCCGGATTACAACCAGCCGAATGTCATGATTTTCCAGGTGTCGCCCATCTCCAACAACCTGGCGGTCGCCACCATTACCTGGAAAACCAACTCTCCAAGTTCGGGCACGAGCCAGACGTCGATTACCATCACCAATTCGACCATCCTGGGTAACTGGCAATTACAGTTTACCAGCGATACCAATGGCGCGATCACCCCGCCGGGTGGAAGCTCCAATCCCTTCCTGGTTGACCCGGGTCTGGCCGCCGCGTTGGCGAACCCGGTATATGTCACGTTTGGCATCAACCCTGCCGTTAATTCAAATGGCATCGTCGGTGAATCGGTGGTGGTTTCTCAAATTGGAATCACCGGGGTGAGTTCGTTGAATTCGACCAATACGGTCTTCACGGACAACTTCGTGAGCGATTCAGCGTTTGACACCAATTCGTGGCAGGTCAATGCCCTGTTCCCGGCGAGTATTGTGTTTGTGCCAACCACCAGCGCCTACTCGTTGAACTGGACCATTCCGGCTGCCGGGTTTGTCCCGGAGGTAAACACGAATCTGTCAAGCCCGAGTTCATGGCAAGTGCTTTCGTTGCCGACCATTGTGCTGACGCCGGGCGAAAGAGCCCAGATTCCCAAGAGCAGTTTGCCCGCCGGCAACACCACGTTCTTCCGGCTCGCCAAACTGGTCGCCACCCAGATGCAGGTCTTGCTGCCGGGTGAAACCAATGCGCCGAACACCGTCAACGGCTATGTCGGCACACCCACTCCGATCAGTTTGACCGGACCCTCGGCCGGTACTGCGGTCGTGACCGTTAACGCCTGTGACGCGAACTGGAACATTGTGCCCATCAACGGCAACAGCATCGCTTACAGCAGTTCAGACGGTTCTGCCGCCCTGCCGGGTTCTGGCTCGTTTGTAAACGGGACCACGTCAGGGACCATCGGGTTTAGCACGACCGGTTCGCAGACCGTAACCGCGACGGCCTCGGGCGGCTTTTCGCCCGCCACGAGTCAACCAGTGACTGTCACCCCTTGATAAACCTGTTTCCATACAGGAATATTAGTGGTTTAGGATAAGACACGGCGGGCGTCAGCATGAACCCTGGCGCCCGCCGAATTGTAATAGCGGCGCAAATGAGTACCGTGCGCGTAATTTTGAAATGATTTGAAACTATAATGGAAAGATCCAAATGTATCCGTTAAACAAGCCTATTCAAGCATTGGAAGGCAAAGAACCCGCCCGTCGCGGCTTCACGTTGATTGAATTGTTGGTGGTCATTGCCATCATCGCCATCCTGGCGGCCATGCTGCTGCCGGCGCTGGCGTCGGCCAAACAAAGGGCGCAGGCCGCGGGCTGCATGAGCGATACCCACCAAATGCTGCTCGCGTGGAACATGTACGCCGATGACAATAATGATATTTTGCCTGCCAACGATTATCCTTACCTGACCGCTTACCGGGGTGCAGGTTCTCAAACAAATTTTATGCATAATTGGGTGGTGGGTACCATGGCTGCGTCACTGGATGCGAATGGCGCTCCGAATTCTCCTTCCATCGCGGAACTGAGCGATCACAACACCCAACTCTCCCGTTACCTGCAAAACTATAAGGTTTATCATTGCCCGGCCGACAATTATATAAACCATCTCACCGGCAATATAAATCTGCGCAGTTACTCGATGAATTCGGCCGTCGGCACCTGTTTTTGGACCCACTATAATGCCCCAAATTATCCGCTTGGGGCAGCGGTCGGTGAAGGCTGGCTTTTGGGTGCTTCTTATACCACAACTCAATTCGGCCCGTATTTGACCTACGGCAAGTTATCATCGTTCACGCGCCCCGGCCCTTCCAAGACCTGGGTGTTTATAGACGAGAATCCCTACTCCATCAACGATGGTTCCATGGCTATAAGCGCGGTGGCAACCCCGGGCAATACGTATGTGATTGACTATCCATCCGGCACGCATGGTGGGGCGGGAGGCTTGTCCTTCGCCGACGGACATTCGATCATTAAAGCATGGCAGGATGCCAGAACCTATACTCCCCATATTGCGGCACAACAGGGTGGCGCCCCGGGGACTCCCGCATTACATGCCACGCCGGATGACCCCGATTGTTTCTATTTGGCGCCCATCACGTCTGCACTGCGTTAATTGACACACTTGACACGCCCGTTTCGCCGGGTGGCACCTGCAATTTTATGGGGGGTTATTATCATGCCAAAAGGATTCAAATTTTTACCGGCGTTCTTCGTACTTTTGGCACTGACCGTTCAGACGGTCATGGCGCAGGCCAATCTCCCGGTTTACACCAATAATCTGGTCAATGCCTTTCAGGACTGGAGTTTCAGCGTAACCCGCAACTTCACCAATACGACAACGGTTTACCCCGGAGAAATCCATTCGACCAGCGTTCAAGTTACCAGCAGTGGTGGCGCCCTGAGTCTTCAATTTCCGGCCGGCTTTAACACGACGCCCTATGCCAGTCTCTCCTTCTTGATCAATGGCGGAACCAGCGGCGGACAGCAGGTAAAAGTCGGAGGCACGGTCGCCAATTCCGTGAAGGGTTACTCCTCCCTGCCGGCCCTGGTGGCCAACACCTGGCAGTCCTACACCATCCCGCTATCCACCCTGGGCGTGGCCAACACCAGCAATTGCTCCGGCATCTGGATTCAGAGCAACACCGGCGGCACGCAGCCGGTGTTTTATTTGACCGACATCCGATTTAATGCCGCCCCGGCGCCGGCCACGGTTCATCTGGGAGTGAACGCGGCTGCCAACCTGCGCACGGTGGATGCGCGTCAATTTGGAGTCAACACCGCCACCTGGGATGGCAGCCTGGGCAATCCACAAACACTGCCGCTGCTCCAGCAGGCCGGTTGTCTGACGTTGCGCTGGCCCGGCGGATCCAGTTCTGACTTGTATCACTGGGCGAGCGATCCGACCGGGAACGCCACCTTTAGGAATCTGGCCACCAATCTGGGCGCCCAGGTGTTCATTACCATCAATTACGGCAGCGGCACATTCAACGAGGCGACCGCGTGGGTGCTTTCGGCCAACCAGACCAACAACTGCAACTTCAAATATTGGGAGATTGGCAACGAATGTTACGGCTCCTGGGAAAACGATACTCATGCCATCAAGCATGATCCTTACACGTACGCCACGAATGCGGTGGCTTATATTCAACAGATGAAGGCGGCTTACCCCACGGTGCCCATCAAAGTAGGCGTCGTGGTCGTGCCCGGAGAAGGCAGTTACTCCAATAACGCGACGCATTTCGCCATCAATCCGCGCACCGGTGCCACGAACTACGGCTGGACACCCGTTGTGCTGGCCACGATGGCCAGCAAGGGGATCCTGCCCGATTTTCTTATTTACCACTATTATGCCCAGTACACCACGGCCAACCAGGTCAACAGCTCCGAAAGCGATCCGCTGCTGTTGCAGATCGCGGACAATCCGTCTCCCGGTGGCTGGAATGACTGGGCCAGCGCCGCGGCCAGTCTGCGCCAGCAAATCACTGATTACATCGGATCGGCCGGCACCAACATTGAGCTTTGCGTGACCGAAAACAACTGCGATGCAGGTTCCATGGGCCGGCAATCCACCAGCTTGGTCAACGCGCTCTATCTTGCCGACAGCACGTGCGAACTCATGAAAACCGAAATCAATTCCTATGTCTGGTGGGATTTGCACAACGGGGCGGATACCAGCGGCGATTTTGACCCCACCCTCTACGGCTGGCGGTCGAATGGCGACTATGGCATCTTAAACGGAGCCAATTCGCCTTATCCCACTTTTTACTCGGAAAAATTGCTCCAATATTTCGCCCGGCCCGGAGATTCAGTCCTCGTTGCCAGCAGCGATTATATTTTGCTTTCCGCCTATGCGGCCCAGCGTACCAACGGTGCGCTGACCATGCTCGTCTTGAACAAGGACACCACGGCGACCTTTAATGCGCAAATCGCGCTCACCAACTTTGTGCCCTGGGCCAATGCCACGATTCAGTCCTACGGCATTCCCCAGGATCAGGCGGCGGAAAACAATCTGGGGGCTTCCTTGCAGGATATTGCGACGACGAATTTCCCCTCGGCAGGCACGAACTTCAGCTGGTCATTCCCGCCCTTGTCGCTGACGCTGTTCACCTTTGCCCCGGGGCCCACGGCGCTTTCCGCCTTGAGTACGCAACCGGACCAGGTGGTGCTGCAACTCCAGGGCCAGCCCGGCGCACCGTATGTCATCCAAAGTTCGCCGGATTTGTTGACGTGGACGCCGGTCTCCACCAACCGGCTCGTCGGGAGCACCTTGAACATTACCAACCTGATTTCGGCCGGGGGCCCGCAACAATTCTGGCGCGCCGTCTGGCAGCCTTGAACCCTCAGCGCGACAGGTTCTTCCTGATCAATCGGTACCGTTGTTCGACGCAAAGCTTTGAGCGCATTCCGTCTTCCGGGGTGTTGAGCACGTAATCCAGCAGCTGGTCCACGGTACTGGTCGCCACGTGCGTGCGCGTGTCCGATGAGCCGTAATAAATGAATACCTCACCGTTGGCGCGCGCCACCCAGCCGTTGGCAAAAACCACATTGGAAACGTCACCCACGCGTTCCTCGCCCTCCGGCGCCATGAAATAGCCGCCCGGCGCCTTGATGACCTTGGCCGGATTCTTCAAATCACACAGGAACAGATAGAGCACATAACGCATCCCGGCGGCGGTGTTGCGCACCCCGTGCGCCAGATGCAGCCAGCCCTTTGGGGTCTTGATCGGTGCCGGCCCCAGGCCGTTCTTGCCTTCCTTGAGGGTATGGTAGAAGCGCCGGTCCATGATCTGTTCCTGGCCAATCACCGCGTGCTCGATGTCGTCGCACAATCCCCAGCCGATGCCGTCGCCGGTGCCGGTGGCGGCGAAATCAGCCATCGGCCGTGTGTAGAAGGCATATTTGCCGTTCACGAATTCCGGATGCAGCACGCAATTGCGCTGGTGCAGTGACCCCGCCGTTTTTAAATCGGCCAGCCGGTGCCATTTCACCAGGTCCTTGGTGCGCGCAATGCCACAACGCGCAATGGCGGCGGAAAGATCGCCCGGCTTCGAATCATCGTGCCGTTCCGCACAGAACAGGCCGTAAATCCAGCCGTCCTCGTGGCGGACCAGGCGCATGTCATACAGGTTCGTCTCCTGCGGCTCGTAATCCGGCATGTTTACCGGATAATCCCAAAACCGGAAGCCATCCACGCCGTTCCCGCTTTCCGCCACGGCGAAAAACGACTTGCGGTCCCAGCCCTCGGTGCGCGTCATCAGCACGATGTTTCCGTTCCACTCCATGGCGCCGACATTGAAAACACAGTTGATGCCCAATCGGGTCATCAGATGCGGATTGTCAGCGGGATTGAAATCATAACGCCAGAACAACGGCGTGTGCTCGGCGGTCAAGACCGGGAATTCGTAACGGTCAAAAATGCCGTTGCCCTGCTTCTGTTTGCGGTTTGGCCGTTTCAGAAGCTTTTCGTGTTGTTGCTGCAATTGTTTCAGTTTTTGTTGGAAGGATTTTTTAGTCATCGGTCGTGGCGGTATTTTCCCGGCGGAAACATTACCATAAGGATGCGGGCCGGTCTTGTCACTTAAATTGGCTACAGCGCTCCGGCGGTGGATCTGTTAACTTCCTCCCGTGTCCCAGACCAACCGATCCGATTGCGAGGGCCTTCGCGGCGAGTGCCGAACCTTCGTGCCGATTAACCTGGAAACTGACAATTTATGAGCCACCTCCACATCTCGCGCAGAAATTTCATCAAAACCACGGCCCTGGCGCTGCCGCTCATTGCCGCGGGCTGCGCCGGCGCCCAGACCAACGGTGTCCGACGCCTCAAGGCCGGCGGTGACTTTGTCACCGTCCGCAACGGGCGTTTTGAATTGCGCGGCCGGCCGTATTTCTACGTGGGCACCAACTTCTGGTGCTGTTGTTACCTCAGTGACGCGGGACTGCCGGAGGGTCGCCAACGCATGGTCCGCGAACTGGATCGCCTCCAAAGCATCGGCGTCAAAAACATCCGCCTGCTGGCCGGTTCCGAGACTTCGCCGCTGGCCGGCTCCATCCCCCGCGGCATCACCCGCGCCCCGCACGATTATGATGAGGCCCTGCTCGCCGGATTGGATTTTTGCCTCGCCGAAATGGCCAAACGCGACATGCGTGGAATTCTTTTCCTGTCCAACTACTGGCAATGGTCCGGCGGCTTCGCGCAATACGTCCGCTGGATCACGGGCGAAAACATTCCCGACCCGGACCGCCCGGTAATCGCGCGTGGCGATTGGAGTGGTTTTATGAAGTTCTCCGCCCGGCTCTACACCACCCCGGCGGCCAATGACCTGTATCGCGGCTATGTCACGAAAATCATCCAGCGCCGCAACACCGTCAACGGCCGGCTCTATCGCGACGACCCGGCCGTCATGACCTGGGAACTGGCCAACGAACCGCGTCCCGACGTCAATGAAGCCAATCATTCCGTTCCCGTCTTTGCCAGATGGGTGGATGAAACCGCGCGGTTCATCCATGACCAGGACCCGAATCATCTGGTCTGCACCGGCTCCGAAGGCATTCACGGGTGTTTGGACAAAGCCGATGACTTTGTGACCGCGCATAAAAGTCCGGCCATTGATTACGTGACCGTGCATATGTGGCTGAAGAACTGGGGCTGGCTGAAAGACCCGCAACTCGGACCCGACTTCGAGACGGCCGCCGCCAAGGCCAGGGACCATGTGGAACAACACACGGTCCTGGCGACCGACACGCTGCACAAGCCGCTCGTGCTGGAGGAGTTCGGCATTCCGCGAGACCACGAAAAGTATTCGCCCGACAGTCCCACACTGGCGCGCGATGAATATTACAAGCGCATGTTCGCTCAGGTGGCGGATTCCTGCAAAGCGGGCCGCGCGTTGCAAGCCGCGAATTTCTGGGCCTGGGCCGGTGAAGGCCGTCCCGGCGCCGGAGGCAACATGGATTCAGCCGCCGCCCTCATGGGCGACCCATTCAGCGAACCGCAGGGATTAAATTCGGTGTTCGACTCCGACCAAGGCACCCTCGCCGTCATCGCCCAGGCCAACGAAAAACTGGCGGCCATCGGTTAATACTGAGCACGACATTTGTGACGTTCTTAAATGGAAATTGTTGGTAAGGCGCTTAACTTTGCCAATCCAGAATGCGCACATTCCAAACGCCGTAGGCGTGACATCTTTGTAGAAACAGGCACCAGAATAATCTCCAGCCCCGTAGGGGCGGCATCGTCGGGGAATCATTCCTCGCCGAATTTGAAAATGTATCGCTGGTCATACTCCACGCCATACTTTTCCAGCAATTCGACATATTCATCCCGAAATGATCGCCGGGCATGATGCCTTTGCTGATTCTCAAGGTAACGAATCACAGTGCCGAGTTGGGAACGCGAATGGGAAAACGCACCGAATCCCTCCTGCCACGAAAACTTGCCAGCAACCCAATGTTGCTCGTTGATGAATTTTGATGAGCCCGCTTTTATATCCCTCATCAAATCGGATAACGCCGCATCCGGCCGCAGACCGATGAGTAAATGCAAATGGTCGGGCATGTTGTTGATCGCTATCAATTTTTGTTTCTGACCGGAGACAATGCCGGCGATGTATTTCTGAAGCTCGTCGTTGTGTTCGGATTTGATCAGATTTTGTCTGCCTTCGACGGCGAACACAGCATGGATGTAGATCTGCGTGTAGGTGTTTGCCATGCGCGGAAGATGTCGCTCCTAACGGAGCTTGGAAATCTTTTTCGTCTGGGTTCTACAAAGATGTCGCACCTACGGTGCTGTGCTTTTGCGGTCAGAATTTCGTAACTGGTGAAGCAGTTAATCCCGGAAGAGAAAAGCGATCATTCTCTTACTTTTCCTTCGAGGTTTGTCACGTTCTGTTCATCCAACCCTTTACCATAAGTCTGGTCCAAGGGTTTGCCCCAAATGACCTCGGTGTAGCTCAATGTCAGTCCGTCGATGTCGCGCGCGTAAATCCCCGCCAGCTTGTACCCGAAAATGCCGTTTGTGAACACGCCCGCGGGCCGCTCGTCATAAAAGCCGCCCGGTACATCGCTGGTTTTGGCGATTTCCACGCGGACATTGTCCAGCACGATGTTTTCCAGCGGGGAATTGGTCCAGCCCATCAGGAAGATTCCGTTTTCACCGTGACAAAGAATGTTGCTGAAACGGATGTTGCGAACATAACCCAGGTTGGTTTTGGCGGTGCGCGGGAAATGGCTGATATGAATCGGCTCCGCCGCGCCCCACCATTTGTGCGGTTGAAAACCGGTTTCGACCGTGATGTTGGCAAACAGCACGTTCTCAATGTTGCCCGCGTCCAGGCTCTGGATGGAAAGTCCGCGGTTGCAGTGCGACACGACACAGTCGGCAAACACGATGTCGCTGGCACCCGGCAGGGTGTAAGTCTCGTCAATTTTCAACGCGCTGCTGCGCGATTCGATCACGCAACCGGTCACGGTGATATGGGCGGAACCGCCATAGGCGGCAAAGTTCGGCGTGTCCTTGATCACAATGCCGTCATCACCGGCGGTGATGTAACAGTTGGCGATGCGCACGTCGCGGGAATGGTCCACGTCAATGCCGTCGTTGTTGGCCACGTCCCAACCATTGCGAATGCTGATGGAATCAATCGCCACGTCCTCGCAACCGACCAGATGGACCGTCCAACTCGGCGCGTTGCGCAAGGTAAAGTCGTGCATCCGGACCTGCTGGCAGCCGATGAAAATGACCATCATCGGCCGGCCTCCCCCCGGCTGCGGTGCGTCCGGCGCCTTGCCAAACGGCCACCAATCGCCGGTGAATGATTGCGGCCACCAGCCTTCCTTGTTCAGGTCGCCACCCGCCTCTTCATCGGCCAGTTGCTGCCAGACCGCGCGGTCGTTGCCGTCAATAATGCCGTTCCCGGAGACGGTGATATTGGTAGCGTCCTTCGCAAACAGCAATGCCCCGGGATGCCCGTAGTCGCGCCAATTGGCGCTGCCCTTGAGCACGGCGCCGTTGGCCAGATGAAAATCCATCCCGCTGTGCAGCGTGAGCGCGCCCGTGAGAAAAGTTCCCGCCGGCAAAAGCACCTGCCCGCCGCCCTGCCCGGCACAGGCATCAATGGCCTTTTGAACGGCAGCCGTGTCGTCGTTGGTCCCGTCCCCTTTGGCACCGTAGTCAATCACGCTGAAGACGCCAGCCGGCTCCGCCGCGGAACCGCCGAACGCGGCAATGAGCAGACCACAGCCGAGGAGATTTTTGAAAAACCATGCCGCGGCGCTCTGTGCGCGCCGCACTCTTTTGAAAGGCTCGCAAAAAATCCGGCGGTCACAAACCGCCGCTGCCATGGTGGAATTACACCTTTGAAGTGATTTGAAAATCCGGGTTTGCATTGGGTCATGTTGCTCCCGCTCACTACGGCATTCGAGAAAAAACTTAGCCTGAAACCTGAAGCTGGTAGGGACGGCGCGCCGCGCTGTCATCGCGCCGTTCAGGCGCGAAAGTGGCGTGGTGAAGCCCGTGCGGTTCCGGCCGAAAGTTCCGCCCACTGAACGTGGCCAGGGATAGCGCAGCGCGCCGTCCCTACCAAAAACCGTAATGCTGCAACTTCTGTTACCAGGTTCAACCACCGATGGCTTTCAGCCGGTGGAGCGTTTCCAGACACATCCGGGACGCGTGATACGGACCTTTCCATTCGCTGACCTTGGGCAGCGTGGCATCCACCTGGCCTTCCGGCGTGATACGCCAGAACCATTCGCCGTGGACGCGGTCAACCAGACGATTTTCGATAAAATCCCAGACCCGAAGCACGGCTTTGAAATACTTCTCGTCATGGGAGATTTGAAAGGCGTTCAGCAAACCGATCACGGCCTCGGCCTGCGGCCAGCTTTCCTTGCCGCCATCAATGATTTTTCCTCCCCTGCCCTCATAACGAAGCGCACCGTCGGTATCAATTCCCTCCTGGAGCACAACGTCCGCCATCGGCAGCGCCAACGCCCCGGCTTGCTGGCGCAGAGCGGCATCGTCCAGAACCTCGGCGGCCTCACACAGCAGCCACGTGCCTTCGATATCATGGCCGAAGGTGTAGGAATCGGAGCGCACGCGCCATGCCTCATCGAAGAAGTGGTTGAAATGCCAGGTGCGGGCATCAAGAATGCGCTGCTGGAAAAGCTGGATCAGCTCGCGCAGGCGCTGGGCAACGCGCGGTTCCTTCCAAACCCGGTAAAGATTGGTGTACGCCTCCAGAACGTGAAGATGGTTGTTCATGGATTTCTTCTCGTTCATGTCCTTGTCGCTGAGCCGCGCATCAGGATCGGCCTCCGACCAATCGCGGCGGCGCACCTCGAGGTAACCGCCGTGCCGGGAATCATGCGCGTGCCGTTCGATCAGCTCAAACAGCTCCCGGGCGCGGGCCAAGGCGGGCGGCGAACCAAAAGCCCGGTGATATTCCGAGAGCGCGTAGATATAAAACGCCTGGCCGTAGATTTTCTTGGAGTCGTCAATGACCTGTCCGGCGTCATTCAACCGCCAAAAGGCACCGCCCGGTTGCGGATCCCAGAAACGGTTCATCACGAAATCAAACGCGCGATCGGCCATTTGCCGGAACAGCGTTTCGGGCCGCGCCTGATGCACCGCCGAGAACGCCCATAAAATCCGGCTGTTGACGATCAGTCCTTTCGGCTGCGTCCGGTCCGGCTTGAGGTCATTGGACAACCAGCCCATCCAGCCCCCCTGTTCGTGATCCACGGCCGATCCGCACCAGAACGGCATGAGGTGACCGAACAGCTGGTCACTGACACGGCCGGAAAAGGTTTTAAGCGTGGTCGGGTCCATGCAAAAAAGCAGTAGTTTAATTTTTGTCGAGTGCGCGGGTGATTTCCACCCGGCCGATTTGAGCTTCGCCGGTCAGTGCGATTTTTAGGAATTTTTCCGACCCGCTGACATCCTCGGCATGAAATAACACGGGTTTCCAGTAGTTGTAATCGCCCGCGCCGCTGAAATAGTCGGTCCGGCCGGCGGGAATCTCCCGGTAGGTCTGGCCGTCATCGGAGACGGAAAATTTCAGGTCGGCGACCGCGCCGGGAAAGAACGTGAAGACGCGAAAACCTTCAATGGCCGTAGGCAGCTTGTAAACCAGCGCATCCCCGGCGCCGCCGGCGGCGCGGGCCACATCTTCCTTCGCCTTGCGCGAGTCGTGCCGGGAGATGACAACGCCGCCTTGCCGGGCCTGGGTTTTTGAAAAGTCGGCCAGTTCGTCCACCAGGGTTGCGTGCGTGACAGCGACCGGACCGACGACATTGGAGGGCTCGGACACACCCGACGCGTTCTTCGCCTGGACGCGATAAAACCATTCGCCTCCCGACACCGACTCGTCAGCAAACAGCGGGTTATATTGCACTGAACTTTCGTCAATGTCCTCGCCGGCAACCGTCCAGGGACCATCCGCCTTTGGCGCACGTTCGACCGTGTAACTGGCGGCACCCACGGAACCTTGCCAGGAAATCGCCGCCGCGTCCGTGATCGGCAGCAAGGCAGGCGGTTCCGGCGCGGGAATGGGCGGCGGAGTCAGGCCCCGAATTTCAAAGGCATTGCTGTAAACCAGGGCCATCAGCGCGATTTCATCGTACCCCGCGCCCACCGGCGAACCCGGCCAGTGGAACGCCTTGTAGAGGTCGCCGCCGTCCGGCTCGCTGTGCCAGTAAAATCCGCCGTCCCGGTCGCGGAAACGCAGGCTCCACAGCAAACCGCCCGACATCCCGGTGTCCTTGATGGCTTTCATGGCCTCAGCCATTTCCGCCGTGCTGACAAATCCAAACTCACCGGCGACATAAGGTTTTTTGCCTTTCGTCAGCGCCCAATTTTCACGGATGAGTTCGGCGAAGGATTCGCTCATCCGGAAACTTGGATAGTGATGCGTGGTGACGATGTCCACGTTCGGGTCGGTGAGTGAATCGGGATGCAAACGGCCTCCGCTGACACCGTCCATGACCAGATGATTATGGTCAACGCTCTTGATATAACGGGCGATTTCGCCGGCCCAGGCAGGTGGGGAAGAGAGTTCATTGCCCGTTTCCCAGCAGAGTATCGCCTTGTCGTCGCAATAACGCACTCCCGTCAGCGTGTTCGTTCGCATCAGGACATACCGGATGACCCTCTCGAAATCAGCGATGAGCTGCGGGTCAGTCCAGAAGTCGTTCGGCGATTTGCCCCGGAAACCGGCCAATTCGCCGCGGCCGCCCTGCCATTTCCAATTGTTTACCAGGGGAATGATGAGCCGGACCCCCTCTTCGTTGGCCACTTTGAGCGCCAGATCGAATGTGCGGAAGGCATTCTCGTTGTATCGGTCAACCCCCAGCACGTACGACGATTCCGCCGGCGGATCGTTGCCCCGCCAGACCGGGATGGAGTAGGTGCGCACGACGGTGCCGCCCATCTGGCGCACCGTCGCCAGGCCGTCGCGAAGCTCAAATTCATCAGGCAGCCGCCACGAATTGGTCTCCGTAAACGGCATGTTGTCTTCCACGATGAGCAGGTTGGGAATGTTGAACGAAATAAACCGGAACGGTTCCTTGCCGTCCATCAACTGGTCGCCCTGAACCGTGATGAAGTTATGCAACAAGGTTTGCGCGCGCAATGGAGCCATGGGAGAAACCATCAGGAGCATGATCAGGGACAGAATAAATCGTTTCATATTTTTATTTCGCCGGCGGTTCCCGTCACGGCAACGGCGCCGGTTGGGACTCATAGGATGCGAGGTCATTAAACGCTTTCTTAAAAGTGGGCGCAACCCGTAAGAAGCCCTGGTCATGTCCCGTAATTTCGGCTCAAGGCCGGCCTACAAATGTGTTTGACAGTTCCGGAAGTCTCCCAATGATGGCGCACAAATCCTTATGGCAAGCACCGGCCCCACCACCCCACCAACCAGAACTGCATCCCCCCCGGAAAATGGCAGGGCCCATCGCGGCCCGTTCGCGATCATGACCGTCCTCTTTTTCATGTGGGGATTTATCACCTCCATCAATGATATTTTAATCCCGCAATTCAAGGATGCTTTTGACTTGAATTATCGTCAGGCGATGCTGGTTCAATTTGCCTTCTTCGGGGCTTATTTCATCGGCTCCATTTTATATTTTGTCATCTCCGCCACCAAAGGCGATCCCATTGCGCGCATCGGCTATAAAAATGGTGTCGTCCTTGGACTTTTGTTTGCAGCCTTTGGAACTGCTTTGGTTTGGCTCGGAGCCACGGCTCATTTTTATGCCCTGATTTTGGGAGCGCTTTTCATGATCGGTCTTGGGTTTGCCATGTTACAAATTGCGGCCAATCCCTATGTAACCATTCTGGGTCCGGAACGAACTGCGTCCAGTCGTTTGAATTTTGCGCAGGCGTTCAACTCGGTCGGCACCACCACCGGCCCGTTGATCGGCGGCTACCTGATTTTTAAATACTTTGCCCACGCCGGGGTCAACCAGGCGGAATCGGTGAAAATCCCCTACCTGGCCTTTTGCCTGGCGTTTTTGATGATTGCAGCGATATTTTTTTTCATTCACCTGCCGCATGTCGGCGAGGGCAAAGTTGAGCCCGGCATCGGCGCGTTGAAATATCCGCATGTCGTCCTGGGCGTTGGCGCCATCTTTATGTACGTCGGTGGCGAAGTGTCCATTGGCAGTTCACTGATCAACTTTTTGGGGGAACCCCAGATCGCCGGGTTAAGTCATCTGGAGGCCAGTAAATACGTGGCCCTTTTTTGGGGGGGCATGTTGATCGGCCGTTTCATGGGCGCCGTGGAGCTGAGCGAAATGGAGAAAGTGAAAAAGCGGCTTATGCTGGCTGGGATTCCCATCCTGGCCTTTGGCTTGTTTTGGATCCTGTGCAGTTGGAATGGGGATCAGCAGCAATTTGATTTTTCGGCCGGCTGGATCATCGTGAAAAATTACCTGCCCCTGCTCGCCCTCTGCTGGCTTTTCTTCCAGTTTGGCAAAGGGCTCCCCGATCGCACCCTGTTCATCTTTTCAGGAACGATTGTCGTATTGCTGGCCCTGGCCATCCTCTTCGGCGGCAAACTCGCCATGTGGTGTGCCGTCGGCGTCGGCCTCTTCACCTCCATCGGCTGGCCGAACATTTTCTCGCTCGCGCTCGACCGGATGGGGGTTCTCAAAAGTCAGGTTTCATCCTTGCTGGTGATGGCTGTGGTTGGGGGCGCCGTGCTGCCCGAAATCCTGGGGCGGATGGCGGACGCCTGGAACCTGCAGGTGGCGTTAATCGTCCCGCTCATCGCCTACGCCTATGTTGCGTTTTACGGCATCAAGGGCTGCAAGATGGGCCGCCCTAACGAATGATCAGCAACCGGCGAACTGCGTTCGGCAGTGTCCTTGGTTGCCAATGTTCGGAGCGCGGATGGTCCTCAATCCGCAGCGCGCGTCGAGCCATCCGCGCGTCTCCATTAAGCCCATCGCGTCCGGTCTGAGGCTTGGCATTTCGAGACGCGGAAAGCCTTTCAGTCCAATTTTCAACTTACGCTCGAAGGTGGGTTGGATGAGATTGGGATTGGAGCCGGATTTGCAAATCGTCAGTCTGCCCGATGTGAAATTTCGACTCGGCGTTTTCGAGGATTTAAACCCAGAACATCGGATCGACTCCGTTTGCATCATGGAAATTGGCTCCAGAGGTAGGGCTCGAACCTACAACCCATCGGTTAACAGCCGATTGCTCTACCATTGAGCTACTCTGGAACCCAAATTTCCATACACCTTCGATTGCACCGCGCCAAAACTCAAGCCTGCAACCGCCGGTTAATCCCGACCTGTCGGGACCCTACCATTGAGCTGCTCTGGAACCCAAAGGGCAACAAATCTACAAACCACCGACCGGCGCGTCAAACGGATTCCGCCCGGCTCCCTTCCGGTCACCCGCGCTGGCACCGTGGACAATAGTACGTGCTCCTGGCCGCCTGCGTGATGCGCTTTATCAGACGGCGGCATTTCAGGCAGGGCCGTCCCTCCCGGTCATAGACCCGCAACCGCTCCTCGTAAAAATCCGGCGTGCCCGGTGCGCGGCCGAAATAAAACAGCCCGTCCGATTTGCCGCCGCCAAAATTCAACGGCACGGTGCTGCCCCCGCGAATGGCCCCGGCCAGAACATCACGAATCGCGAGCCACAACCGCTTGACTTGTTCCGGGGTCAACCGGTTCGCCATCCGTTTCGGTGAAAGCCGCGCCCGAAAAAGCGCCTCGCTGGCATAGATGTTTCCCACCCCGGCCACCACGGTTTGATCCAGCAACTTGATTTTGATCGCCTGCCGGGAACGTTTCAACGCCCGCGCGAATGCCGCCGGTTGAAAGTCCCGGCCCAACGGTTCCGGCCCCAATTTTTCCACCGCCGAGACATCCAATGTCAGCCGGCCGAAATAACGCGTGTCCTCGTAGATGAAATTCTTCCCACCCAGATCCAAAACCACCGCTGCGTGAATGGGCAGGCACTCGCGTTTGGAGGCGGGAAACATCCGCCCCGTCATGCCCAGGTGGCCGAGCAACGTCACCGGTTTGCCGGTGGTTCGGACCGCGAGTTGAAAGAGCAGATACTTGCCGCGACGGGACAAACCGGTGAAGGTTGCGCCCAGCAACGCCCGGCGGAACTGTCGCAGCGAGGTTGGCGCCAGCACCTTCAAACGCCTGACATTTACGCCATGGATGGTCTGGCCACGCAACAGCGGGCGCAGACGGCGCGCGAGCACTTCGACTTCGGGAAGTTCAGGCATGCGGCTTACCCAATTCCGGTGGCGGGTTCATTCCCGGCGCAGCGCGGCAGCGTGCAGCAACTCGATGACCTCTTCATCCGTGGTTTGGGAAAACTCGTCATAGTATTGGCCAACCGCATCAAAACCGGGGTCCACCAACAACGTCACCACGTCGTCCGCCACGCGCTGCAATCGCCCGACGGCGCCTGTTGAAGCCACCGGCGCGGCCACGGTCACCCGGCCCGCGCCCTGCCGCTTGGCGGAGCGCACCGCCGCCTCGGCCGTCGCGCCGGTCGCCAGACCATCATCCACGAGCAATACCCGCTGGTCCCGGAGTGCCGGCAAATGGGAACCATGAAAGTGGGAACGATACTCGCGCAGGCGGGCCATCTCCTCGGCCACCACCTGTTCCAGCCTGGCGTGCGGCGCGGGAATCTCCGCCAGGGTCGCCTCGTCAAAAATGACAACATCGGGTTCCGCCAGCGCCCCCACGGCAAATTCACGGTGTAACGGGTGCCCAATCTTGCGGACCACCAGGACGTCCAGCGGCCGCTGTAACCGGAGCGCCACTTCGGAGGCCACCACCACGCCGCCACGCGGCAACCCGAGCACCAGATCCACCTCCACACCCTGCCGGAGCAGGTATTGACCCAGTTGACGGCCCGCATCCTGGCGGGAGTTGAATCGCATAATACACCCTTCCGCCCATTTCAGGGAAATTGCAACCCGGGAAATGCCTCCGATGAAATCTCCTCCCAATCATCCGGTCACAAGCGTGCCCACCTTTTCACCCAACACCACCCGGCGCAGGTTGTGGGGCTGGGAAAAATCAAAAATGATGATGGGCATCTTGTTATCCATGCAGAGCGAGAACGCCGTCGAATCCATCACCTTGAGCTGTTTCTGCAACGCGTCCAGATAGGTGATGTGCTCGAAGCGTTTGGCCCTGGCATTTTTCTTGGGGTCGCTGTCAAAAACGCCGTCCACCTTGGTCGCCTTCAGCACCACCTCCGCCCCGATCTCGTTGGCGCGCAGCGCGGCGGCGGTGTCGGTTGAAAAATATGGATTGCCCGTGCCGCCGCCAAAGATGACCACCCGGCCCTTTTCCAGATGCCGCACCGCGCGGCGGCGGATGAAGGGCTCGGCGACCTGCGACATGGCGATGGCGCTTTGCACGCGCGTGGGGGCGCCCAGTTTTTCCAGCGCGTCCTGCAAGGCCAGCGCGTTGATGACCGTCGCCAGCATCCCCATGTAATCGCCCGTGGCGCGTTCGATACCGTGTTCGCTGCCTGACAGTCCACGGAAAATGTTCCCTCCCCCAACCACGACCACCACTTGCACGCCCAGCTCACGCACCTCGCGGATTTGTTCCGCCATGTGGAGGACTCCTTCCGGGCAAATCCCGCTTCCGGTCTTGCCGCCTAGCGCCTCGCCGCTCAGTTTGAGCAGAATGCGGGAAAATTTGGGGCGCCGGGTGGTCGTCATCGGGATGGAGCTGCGTGGCACATCACGCGGAACTTTTAACAGCCCGCCGGCGAATCGTCAAACCAAAGCAGAAGCGGGTATAATACCAATCCTGGCGCAGGCCGGAATCACATACCACTTTGGTGTTTAGAAGAAATTGTGCAACTCGCGGCTTGATTTTGATTCGTTTATGACTGAGAATGTGGATGCGGTCACTATTGCGGTCCCATGAAACTTCGTTCAAATGTTTGGTTGGTTGTCGTTTCACTTGCTCTCTTCCGAAATGCATCAGGACAGAGTTTCGTAAATCTCAATTTTGAGGACGCCACCATTGTTCCAGACCTTTCAAGTCCTTACTACCCTTACGCTGTTTATGCCAGCCAAGCTATTCCGGGCTGGACGACTGTTGGTTTTCTAGGGCCGAATGACATTCTCTACAATGATTTAACGCTTGGAACTCCCAACGTTTCTCTCTTGGGTCTGAATGACCAATACGGGCCTGCTCCTCTTGATGGCGCATTCAGTATCATACTACAAGCATATGCTTATGGCGAGAGTCCTTCTATCAGCCAAACTAGTTTGGTCCCAGCTACAGCAGAGTCACTTTTTTTAAGGCACAAGCCGGCACTGGTTCTACAACACCAATTCTCCAAGTTTCCTTGGGCGGTCAGGACATACCTTTTTCTGCCATATCCACGGGGGCAAATTACACGTTGTATGGTGGTAATATTCCATCAACTTTGGAAGGTCAGGTTGAGAACTTGACGTTTTCGGCATTTCCGGAAGGTGGAAATACTTGGGAAATAGATAATATCCAATTTTCACCTTCATCCGTTCCTGAACCAACCACATTGGGCTTGATCGCGTTGGGCGCGCTACTCTTTGGTTTGCGTCGTTCAAAAAATAGCCCACTACCCGGAGAGGAATAGTGGCACAGTTTGGTGGGGCGAGGCTGCTGACGAGCCGGACCCGGCGCAGCCAAGCTCAACGATGACGGCTCGCGAGGACGCTCACCCCCCGAAAGTTACGAAAGGTACCACCACTCCAAAAGGGGATGTCCTGCCCGGAACGGGTCACGCCGGGCTTTCCCCCACCTGAAACCGCACGAACCGGCGGATGGTGATTTCGTCGCCCATCTGCTTGGCGGTTTGCGCCACGTGTTCCTTGACGCTCACTTCGGAGTTCCGTTT
>Ga0265338_10003324_pt1 | contig 22746 bp, 18 predicted proteins | sample 42126metaG_FD_193579 | JGI IMG/M metagenome (GOLD analysis project Ga0265338, IMG submission 193579) | Rhizosphere microbial communities from Carex aquatilis grown in University of Washington, Seatle, WA, United States - 4-21-26 metaG | ecosystem: Host-associated > Plants > Roots > Rhizosphere... | reverse complement strand
TCAAGCAAATGCAAGTGGGTCTCTCGACTACCGTGGGGGAAATCGCCGCGAGCGCCGAGGCTATCGCGCTGGCTTCGAGCGAGATCTCGACGGGCAACGTCGACCTGTCGCATCGCACCGAGCAACAAGCCGGTTCACTGGAAAAGACCACGGCCAGCATGGATCAACTGACCTCGACCGTAAAGCAGAACGCGGACAACGCGAAACAAGCGAGCGTGCTCGCCGGCAACGCCTCGCACATCGCGGCCAAAGGCGGCGACGTAGTGAACCGCGTAGTCAGCACGATGACCGAGATCAACGACAGCGCGCGTAACATTCGCGACATCGTGGGCGTGATCGAAAGTATTGCGTTCCAGACCAATATTCTCGCGCTGAACGCGGCGGTGGAAGCGGCCCGCGCCGGCGAGCAAGGGCGCGGTTTCGCGGTGGTCGCGGCCGAAGTGCGCAACCTGGCGCAACGCAGCGCGACCGCCGCCAAGGAAATCAAGACCTTGATCGGGACATCGGTGTCGCGAGTTGCGAATGGCTCTACCCTGGCCGAAGAAGCGGGCCGAACCATGAGCGAAGTCGTCGCGGCGGTGACGCATGTCACGGCCATCATCAACGAGATCTCGGCGGCTTCGATCGAGCAAAGCGTCGGTATCGACGAAATCAACCATGCCATCGTACAAATGGACGCGAGCACGCAGCAAAACAGCGCCCTGGTCGAGCAGGCCGCAGCGGCCGCGCAATCGCTCGACGATCAGGCCAGGATATTGAAGCGCCTGGTCGGCAAATTCCAGCTCGGGGCACAGCAATAGGGTTGAAACAACCCGAACCAGCGCGTTGAACGATGCAGGCTACATCAGTGCGTTCAGGGTGGGCGACCCGAAAACCTATGCCGCTAAACGCTGTCGCCAAGTGCCGAAGCGGTCGTGCGTACTACGCCATCACAAGGGCTTCCCAAACGGCTTTGTCTTTGGTAGAATCGCTGGCTCTGTCGTAAGGTGTTGTTTACGGTGGAACGGTAAGCCGAAGTAGCTCAGACGGTAGAGCAGCGCATTCGTAATGCGAAGGTCGGGGGTTCGATTCCTCTCTTCGGCACCAACATCCAGAATACCTCGTTTCAAAACAAGATGTTACATAGAAGCCCATATATGACCCTAAGAGGTTGCACATGGGCTTTTATGCTTTTCAGTGTGGCGAAAATCGTGGCACCAAGCCGAACTTGATTTAGAGGCTATGACAGCAAGTGGCGCGAAACTCAATGAAGATAGCGTCCGCTGGACGCTTCGCGAGGATGATGAAAGCGAGGCCGAGATTGACGCAGAGGTTGATTCATAGCTGTCCACGGAGCATCCGAGCAAACTCAATGGGGGGGGCAGATAATTTTGTGTAGACGACCATTGAGCGGGAGCCTGTCAGGCTCAATGAGCCCCGGTGACCGTAGTAAGGCATATCCTCCAAATGCGCGAACCATTATCCCAAAATAACTACACGGGACGCAGAAACCCTACACGAATTTCATTCCTTGTCATCGGCTTTCCCGCCGATTGGAGGAGGCTTAGGATCGCTTGGGTTAGGCCGGTCCTATCCTGGATTCAGCCACGACGCAGACCGTGCAGCAGGTGATACTCCCCATGCTCCATTATGGGCAGATTTACATGCCAAGATGGCTGCGTCGCTATAGGGGAGATGGTCAAGAGATGATTGGACGAAGCGACAAAGAAGCGGTTGCGCGCATAGCAACTGCTGCTCAATGAAAAAGCCTGCCGAAGTCGCACTGGTCGAGCCGCACGCATGCGTGCGGCTCGAAACACATTACGCCGGGTCGATCACGCAGCTAGAACGAATGGCTTATCCCCACGCGCACCAGTGATTGCGAGCTCCCTCCGGAGGAAAAGCCGTTCGCTGCGTCGCCCACCGATGCGGTGGCGGCTATGACGTTGCCAAACGCGTCGAGTGTGTTTCCACTGGCGCGCTGATAGCCCGCTAGCGCATACAGCTCGGTCCGCTTCGACAGTAGATAGAACGCGGCTAGGTTGAACTGATTGTATTTCGCCGCAGAAGCGGTGCTCGTCGGCGCGCTCGCATGCGTATAACTATAGCCGCCCCCAAAGCGCAGCGCGGGCGTGAAGTGATACATTGCCAGCAGTCCACCTGTGTCGAACTTGGCCGTTTGCTTGAACACCGAGAAGGGACCCGACGCGTACTCGGTGTGGCTATAGTTCAGCCCCAGTGTCATGGCACCAATGTCATAGGTGGCCGACGTCGCGACGATCGCTCGCGAACTTGCGCTCACATAGCCCGCATTGATCGATGAACCAAACGCGCTGTCCGAGGTACCCGACCAAGTGCCGATAGTTGCATCGGAGGCGCCGGTCTTGCCGTTGTTGGCATGCGAGTATGCCAGCCCCCAGTTGAGCGGCCCGCGAGCGTACTCCACGCCGACCCCCACCGTGCTTTGGAGCGTCAGACTACCGGCCTGACCGCCCAATGCGTATAGCGCTTCTGCGGTGAAGCCATTCATATTCGGCGTCGTGTACTTGATTCCGTTGCTGATGCGCGAGCTGTGGTCAAGGTTATCGACGTCGCCCGGGTGTGCCGCGACGCTGCCCAGCACCGCGGTGCCGCCGACCGCTCCAACCAGGTCGATCAGCGGATCGTATTGACGGCCCAGCGTAAGCGTGCCGTAGCGCGCGTCCGCGAAACCGACATACGCCTGGCGCCCGAATTCGGTGCCACCCTGACCCAAAGTGCCATTGCCGATGTTAAAGCCGTTCTCGAGACGAAAGAACGCTTTCAGACCACCGCCGAGATCCTCCGTGCCTTTCAGGCCCCAGCGGTCGCCATTCCATGTGCCGCTGTTGAAGGTCGTGTCGGACGCATTGCGGAGTTGTGCCGGTTTCCCGGCGGCACCTTTGGTTTGCACCACTGATGCGTCGCTCACATAGCCGAGACCGGCATCGACGATACCGTAGAGAGTGACCTGGCTATCGGCGTACGCTGGTGCGTAAGCCACAGCGCACAATGTCGCGACGAAGAAGCCTACGGGAACCGCGTTGTGTCGTTGTTTCATTTTTTTCCTGGATTGAACGGCAGTTGATTGAATGAATAAATGGAGTCAGATAATTCGTCATGCTTAAAATGTGACAAGAACCTACCGATGAATCGTTCCGGGATTCCCGGCGTGTGATGCGTAAATCAGTAAGTGCTGTGCGTTACCTGCTTCAGTGGGACTTGATCTCGGCCCGCAACGCATGCGGCGAGTCAGTCATTACCGCGTCTATACCCATGGCTGCCGCTGCCGTATAAGCGTCGAACGTTTCGACGCCAAACACGACGATCTTCACATCGCCGCGCGACTTGAAGCACTGGACCGCCGCTGGCGTCCACCAATGTGCGTCGACTTTCGAGACACCGGTTCCGAGGGTGTAGCGTTCGATTACCTCGACCTGGCGGTCGAATTCGATGCCAACCCAGCTGCCCGCAGCGGGCGGATCGTCGCAGACCCCACCGAGCGACAGGTTCACGAGGCGATTACGGGTCGCATCGCGCGTCTCGAACAGTTGTGCTTGCGGGTGCGCGCGCATCAATAGGATGCCTTCGGCATCGGTCGAGTACAGGCGCACGCGCGACCATGCGTGCATGTCGTCGAGGACCTTGGCCACCGCGTCGACCAGCGGTGCAATCGGCGTCTGCTTCATGTCGAGCATGATCGGTACATCGGCGGGAATCGCCTGCAGCGCCTCGCGCAGTGTTGGAATGCGTAGGGGGGCGGCCCGATACGGATAGGTGATCTGCCCCGCCGGGTCCTTGCGGCTGAACGAATATCCAGCGTTGAGCTTGAGCAGATCGTTGAGACTGATCTCGTCGAGCCGGCCACGGCCGTCCGTGAGTGACGACAAGTTGGCGGGACGGTAGAGCACGGGCACGCCATCCTTGGTTGCTTGCACTGTCATCCAGAGCGCGTCCGCACCGTTGTCGATCGCAGTTGAAAATGCCTGCAGCGTGTTTTCCGGCGTGTCTCCCGTGCCGCCACGATGCGCCACGATAAGTGGTGCGGCAACGGCTGGCGTGAACGGCAACATGGCGGCCATCGTCAGCAGCACCGCGCAAAATCCGCGGCGGAGTTGTCGCGCGCGCGCCGGTGGCGCCGGCGGATTTTCCGGTATGTCAATTAACATCAATTTCATAAATAAGTCATCCTAATTAAATAAAAAATACTTCAAGCTTGGCCAACACCTGTGTGATAGCTGCATACCAGTCGCAGCACCGCAGGTGGGTAGAACGATAGTGGGTCAGTCCGTATCTGCCGAGATGTAACGGCGGGATGTATCCATGAAATCGTGGAAATGCACCACGGTACCGCTGTCACGGATAAAGATCACCGCGTACCCAGGCGGCTCCATGACGGTGGTGGCCGGCCCTTGTAGGTCGAACTCAAGCGCATGTTGGTGGTTGGTGCCCCGCGCGGTGGTAAACGGCGTGCCATGCCAGGTGCCAGCCGACGGGCGATGGACGTGCCCCGAAAACATGTGCCGTACGTTGCCATGCGCGGCAATCAGTTCGCGCAGCGGCGCGGCTTCGCGCAGGCGGATCCAGTCCATCGACGGCAGCATCAAGTCGAACGCTGGATGATGCGAGAACAGGAATACCGGCTGCTGGGCCGCTTCGTCGAGTACGCCTTTCAACCAGGCAAGACGCCTCGCGCACAGGCGCCCCTGCGCAGTATCCGGTTCAAGTGTGTCGAGGAACACGCAGCGGCCGTGGGCACTGTCATACACCGATTGGACGAAACCGTCGGGGTCGACCGGCATCTGCGGAAAGACTGCGCGAAATGCGGCGCGGTCGTCGTGATTACCCATTAGCAGCCGCACCGGCGGCACCAGTTTGCCAACACAGTCGGCCAGGACACGATACGCGGCCGGATCGCCATCATGCGTCAGGTCACCGGTAATCACGCATAGCTGTGCGTCCGCATGATGGCGATTGATGTCGTCGACGCAAGCCCGCAGTCGCGCCGCAGGATCCTCGCCGAATAGTAGTGCGCCGTGCGGCACAAGATGGATGTCTGAAATCTGAACAAGCTTCATGATAGTGTCTTATTGGAAGTCCGCTCAACGAATTCCTGAGCGTAGAAATGCCTGGATAAACTGGCGTTGGAAGATCAGAAAGCCGATCAGTAAAGGTGCTGTCGTCAGCAGCGTGCCGGCACTGATCACCGAAATGTCAACGCCGTTCTCGGGTGCCCCGAACAGCGACAAGCCGACCGTAATCGGGCGCGTTGCCGCCGAGTTGGTAACCACCAGTGGCCACAGAAAATTGTTCCAGTGCGAGGACACGGACACCAGCGCATACGCCAGGTAGACCGGCCGCACGGCTGGCACGTAGACGCGCCACAACACGCCGAACCAACCGCAACCTTCGATGCGCGCCGCATCCTCCAGTTCACGTGGCACCTGCCGAAACGCCTGACGCAGCAGGAAGATGGCGAATGCGCTGGCCATGTAGGGCATCCCGACGCCGAGGATGGTGTCGAACAGGCCGAGCCGCACGATGATCCGATAGTTCTCCACGATCAGGATTTCCGGCAGCACGAACAGTTGAATCAGGACCAGAGCGAACACCGCGTCCTTGCCGGGGAAATGAAAGCGGGCGAAGGCGAAGGCCGCCAGTGTGCAGACCACCAGTTGACCGGCGAGAATCGACAGCACCAGCAGCACCGTATTCGCAAAATAGCGGGGCCACGGTGCGGCCTGCCATGCGGTGACGAAGTTCGCGCCGCTCCAGGGCGCACGCCAGTCGAACGCAAGCGTGGCCTGCGGTGTGTGAAACGCTGCCCAGCAAGCGAAGGCCAGTGGCGCAATCCACAGCAGCGCGAGCACCCAGGCGCCGAGCACATCGAGCTTGGCGAGCGAGCGGCTCAGCCAGCGGCCGCGCGCGGGGGCCGGTGGCAGCGGTAAGGAACGATGGACGAGATTCATTGGTAGTGGGTCCTGCGCTCGACGAACGCGAACTGTATGGCCGCGACGATCGCGAGTGCGGCGAGCACCAGCACGGTGGCCGCGGCCGCGGTCGACTCGTCGAAGTAGGCAAACGCGGTTTCCCAGATCCAGTAGAGCAGCAGCTTGGACGCGTTATCCGGACCGCCTTTGGTCAGGATGAACAGGTGGTCGATCAGACTGACCGAATTGATCAGCGCGTTGACCAGTACGAACAAGGTGGTGGGCATCAGTAATGGCAGCACCACGCGGCGCGTGTAGTACCAGCGGCTTGCGCCCTCGATTAGCGCGGCTTCTCGCAGCTCTGGCGCGATGCTCTGCAGTGCGGCGAGGTAGAAGATCATGAAGAAGCCGGCTTCCTTCCAAATCGTCACGACCATCACCGCCCATAGCGCGGTCTGCGGTTGTCCGAGCCAGTTCACCGGTGCCGCGCCGAACAGATGTCCGATGCGGTCTAGCGGGCCCAGTCCCGGCGTGTAGAAGTACAGCCATAGATTGGCTGCGGCGATCATCGGCAGCATGGTCGGTGTGAAGTAGGCGAGCCGCACGAGGGCGCGCCCGGCGAGCTTCGAATCGGCCCATAGCGCCATCACGAGAGCGAGTACTATCGACAGTGGGATCGTCACTGCGCAATAGAGCAGGTTGTTATGCAGCACCTGCAAGAAGGTCGGGTCGCTGAAGAGGCCGCGGTAATTGCGCAGGCCGACAAAGACCTCGGGCCGCAGCGGCATGCGATGGGAAAACATGCTGTCCCACACGGTGCTCACGGTAGGCACGAATGCGAACAGCGATAACAAGACGAGTGCGGGGCACAGCAGCATCCATCCATACATGGCCTGTTTGCTGCGGATCATGGCGGTCATTGTGTGCCTGCGTTCGAGGTAGTGTGATGAGCGCACCAGATGGGCTATGTAAGCCCGGCCGGCACGAGGCGCTTTATCGGTACGATGCGAGGATGCGCTCGGCGCTCGCCTGCGCCCGGTCGAGCGCCTGCTGCGGGGTCGCGCCGCCGGTCAGCGCGGCCTGCAGCGCGTTGTTCAGCGCTTCGCGCACGCGTGCCGAGCCATGCGTCGACAACTCCGGCGTGGCGACCTGTAACTGGTCGCGCGCCACCATGGCCTGCGGGAATGCGCTGCCGTAGTCGCGTAGTGCCTGCGTCCGATAAGCGGCTTCGCTGGTGCCGACGTAGCCGGTGGCGATCGACCAGCGCGCCGCCTGTTCAGGGGCGGTCATCCAGCGGATAAAGGTCAGCGCCGCTTTTTGCTGGACCGCGTCGGCACCCTTGAATAGATAGAAATTGCCACCGCCGGTTGGCGAGCCGGAGCGCTTGTTGGTCGGCAGCATCGCTACGCCGAAATCGAATTTCGCTTCCTTCTTGATCACACTCAGATTGCCGGTGGTGTGCCACATAATGGCGGTTTTCCCTTGCACAAAGGCTTGCCGCAAGGTGCTCCAGTCGATTGCACCGGCCGGGCTGACGCGATGATCAGCGGCCAGCGAACACCAGAACGTCAACGCGTCCACCGCGCCCGGGCTATTGAAGCGGACTTGCGTGCCGTCGTCATTCATCAGCGACACGCCATTCTCGATCGCCAGCGCCTGGAACATCCAGTAAGGGTAGCCAGTCGACGGGATCATCAGGCCATAGTGGTCGTTCGTGGTCAGTGCCTTGGCCGCGCTCAGGAGCGCCTGCCAGGTCTGTGGCGGTCGGTTGGGATCTAGCCCGGCGGCGCGAAACATGTCCTTGTTGTAGTACATGACGATCGTCGAGCGTTGGAACGGAATACCCCACACATGGCCGCCAATATTGCTGTTCGCAAGCAGCGCCGGGTAGAAGCTCTTCAGCCATTGCGGGTCGGCACCCGCCACCGTGTCGAAGGGCTCGATCAGCGCCTGATCGATGAGGTCGTGTGTATCGAGCGCACCGAGCACCGCGATTTGCGCGTCCGCGCCGCTACGCATCGCGGAAATCGCACGCATGCGGGTTTCATCGTAGTTGCCCGCATACACCGCGTTGACATCAATATCCGGATTGGCCTGGTGGAATTGCTTGATCAGGCCATCCATCACCTGCGTCAACGGGCCACCGACGGAAATCGGGTAATACATCGTCAGACGGGTTTCAGCATGGGCTGTCAACACGGTGGTTGTCAGGACGACCGCCGAGACGGTTTTCAGCAAGAGTTTCTTTAACATGATGGTTGCGTGTGGTGGATCTTGGGAAACAGCGGTAAAGCCCCGAACGCCGGGGAACGCGGTGTCGCAAGCGACAACGCCGGTGCTACCCGTTGGCCGCTTGCCGAGTCGAATACATGGCAGGCGCTGGGGCGCCACACGAGGCCGACCGTCTGGTTTTCAGCGAGTGCTTCCATGCGGTCTCGCTGATCGGCGCGCACGATGATGCGATCGTCCTGCGGTGTCGTGACGTAGATGTAGGATTCAGCGCCTTGGAACTCGACACCGGTGACGACGCCGCTCATGACATGTTCGCCGGGCGTCGTGATCTCGAAGTCTTCCGGGCGCACGCCGAACAGGGGCGAGCCAGCTGCAGTGGACGCTCTCGCGCCCAAGCGCAACGCCGCCGGCACACTGGCCTCGGGCAGCAGAGCCATCGGCGGGCTGCCGATGAACGACGCGACGAAGGTGCTGCGCGGTGCGTGATACAACTCGGCCGGCGTACCGCTTTGCTCGACTTGTCCGGCGTTCATCAGCACGATCCGGTCGGCCATGCCCATTGCCTCGGTCTGGTCGTGCGTGACGTAGATAACCGTCATACCCAGTTGCCGCTGCAGTGCGCGGATCTCAAGGCGCACCGAATGACGCAACTTCGCATCCAGGTTCGACAGCGGTTCGTCCATCAGGCACAGCGAATGGCCCGCGACGATCGCGCGCGCCAGTGCCACGCGTTGTCGCTGGCCGCCCGACAAGGCGGCCGGCTTGCGCGCTTCGAGCCCGACCAGGCCGGTGATCGCCAGCGCGTCGGCTACCCGGCGTTCACGCTCGGCGCGAGCCACGCGTCGCACTTGCAGCCCGAATGCAATGTTCTGTGCGACGCTCAGGTGCGGGAACAGCGCATACGACTGGAACACCATGGACAGGTTCCGTTCGGCCGGTGGCATCCGGCCCACGTCGCGGCCATCGATAGCCACACTGCCGGCATCGGCCGTTTCAAGCCCGGCGATCAGCCTGAGCAGGGTCGACTTGCCGCATCCTGACGGACCGAGCAAGGCAGTGAACTGGCCGCGCTCGACATCGAGATCGATTTCGCGCAGCACCTGATGGGCGCCCCAGGACTTCGACAGCCCGCGCAGACTGACAGCGGTAGGATCAAGCATGATGGCGTGTTCCGTCATTGGGCCACGACGACCTGGACCCGGTCGCGCAGCATGTCGTCGAACTGCGGTGGCGGCTCGGCGTCGGTAATCAGAATGTCCTGATCGGTGAGATGGCCGCCGCGCACGGACGGCTTACGGCTGAATTTCGATGCATCGACGACCAGAATGCGGCCGCGGCAACTCTCGCGCAGCGCCTCGCGCGAGGCCGCCTCGTGGCGGTCGTAGTCAAGCAAGGTGCCGTCGTCGTCGATGCCACCGACGCCGTACACACCGAAATCGGCGCGGTGGTCGCGAAATAGCTGGTCGGCCTCGATGCCGAGGATTTCCGGGTTCGGTGAACGCAGCTGGCCGCCCGGCACGATGATTCGATGGCTGGGCTGCATCGAGAGCGCCAACGCTGCACGCAGGTTGTTGGTGATGATCGTCAGGCGTTCATGCTTGATGAGCGCGACAGCGACTTGCTCCGGTGTGGTGCCGATACCGATCAGCACGCTGCTGCCATCCGGAATCAGTTGTCCTGCGGCTATGCCGATACGCACCTTGCCCTCGAGGTTGCGCACTCGCCGCACTTCGTACGGCTGGTTCAGACCGGGCGCGGCCAGCTTCGCGCCACCGTGGTGTCGCCGCAGCACGTTTGCGTCGCATAAGGCGTTGATGTCGCGCCGTATGGTCTGTGACGTAACGGCAAAGTGGCTGGCCAGTGAGTCCACACTCATTGAGCCATGCTGGCGGAACAACGCCACGATTTTTTCCTGACGCGCAGACAGATTCATCGGCCGGGTATCCAAGGAGTTCAAATGAATTGAGCGCAAAGATATCGGAGGCAAGTGACATTCGAATGACAATTAATAATGTTCATTTGAATGTCGCTTGCCCGGTAGCTGTGTTGGGTCGTTAGCAGTCGAATTTGCGAACGACTCGCGCACTGAAGAAAGATGCTCAACAAGCACAATGCCGCTGTTCGGTATCACATTTCGAAGATGAAATTCAAGGTCACGAACTGGACCGAGTATTCAGCTGAACTATGTCGGCGTCGGCAGCCCGGCGCTATGGGTAACGGATGTAGCGATTGCCAACCGGTAGGCCGTGCCGCGTACGGTACCAAGCGGCCAGGCAAGCAATATGCACTCTTGGCGTCGCTTGAACGGACAGCGCATTCGCTGCCTATGACTTGATCCACGGCCGGTGCCGTGGCACACTAGCGGCACAGTGACTATGAAAACATAGGATAACGGGGGATAAAAAAATCCCGCTGAACATCCCATAAGTCACTGATTTATTTGATCCCGTACTTTCCTAGACGACCCGCACCTATCATGCAAAACCCATTCGTAATGCGATGGTCGGGGGTTCGATTCCTCTCTTCGGCACCAGTAGCATCAAACAGTTAGCCCAGCCATCGAGCTGGGCTTTTTGTTTTCTGAATCCATGTGACCGCTGTGCAACCGGATTTGTTCAACGCCGTACCGGCAGCACAAAGATGACTGGGGATGCCGCTACACTAGCTTGCTAGTCTTGAGCGTCCATCTTGTCCTGCGTATTGGTTTCGAAGTCAGCGGAGTCGTGACGCTCATGCAGTTGACTCGACGGTTCTCCAAAAACTCGGTTAACCATCCGCCCACGCACCACGGCCGGGCGTTCGCCGATCGCGTCGGCCCAGCGCTGGACGTGCTTGTAGTCCTGCACTGCCAGAAATTCGGCCGCCTCGTAGAGCCAGCCCTTTGCCAGGGCACCATACCAAGGCCAGATGGCCATATCGGCGATCGTGTACTCGCTTCCCGCCACGTACTCATTGCGCGCGAGCTGCTTGTCGAGGACGTCGAGCTGGCGCTTCGTTTCCATCGCGAACCGGTCGATCGCGTATTCGATCTTCGTCGGGGCGTAGGCGTAAAAGTGGCCGAAGCCTCCACCCAGATAGGGCGCGCTTCCCATCTGCCAGAACAGCCATGACAGACACTCGGCGCGCGCACTGGCCTCGGTCGGCAGAAAAGCTTCGAACTTTTCGGCAAGGTATAACAGAATCGCGCCGGATTCGAAGACCCGGATTGGCTGCGCACCGCTGCGATCCATCAGCGCGGGGATCTTGGAATTCGGATTCACCGCCACGAAGCCGCTGCCGAACTGGTCGCCATCGCCGATCTTGATCAGCCACGCATCGTACTCCGCACCGCGCCGGCCAAGAGCGAGCAGTTCCTCCAGCATGACTGTGACCTTCACCCCGTTCGGCGTTGCCAGCGAATACAGTTGCAGAGGATGCCGGCCGACGGGCAGGTCCTTGTCGTGTGTCTGCCCCGAAATCGGGCGATTAATGTTCGCGAAGCGACCACCGCTGGCCATGTTCCAGGTCCAAACCTTCGGCGGCACGTACTCGGAAGAATCGCTCATGTGTCATGCTCCTTGCGTCTCGGGATATGTGATTGACGGGAGCTTAACAAATTAGCGGTGAGGACGCCTTCCAAGGCCAGCCGCAAAAGCCTTGCTGGCCGCGTGAATGCGCCAGGGCGAGGTTGCGTCCGCGTTACGCCGGCTCCATGCCATGACCAAGTTTAGCGGAGTCCGCCTGGGGCGAAGCCAAAAAGGAGAGCAGCGCCTTCGCAGCCTCTTTCTGCCGGGATGTCGCGCATATGGCGCCCGAGAAAACGGTGATGATCTGGACTTCGGGTGGCAAAGAGCCAATGACGTCGATTCCTGGCAGGTGCATCAACTCGCTCAATTGCTGAAAACCGAGCTCGACGTCCCCTCGCGCAACCAGCGTGCCGACCGGAACGCCAGGCGGTGCCTGCACGATGCGGGCCGCGATGGTATCGGCTATGCCCCAGCGCTCGAACAGGCGAGTCAGATGCGCACCGCTGGGCCCGGTCGAATACCCGATGCTGCGCGCAGCCAGGATGGCATCGCGCATCGCCGCCTCGGTGCCGATATCAGGCCGCGGCGCTCCAGCTGCCACCGCAATCGCCACGCCCGAACGGACCAGATCGACTCGGCTGCCCGGAACGATCTGGCCGGCTGCGTCCAGTCGATCGATAGCGTCGGCGGCAAGCACCACAACATCGAAGGGCTCGCCGCCCTGAACGCGCCGAGCCGCCTCGACGCCCCCGACCGATTCGATGACCGCTTGCTGTCCCGACAGCCTGGCATATTGTTCGAGCAGCTCGCCCAGCACGTTGCGGGTGGCCATCGACGAGATGCCGGTAACCGCGTTGCTTGTGACTTGATCGTTGACCATGTTCTCACCCCATTTCAAATGACCGATTCGATCAACGGCCCGATCCCATGCGTGCCATAAGCGCCATAAGCGACGGCGCCAACTTCTTTCTAGAACGTGTGCTGTATGCCGACTCCGTACGTACTGCCCGATGGGTTATTCGTCAGCTTATCGTACGAGTAAACCACATACACTTGTGTGCGCTTGGACAAAATGTAATCGTAGGCGATGGTGCCGGTATTGCGGATATTGCTGCTGGCGAGCAATGCGGTATTTTTCGTGCGCGCCCATTCGGCAAGAATCGCTGTCGACGGTGAGACTGGCACCGATAAGCCCAGCTCGTAAGTATGCGAACCGGTATCCACAGTGTGGTTACTGGTCGTCTGCGCAGCGCCGTAGACCTTGGCGAAGCCGGCATCGTACGCGGCGCCGACCAGATATAGGTACTGCCCGCTCGAAGGCGCGATCGCCGCCGTACGGTCACGCTGTGCCGAGAAAACAGCCGTCAACGGCCCGTTTACGTAAGTCAGATGCAGACCAAGATCGTCGCGTCCCTGCTGACCCACCGTGGTGCTAACGCCATAGATGACCGTACCGGTCAGGCCACTGTAATTGGGCGTCACATACTCGACGGCATTTTGCCATACCGAGTCGCCGATCTGCGTATTGCTGTAGCTCGCCGTATACGACTGCACGATCAATGGCGAAAACACCACCGATGAGCCGAACGGGTTGACGAACTGCTGGTTGAGATACGTCGGATTGGTCTGCTCGCCCAGCTTGAGCGTGCCATATGCGCCGGTAAGGCCGACATACGCATTGCGCGAAAAAAGGCCATCGGTCGTGTTACGTCCGAGCTGCCCTGTGTTCGGTCTGAAAAAGCTTTCCAGCGAGAAAATCACCGCATTGCCGCCGCCGATATCTTCGCGCCCGCGTATGCCCCAGAACGACGTCGTCAGCCCTCCCCCGCCTAACTGCACGGTGCTTGCACGTGTCGAACTCAGTTTTGAGTTATCGATATACGAGCCGATCAAGCCATACATCTGCACCGACGATGTTGACATCGTCGCCGCGCCCGCTGCGGCCTGTGAAGAGTCGGCGTGCGCGACGCCAGTGGTCGCCGCCAGCCATGCTGCCGCGGTACCAGCGGCAATAAAGGCGGTATTGAAACGCGAACCGCGTCGCGGCTCATTATTTTTTTTATATTTCAAGTGTGTCTCCAAGCGAGTTTTTTTTGGGCGCAAGTGTCCCCGCTGCGTGCCTGGATTGCACACGCAGACGGCGAGACCCTCATGCGTTTTTTTGGGGTTGGCTAGCCGGTCATCCCGTGCGTCGACGTGACATCTCGGCATTGAGCTTCGAGCGATCGAGCTCGTGCTCCCATGCGGATACCACCAGCGTTGCGACGCCGTTACCGATCGTGTTGACGATCGCGAGCCCCGTCCCCATGAAGCGGTGTATGCCGAGAATCAGCACCATGCCGGACACGGGAATAAGCGGGAAAACCAGCAGTGTCGACGTCAGCATCACGAATGCCGCGCCGGCGACGCCGCTTGCGCCTTTGGAGGTCAGCATTGCCACGCCGACCAAGGTCAGTTGCTGCGTCAGGCTGAGTTCGATGTTGAACGCCTGCGCAATGAACAGTACAGCCATCGCCAGATAGATGTTGGTGCCGTCGAGATTGAACGAATAACCGGCGGGAATCACGAGACCCACCACCGATTTCGAACAGCCGAGGCGCTCGAGTTTCTCGAGCATCTGCGGCAGCGCGGCCTCGGAGGAACTCGTGCCGAGCACGATCAGGATTTCTTCGCGGATATAGCCCATGAAACGCAGGATGCTGAAACCGAGCAGCCGCGAAATCAAACCCAGCACGACCAGCACGAAGACGGCGAGCGTCACGTAGAACGAGCCGATCAGCTTGAGCAAAGGCAGCACCGCGCCGATACCATAGGTGCCGATCGTGAACGCAATCGAGCCGAAAGCGCCGATCGCGGCCACCTTCATGATGATGTGAACAATACCGAAAAACGTGTGGGCAATCCGATCGATCATCGCGGTAAGCGGGCGCCCCCGCTCGCCGGTGGCGGCCAGCGCGGCGCCGAACAGTACCGAGATCACAAGGATCTGCAGCACATTGCCGCTCGCGAACGCACTCGTCACGGTGTCCGGAATGAGGTGCATCAGAAACTCGACGGTGTTCTGCTGATGCGCGGCCGTGGTGTACCCCGCGAGCGCTTTCGTATCGAGCGTCGCCGGATTCAGGTTGAAGCCGGCACCGGGCCGGAAGATATGCCCGGCCACGAGCCCGATCACAAGCGACAGCGTGGAGACGATTTCGAAATACAGCAGCGCCTTGCCGCCAACGCGCCCGACCTTCTTCATGTCGCCCATCCCGGCAATCCCGGTGACGACGGTGCAGAAGATGATAGGGCCGATCACCATCTTGATCAGCTTGATAAACGCGTCGCCCAGCGGCTTCATCTTCACGGCCAGCGACGGCGCAAAATGACCGAGCAACACGCCAAGAATGATGGCGACGAATACGTGGAAATACAGCGTCCGGTAAAAAGGCTTCTTCGCGACGCCCGCAAGCGGCGTCATGACTGCACTGTCATTCATGACGCCACTCCTGGACTCACGGCGTGGTGGTGCATGTGCATCATCGTTGTCTCCTGACTTGGGTTGTTAGCGCAAAGACGGTCTATACCGGCTTTGCGCATGCCATCTTGGCGTGGCAGTTCAAACGTTGCAGCGCTGTTGCCCAGACGGGTTCGCTCAGAACCCGTAAAGGCGCGCCGGGTTGGTTACCAACAGCTTCTCGCGCAGCGAGGCGTCGGGACAGAACTGGAACAGCAGATCGACCAGCTCACCGTCGTTGGGCATATCCTTTGTGATGTTCGGATGTGGCCAATCAGTCCCCCACAGCACGCGATCCGGCGCGGCCTCGATCAGCGCGCGCGCGAACGGAATCGCATCGTCGAACGGCCGCCGGCCGGCCGATACCCGCTCGGCGCCGCACACCTTAACCCACGCGAGCGGATTGCGCATCAGTTCGAGCAATTGCTTGAACGGCTGCTGATCCAACCCCGCTTCTGCACGCACGCGGCCCATGTGGTCGATCACGAACGGCACCTTGATACGCGCGATCCGCTCCGCGTACTGCAGGATGTCTTGTGCGTCCAGATGCAGCACCACGTGCCAGCCAAGCCGCTCGATACGTTCAAGCACACGGTCGAATACATCGAGATCGGGCGCGCCGCCCAGATGCGCGACGAAATTGAAGCGCACGCCGCGCACGCCGCGTGCGTCGAGGTCGGCCAGTTGTTCGTCGGTGACACTGCCATCGACGATCGCGACGCCGCGATAGCGCCCGTTACCGCGCTCGATCGCATCCAGCATCGCGGTGTTGTCCGTGCCGTGGCAGCTCGCCTGCACGATCACGCCGCGGCGCGCACCGAGAAAATCATGCAGGGCCACCAGGCGCTCGAACGGCGCGTCGGGGGGCGTGTAGCTGCGATCCGGCGCATACGGGAACACATCGGCGGGGCCAAATACATGGCAGTGCGCGTCGCACGCGTTGGCGGGCAAGGTCTGGGCGGGTTGAACGGGATGGGGATCGGGCGGTAGGCAGGATTTCATCGAGCGTCGTCTCTTTATGCATGGACCGCGCAATGCGGTTTTTATTCGGGTGGCTGGATTGTGGCTGTCGATGGGTTCGGCTACAATCGCCATACCAAACTAGCTGATATGTAAATATCACATAACTTAAGAAATGGATCTAAAGCAGCTCGAAGCATTCGTTCATGTCGCCGAACTCGGCAGCTTTACGCGCGCCGCCATCACGATGGACACCAACCAGCCAGCGTTAAGCCGGCTAGTACGGCATCTGGAAGTCGAATTGCGCCACACGTTGCTTGAGCGCAATGGTCGTGGCGTCGCACTCACGCCGGCCGGCCAGCGAATGTTGGCGCATGCGAAAGGCATCCTGCAGCAGGTGCAGCGCGCGTCGCAGGATCTGGACGAGCTACATGGCGTGCTCGGCGGCCATTTCGGCATCGGCATCACACCCAGCTTTGCCAAGGTCGCAACGAACGAGCTCGTGCGCGGCTTTCGCACCTCGTTTCCGGGCGCGACCATCTCGGTGGCTCAAGGCTTGTCCACCTATCTGATCGAATGGCTGATGATGGGTCGCATCGACGCGGCGGTACTGTACGACACGTTCGACACGCCGTTGATCGACAAGCGAACCATCTTCACCGAAGAACTGTTCTTGATCGGTCCGGACACCGGGGACGACACCCGCGACCACGCTCCCGACCATGCTCCCGATAAGCGCGAAGAAGCCGCGCCCTCGGCCCCGACTGCCATCCCGCTGCGGGAAATCACGCGTTATCCGCTCGTGATCCCGGGCCGCATGCATGCGATCAGGCGGATGGTCGAAGCTGCCGCGGCGGAGCAAGGCGTGAGATTGCGCATCGAGCTGGAGGTCGATGCCGTCACGTCGATTCTCGACCTGGTCAGCGAGGGCATCGGCTATGCAGTACTGTCGCTCAACGCGACCGCCGGCGATGCGCTCAAGCGACGCTTCCAGGTCACGCGTATAACCGAGCCGACGCTCCTGAGTCGCCTGGCGATCGCGACCAGCAGCAAGCACCCGTTGTCACAATTGGCCATACAGGCGATCGCGATGCTCGAATCGAAAGTATTGCCTCTCTACGGCAACGCTGCCTGACTCCCCGTTCACGTTGCGCGCCCGCTACCTTGGCTAACTCGGGAGCGCATGGTGCGATAGTTTGAACGCCGCGACCGTCACCTTCAGGTCGCGCGCCTGTTCTTCGAGTGACTGTGCGGCAGCCGCCGCCTCTTCAACGAGTGCGGCGTTTTGTTGCGTCACTTGGTCCATCTGTGTGACCGCAAGCGCAACCTGCTCGATGCCGGCATGCTGCTCTCCGGATGCGGCGGATATCTCGCCCATGATGTTGGTTACGCGCCGCACGCTCGTATCGATCTCCTTCATCCGCTGGCCCGCCTCCTCAACCAATGCCCCTCCGGCACGCACGCTTTTTGCCGATGTTTCGATCAGATCCTTGATTTCCTTTGCCGCAGACGACGAGCGCTGTGCAAGCGTGCGGACTTCGCCCGCGACTACAGCAAAGCCGCGGCCGTCTTCTCCCGCCCGGGCAGCTTCGACCGCGGCATTGAGCGCAAGGATGTTGGTCTGGAATGCAATGCCTTCGATGATCGCGATGATGTCGCCGATCTTTGTCGAACTCCGACTGATTTCCGCCATCGTGGCGACAACCCGGCCCACAACCTCGTTGCCGCGCTCCGCGGTATCGGCGGCACTTAGCGCAAGCGTCCCGGCCTGCTTCGCATTGTCGGTGTTGTGTTTCACCGTGCCGGTCAACTCTTCCATACTAGCCGCAGTCTCTTCGAGCGATGCCGCCTGTTGCTCCGTGCGTTGTGACAGATCGAGATTGCCTGAGGCAATCTGGCTCGATGCCGTACCGATACTCTCGGCGGCGGCACGAATCCGCTGAACGATACCCACCAGCGAGCGGCTCATCGCCAGGATGGAGCGCATCAATTCGCCAAATTCGTCCACCCGGGTTACCGTCAGCTCCGCGCTCAGATCGCCTTGCGCAATTTTCGCGGCCAATTGATTGACCTCTTGCAACGGCCGGCGGATCGATCGGATCAACACCGCAGCACCGCTCACCACGCTTACCGCCAGGACCAGAATCAATGCCACCGTCATCACGACAATGCGGTATTGCTGCTGCTCGAAATCAGCCTGGGCCGCCGCCAGTTGCTGCTCCTGAAGTTCAACGAATGCTTTTATCGCGTTACCGTAGGCAGTCTGGATCGGCATGTACTGCTCGTTCAACAGGGCGAGCGCCGCCGCCTTTTTGGTCTCGTCGGATCGTATTGCCAGGATCCTGTCGCGCGATGCGAGCACCAGCTTGCGCTGTTCAGCGATCGTGTCGAGCTGCTGCCGATCTGCGGGCGTGCGCGCAAGGATGGCTATGGTCTTCTGCACTTCGGCGATCTGGGAAATCGCCGCGGCATTGTCCCTTGTGAAGACGTCCGATAACGCGGGATCGGCGCTAAGTATCATGGCCTGAGTCCGCAATGCAGCAATGTCGGCGAGCTTCGACCAGGCGTTGGCAGCCGTCACTTTCGCCGAAAGCATTTTCAGTGAGGTGTCCCGTTGCGCCTCCACGCTGACAAATTGCCCTATCGCCAAGCCAACGATGCCGAGGATGAGGACAAGCAACAATGCGGTAACAATCCAGAGTTTGGTAGCGAGTTTCATGCAGCCATAGTAGTTATAGATATTTGTCGAGCCGGTAATCAGGTTTGAACATACGCGCGACGTACACCGCAGCCGGGCGCATAGGCCGCATTGTCCGGACCCCGTCACGCAAACACAATCGACATATCGCTCTAGCTGCTATGTAAAATTTGAATGGAACACCGAGGTGGTTATTTCAAGGCGCTCCGAGCGATAAGGACGAAGGCTGCCAGGCCCAGTCAGGCCCAGTCAGGCCCAGTCAGGCCCAGTCAGGCCGATGATTTTATGCGGTGGGCTCGTTCGGAGGATGCGAGGGTTGCCGCCTTTTGGGTCGTATGATCGTCTGGCTTGCGGCAGGTAGTGCGAGTCAATTCAGGCGGTGACAACAATGGCCGGGCCGATAACTATACGAAAGCCAACATGCTGATCCTGGCTGAGGCCATCAGCCGCCTGAAGGAGCACTACCGCCCCGCGAGGACGATATTGGTTGGGCAATCCGGCGGTGCCGCGGCATCGGCAAACCTGCTGGGCATGATGCCGGGTCTGGCCGACGCCGCGGTACTCGTCTCTTGTCCTTGCGACTTGCGCACATGGCGCGCCGGCAGGCATTGGTGGCCAAGAAGCGAGGACCCGTTGGCGTGGGCCAGCAAGGTGAATGCGCAGGTCAAGGTGCTGGCGTTGACGGGTACCGCCGACGACAATACGCCACAGTTACTCGCGCAAAAATACGTGAACGTGCTGAGTTCGCAGCAGGTCGATGCCCGGTTTGTATCGATTCCGAATGCCACGCACCACAGTGCGCTGCGCGCTCCTGAAGTCATTGATCCGGTTGGCTCGCTATTGCAGTGAGGGCACTTCGCAAGTGGCGCTGTGCGGGCGCACGATGCGAGCCCGTGACACAGCGTGGCGGAAGGCAGTAGACTCTCGCGGCGTTGCACGTTCAAACAACCCGCCCAGCATGTATCGATCCTCATATCGATCAATGGCCTGAGTGCGCAAAACATGCCACTCTTCCGGCAAGATCACATACGATGGGTCGTTCTTTTTGCACACATGCTGTCTGGGTCTCCGCCAGACCGATAGAAGAAGCACATGGGAAGCCTCATAGCTTCCTGCATCGCCGCATTGATTCCCAGTTGCGCCGCGATGAGTGGTGGCCAGCTCGGCACGCGAACCGCTTCCTCGCTCCAGCAACCTGCGGGTGACACCGCCGTCGAGAATGCAGCGCGAAGAGTTCTTCATCGGCGACACAGTTTGCTTAACCGACAAACACCGGTGATGCGACTGTCCGCTATCGACTCAAGCGAATGCTCACTTTTGTTAAGCGTTGTTCTTTGTTAAGCGTTGTTCAATGCCTGCCCTTGTCCACTGGGCGTGAGTGCACGACGACGCGTGCGGGCAGGCGTTGGACAATGATCGAGGGAGGAAACCGCGGAGTGGACCGACGCGACGTAAGCCTTGAGCGCCTATGGGGATTGAAGTGATCCCACGATCCGCCGTGTCACGCAATACTGAGGTGAAGCGGGGTTTGGGTGGGCGCAGACGTGGTCTCGACGCTGCCATGTGCCGCGTCTGTAGCGATGGCGCGAGCGCGGCACGGTCTGCCTGGCGCGATGCGCGCAAACGTCTGCTGTTGGCGCTCGTTGCGGAAGAGCCGACAGTCGGATTGACCATCCTGGGTCATCTGTCTTCATGCGTCGCCTCGGGACGTTGGCGGTGCGCGAATCGGATGGCTGCGCGGCAGAATATCGATGATGATCATCGGTGCGCCGCAGTGCCGGCAGATGAAGGTGGGGGCCCCGGGTGCCGGCGTCGGTTCATCGCTTGCGCCCGTGATGGGCGCCGCGTGCAGCAACGCTCGTATCCTCGCGAGGTTGTGCCGCCGCACCGGATTGGCCAGCAATCCATAGTGGCGGATGCGGTGGAAGCCACCGGGTAGCACATGCAGCAGGAAGCGCCGCATGAATTCCTGCGGCTCAAGCGTCATCGTCTTGTGGCGTGTGCGTCCGCTCGCGCGATAGTCCTTCCAACGGAAGGTGACACCGCGTTCGTCGAGCGCGATGAGCCGCTGGTTGGAGATGGCCACGCGATGCGTATAGCGCGACAGATATGCGAGCACCGCCTCGGGGCCCGCAAACGGGCGCTTGGCATACACCACCCATTCACATGCGCGTAGCGGCGCGAGCCACTGCGCGAAGACTGCAGGATCGGCAAGCCCTTTGTACTCACCGAAGAACTTCAGTCGTCCGCTGCGGTGGGCGTGGGCGAGTTCTTCCAGGAAACGGCGCCGGAACAGCCGTGAGAGCACGCGCACCGGCAGGAAGAAGCCGGGCCGGCATGCGATCCACCGCTCACCGTCCGGTGACAGGCCCCCGCCGGGCACGATGCCGTGCACATGCGGATGGTGCGTCAGCGCTGAACCCCAGGTATGCAGCACCAGCGTTGCACCGATCTGCGCGCCCAGATGCTTTGGATCGACGGCGATGGTACGCAGGGTTTCGGCGGCGACATCGAACAGCAGGCCGTAGATGACCGCCTTGTTATACCAGGCGATTGCGCTAATCGCGGCGGGTAGCGTAAAGACGACGTGGTAGTACTCCACCGGCAGCAGATCGGCCTGACGCGCTTCAAGCCATCGTCGTGCGGCGCTCGCCTGGCACTTGGGGCAATGGCGGTTACGGCAGGAGTTGTAGGCGACCTCGATCTGTTCGCAGCCGGAACAGCGCAACACGTGTCCACCCAGTGCCGCGCTGCGGCACTGTTCAATCGCCGACATCACCTTCATCTATCTCAGACTCAGCTGTACGGTGTGTCGCCACGCTGGCCCATGCGCGCGGAAGACGTCCGCGACTTCGGGCACGGAAGTGCTCCGCGTGCTATGTGTTGTGCAGATTCTCCAGTGGACTGATCACCTCACGCAACAAGTCAGTGGCGACCTGTGCATAAAGCGCGGTGGTCTCAAGCTTCTTGTGCCCGAGCAGAACCTGGATCACGCGGATGTCGACCTTCTGCTCCAGCAGGTGGGTGGCGAAGCTGTGACGTAGTGTGTGCATCGACACACGCTTGTCGATGTGAGCGGCCTCGGCGGCGGCATGGATAGCGCGGTTGAGCTGCCGCGTGCTGAGCGGATCGACGGGATCAAGACCCGGAAACAACCATCCGCCGTCGAGCATCTTGCCCTGTGCACGGGCTACCCGCCACCAGACACGCAGGCGCTCCAGCAGCACCGGTGAGAGCATCGCATACCGATCCTTGCGGCCCTTGCCCTGCTCGATGCGCAGCGTCATGCGCTGGCTGTCGACGTCACCGACCTTCAGCGCCACCACTTCACTGGCACGCAGACCGGCACCATAAGCGACTGACAGCGCAGTCTGGTGCTTGAGATTGCCGGTCGCCGCGATCAGGCGGCCCACTTCATCTGGGCTGAGCACGACCGGTAAGGTACGGGGCACGCGCACCGGCTGCATCCTCGCCATCAGGTCCGGCTCGTGGAGCGTGATCTCGAAGAAGAACTTGAGCCCGGTGATGGCGGCGTTGAGCGAGACGGGCGACGTACCGTGATCGACCAGGTGCAACTGGTAGCCTCGCAGGTCTTCGACGGTGGCGGTATCGGGCGCGCGCCCGAGAAACCGGGTGAACTCGCGCACGATGCGCAAATAGCTGGCTTGCGTCTTCGGTGCGAGCTGGCGCATACGCATGTCGTCGATCATGCGCTGGCGCAGCGGACTGATAGCCTGAAGGGTCTGAGTCATGACTCTGCTCCCGTTGAGTGACGAGGCGGATTGCCTCGCCCATCAATATGAAAACAGAGTCGGTTTCCTTTCCATTACCACTACCGCCGGCCGGAGCCCCTTACCGCGCGAGCGGTTTAGGCAGTATGACTTTCCGTGAGGCAGAGGCTGGCCCGCCGTGAGGAACCAAACG
>Ga0265338_10003323_pt1 | contig 22747 bp, 11 predicted proteins | sample 42126metaG_FD_193579 | JGI IMG/M metagenome (GOLD analysis project Ga0265338, IMG submission 193579) | Rhizosphere microbial communities from Carex aquatilis grown in University of Washington, Seatle, WA, United States - 4-21-26 metaG | ecosystem: Host-associated > Plants > Roots > Rhizosphere... | reverse complement strand
TCCCAGAAGCAATTGTTTCATGACTGATTGTGTTTCGATTAGTGCGCGCGAGAGGACTTGAACCTCCAATCCTTTCGGAACCAGATCCTAAGTCTGGCGTGTCTGCCATTCCACCACGCGCGCAACCTTTATTTACAGGCAATTATGAGCATTTTCAAACTGCCGCTTGACATTGCTACAGTATTTGCTACAGTGTTGCCGTATGAAACGCATAGCAACGCCGGGCAATAAAACTGGTTCAAGTTCAAGCTCACGCCGATACAGATACAACAAGGTTCTGGACAATCGCAAGCATCCAATTCGCGGCCTCTGGCGGCGAAATGGTTCTTTCGTGGCTCGTATTTCTGTTGAAAACGAAGCCGGGCGCAAGGATGTTCGCTGGGTGCCAGTGGCGGCAACGTCTGCCGCCGAAGCGCAAGAGGAGTTCCGCAAACTGCTTGTCGAGCGCAGCGAGAACCGTCTGCGTCACATAGGACGCGCCCCCACGTTTGGCGAGTTTTACGACCAGATCTATCTGCCGATGCTCCAGGCGTCCGGCAAAAAGCCGGGCACGATCATTACTGAAAAGACGCATTACAAACGCTGGCAAAAGGCGCTGGGCCACCTGCGGCTCGACAAAATCCGCCCCAGCCACATCCAGGACGCACTAAACAAACTGCGGGCGGTGCGCTCGCCTCGAACGTGCAACGTGGCGCTGGTTTGCCTGCGGCATGTCCTCAAGGCAGCCAAACGCGATGGCTATTTGAAAACGCTGCCGACGGAGGATATTGCTTGGCAGCGGACGGAACAGAAGTCGCGCCGTCTTTTCACCCGCGAAGACGTTGACCTGTTTTGTCAGGCGGCGCTGACTGCCACAAAGAACGGCGCGGAGTTCACCGATTACTTCCGGTTGTTGGCGCTGTGCGGTGCCCGCGAGCAAGAAACCATCAAACTCAAGTGGGCTGACGTGGATTTCGAGCACAAGCTGCTCACCATCGGCGCGGACGCGGACACGAAAAACCGGGAAGCCCGGCGCGTGGACTTCAACGCCGAATTGGAAACCCATCTCAAGGCCATGCACGCCCGCCGCGCGCCGGATACAAAATGGCTGTTTCCGAGTCCGCAACGAGGCGACGAAGACAACCGCGCCAAGACGTTCCGGGAATCCCTGCTGCTGACACGGGCGGCGTCGGGCTGCATCTGTCAGAACTGCAAACGAATCGAGTTCGGAAAGGAGACGCCGAAAGCGTGTCCCCAATGCCAGGGCACACGGCTTGAACACAAAGAAAAGGTGTTGCCCGATCACCTGCAAAAGTTTGGCTTCCATGATTGCCGGCACCATTTTATTAGCTACGCCGTGATGAGCGGAATTGACTTTATGACGATTGCCCGGTGGGTTGGCCACAAGGACGGCGGGATTCTCATTGGCAAGGTGTATGGGCATTTAAGCAACGAACACGCGCAGTTGCAGGCGGCACGGATGAACTTTGGCCCGGCGGTTGTGACGCTGCCACAGGCGGCGACTGCGTGATGTGTGAAAACGTCATGCACCGGGTTCGACCTGCTTGCGAATCGGCACTTTACTTGCTTGAGAAAATTCACCGGCGCTGGCGCGTCGGTGAAATTCATCAATTGCTTCCTGGGTGAGATATTGCCTTCCGGCGATAATGACGGTTTTGAGCCAGCCTCTTTTACGCCAGCACCATGCCGTGCATGTCGTCACAGCACCGGCCACGGCAGCCAGTTCGTGTCGAGGGCGAAGTTGTGAACCAGGCGCAGATAGGTGGGTGAATTGCCAAAACCAAGGATCGCGCCCTTTGCTTTCTAGCAGCCGAATGCTCTGAGATACGATTTTACGAGAATCGAAGAGCCGCTTGCATTGCCGCGACGACTTTTGCGGCGTGGATTCTCACTTTAATGACCCGTGGGCTCCATACCAAAACCACTTCGCGTTTGAGATGCCTCAACGGCTCACCTATGATTTTGTGGACTGTTCCGGCGGGTAGTTCTTTAACCGCCAACTCTGGAATTATAGCCGCAAACCGGCCCGACCTGACGGCAGCCAGGGTTTGAGGAAATGATTCACAGCCAAGTCCCGGGCGAAACGAAACATCTTCGGAAATTGCGATATCGCGTAGTTGCTTGGCGAATTGCCCGTCGGTGTTTTGCATCGCGAGAGGATATTCCTTGAAAACCTCTGAAAGCTTGGGAACCGGTTTTCGAGAGGCAAGTTGAGTGGGAACAACAGCCACATAGGAAAGTGTCCCCAATGGAATCGATTTTAATCCGGGTGTCACCGCATTTTTACGAATTAGGCCAAAATCGACGCGCCCATCAAATATTTGTCTAACGATTTCGTTGGTCCTGAGGCTGGAGATGCTGAACCGAACATCCGGGAGCGTTTTCAGCAGACCTCCGAGGCGTGGGATGACGAGCCAATGAATGAGACTATCACCAGCGGCAATGTTAAAAACTGTGCGCTCGTTTCTACATTCTGAATGAAAATCCTCGAGCCCGCGCAATAATGGCCGCACCAATTCCGCCAAGCTCGCCCCTTCAGGGGTTAACTTTAGAACCTTGCCGCGCCGATGTGTCACTTCGCAGCCAAAGAATTCGGAAAGCGGAGGCACGAATTGCAAATCTGCGTGTGTCACACGATTGCGGGGTGAAGGTGTATCACACAGGCGGAGGTCGGAATCGAACGATGTCTTCACCGACAACCAGCCTCAACACCCTGATTTTCAAGGCAATTTTTACACTGGCTTTTTAAGGGTTCAAGCGGTTTTTTACACTATCCGCTCACTACCGGACTTAACACGCCAAATACCCATCGCATACTCGGTTATTGAAGAAATCGTTGAAGGTTTCGTTGAAGGTTTTCAAACTTAGTGTGTATTCCCGGCGGGCTACGTGGCGAAGCTCCTGAACTGCACGACAGAAGATGTCGCGCTGCCCGTCAGCGCGGGCAAGCTGCGGCCGTTGAGCAGGCCACGGACAAACGGATTGTAACTGAACGGAAATCCAAAAAATTGCTGAAGAAAAAAGATGCCGACACAAAAGAGCTATTTCACAAACGTTTCGGCTTCGTGCAGCAGAAAATACGCGATAACCCAATCGTGCCAGTTACCGGTGGAAGCCCGGCCTAAATCCACAATTTTTTCCGGGCCGTCCGGAAGCCTTTTTTCGATAGGTTCGCGGCCTGCGGCCAATTCCAAACGAGCGTTCTCCGGCTGGTTTAGCCTGGAATACGCCATGGCAAGAACAATATGCACCATCACAACGCGCGGCGGCGTAGGGTTGGAATAATCCAGGCACTTTTGCCCCCAAACAATCACATTCGTAAAATTTCCGCACCGATATTCATAAAGACTCAGCGCCAAAGGCTGCCACGGGATGAGGTAATTGTTTTTCGCGACTTCGGGACCATTTTGGGCGACGGAACTTTGCAGCAATTTTACCAATGGTTCCAATTTCTGGAGAGTCGTTGCGTCGGCCGGCAAAATCAGGCTGTTTTTCATCACCTCTTCAGCCGCCACCGGGTCTGATGTGCCGGCGAAGCGATGCAGAGTGACTTGGACGAACTGACGGTATTTTTTCAAATCTCCGGCCACAATCAGCACCGGCCCGGCACCCAGCAAATCTCTCGTTTCATCCGCTGTCAGATCCGCTTTATCAACTTGATTTGCCTGCTCCAATTGCAGAATGCGGTCAGCGGCGACTTGCCACCGGCCTTGAGTGACATTCCAGTTGCCCAGAGTGTGAAACACGCCGGCAGCTTCCAAAGACGGTTCCACGACGGGAATTTGGATATTGTCCAGCAGATGATCCGCCCCGGCCATATCGTTGCGGCTGATTAACAACGCGGCCTGGGAAATTTTCGCCCGTGCGTCCGCCTCGGCGCGCAACTCGGTTTGAACCCGCCGCGCACTTTCGGCTTCCCGACGGGCTTCGCGCTCGCGAAAAAAGAGCCAGGTGGAAGTTCCAAAGCCGGCAATCAACGCTACGCTCACTGCGGCAATGGACGCAAACGTGGTTTGGTTCCGGCGCACCAATTTTTGCAAACGATACAACCGGCTGGGCGGACGCGCGAAAACCGGCTCATTGTTCAAATAGCGCTGAACATCCATGCCGAAACCATTGGCGGTCTGGTAACGCCGGTTGCGATCCTTTTCCAGCGACTTCATCACGATCCAGTCCAAATCGCCCAGCAAAAGGGATTTGAGCCTGGGTGATTCAACCTGGCGATGGAGCGAGGTCTGCGTCAGCTCCTCCGCCTGCAATCCGTCCAGTTTCGCTGAGGGCCGCTGCGGTTCGCGCTCCAGCAAGGTGCGGCGCATTTTGTCGAGGCCGGAGTTGAGTAGTTCATTTTGATCGAACGGCGTCTTGCTGGTGAGCAATTCGTAAAGCAGCACGCCCAGCGAATAAATATCGCTGCGCGTGTCCACGTCCATGCCGCTCATCTGTGCCTGCTCCGGACTCATGTAGGCCGGCGTGCCGACAAATTGCTCGTAGGCGGTGAACAGCGTGTTGTCCGTCAGCCGCTCGCCGCCGGTCGCCTTGGCGATGCCGAAATCAATCACCTTGGGCACCGGCACGCCGTCCAGCATCGTGACGAGAATGTTCGATGGCTTGATGTCGCGATGGACGATGCCTTTCTGGTGCGCGTGTTGAATGGCACCGCAAATCTGGATGAATAATTCCAAACGCTGCCGCACATTCAGCCAGTGCTCATCGCAGTAGGTGGTGATCTTGATGCCGCGAACGAGTTCCATGACGAAATAAGGCCGGCCCGTTTCCGTCGCGCGCGCCTCCAGCACACGCGCGATGTTGGGATGATCCATCAGGGCCAGCGCCTGGCGCTCGGCTTCAAACCGGGCGATGACATTTTTGGTGTCCATGCCGAGCTTGATGACCTTGAGTGCCACGCGGCGGCGCACCGGCTTCTCCTGCTCGGCCATGTAAACCGTGCCGCAGCCGCCTTCACCGATTTTTTGCAGTAACTTGTAAGGTCCGATATTGCTGCCAATAATCTTATCCGAATCAAATTCAGCGCTGACTTCATCCGTAAAATCCGTTGAGTCCGCGAGCAAGCGAATCGCTTCAGCACCGGGACTCAAAGCCGGTTGGCATTCCTTCAAAAAACACTCTCCATCGGTGTATTCAACCCAAATTGTCTCGACCGTCGCCCGCAATGTCGCATCATCGGAGCAGGCGCGATCCCAAAACGCAGCGCGTTCAGCAGAACTCTGAAATTTGAGTGCGCTGAAGACGATCTCTTCGGCTCGATTGACGGCAACGTCGGACATTTTGACCTCTGATAATTAATGCGTCTTCTGAAATAAAATCCCCTCACAAAACTACAGGCTCAGGCCGAAGCGCGGACTTTTTTGACCAGCCATCGTTTCGCATTGAACCAATGCCGTTCCACCGTGCTTTCACTGATTCCAAGCGTTTCTGCCACTTCGTGATTGGTTAAACCGGTGAAGTATTTCAACATCACGATCCGGGCGTATTCGGGGTTTTCCTTTTCCATTTGTTCCAGGGCATCATTGAGCATCAGCAATTTGTCATCCGGCGTGATCGCGGCCTGTTCCACGTCATCTATGTTCAGCCGTTGCTGGCCACCACCGTGTTTGAGCCTCGATTTACGCCGGGCGTTATCAATGAGAATACGCCGCATGGCTTCGGCCGCCGCCGCAAAGAAGTGCGCACGGTTCCGCCAGGTCCGGTTGTCGTCGTCAACTAGCCGCAGCCAGGCCTCATGCACGAGCGCGGTGGGTTGCAGCGTGTGTCCCGCCGATTCCCGCGCCATCCGCGCGACCGCCAGGCGGCGCAATTCACTATAAACCAGCGGCAGCAACTCATCCGCGGCGTGGCCATCGCCCTGCGAGACGGCTTCAAGCACCAAGGTGATGTTGTTCATGGATTTCCGCATAATTATAGACGATTTGGCGTTCCGTTGCCATCCAAAAGTCCTCAGCCTCCCCGGCAACGGGGCAAATGGGCCCGGAGGATGCCAAGTTGATGGGCTGATTCAGAAGTCCAGGCATGCAATTCACACGTGACAGCGTCTACACTTGCGCGCGGTCACGGGATCGAGTTTATCTCGTCTTCAATTCAATCATTTCGCCCGCACTTGTCGGAATGTCATAAACAAATTCTGTCGCGGAAACTTTGCTCGCTGTTTGCGTTTCAATAAAATGCGAAACAAATTCCAGCATGGCCGGCGGCGCGGCAAAAAATGGATTTGAATTTTCGCCAGTCGCAATTTTCAAATCCGTTCCGTCCGCGCGCGCGAGCGAAACGGCAGAATTCACGCGCAAATTGCCGCCGAGCTTTGAAATAATTTCTGCCCCGGCCAATTTTCCATCGCTCCAATTTTCGCTTATTTCAAATCCGCCGCGCGCGCACAGGCCGTTCACGTGACCGTCCAGCCATTCCTTCGGCAGCGCGGGCAGCAACTGGATTTCGTCGCCCTCGCTTTGTAACAGCATTTCGGCGACGCCGGCAGTGGCGCCGAAGTTGCCGTCAATTTGAAACGGCGGATGGGCGTCAAACAGGTTGGGATAAGTGCCGCCGCCCTTGTTGTAGTTGATTTGACTTCCGCTGACGGGATGGAGCAGCCACGCTAAAATTTTGTAGGCATGTTCGCCGTCATGCAAACGCGCCCAGAGGTTCAACCTCCAGCCCATGCCCCAGCCGGTGGCCTCGTCACCGCGAACCTCTAGCGATTTACGCGCAGCCGCGGCGAGTTCCGGCGTGCGGCCAAAGTCAATCTCGTCGCCGGGATACAGGCCGTAGAGATGTGAGACGTGGCGGTTATGCAAGTCGCGCGACTGCATGTCCAAATCCTGCAACCATTCCTGAAGTTGTCCCGCCGAGCCGATTTGCAACGGCGCAAGGCGGGCGTGGGCGGCGGCGACTTGGGTGGCAAATTCCCTGTCCCGGCCGAGAATTTTTGAAGCGCGGAGGCAATTCGCAAACAGGTCGCGCAGGATTTCCATGTCCACGGTCGGTCCGGCAGTGATGTTGGTTTTCTTCGCGGCGGGATTTCCATTTTCCGGCGAAAGCGACGGACTCGTCACCAGCCAGTGATGCGCCGGTTCTTCCACCAAGGTGTCGAGGAAAAATTGCGCCGCGCCTTTCATCGCGGGATAAATCGTCTGCAAATAATTTTTGTCGCCAGTGAACAGATAATGCTCCCACAAATTCTGGCACAGCCACGCGCCGCCCAGCGGCCACATGCCGGAATCCGGGCCGTCAATCGGCGCCGTCGCGCGCCACAGATCCGTGTTATGATGAACCACCCAGCCATGCGCGTCGTATTGAACCTTCGCCGTGCGGGCGCCGGTTTGGGTCAGATCCAGGACCATTTGCGTGAGTGGCTCGACACATTCGCCGAGGTTGCACACGTCGGCGGGCCAGTAATTCATCTCGGTATTGATGTTGATGGTGTATTTACTGCCCCATGGCGGGTTCATCGAATCATTCCAGATGCCCTGTAAATTCGCGGGCTGTCCGCCGGGGCGCGAACTGCAAATCAAAAGATAACGGCCATATTGGAAATAAAGCGCGGCCAGTTGCGGGTCGTTGCCGTCCGCGAAATGTTTGATGCGCTCGTCCGTCGGCAACTTCATTGCGTCGGTTTCGCCGAGGTTCAATTCGACGCGGCGGAATAATTTTTGATGCGCCGCAACATGATCGGCGAGCATCGCATCAATGCCGCCGCCATTGCCACGCCGCCATTTCTTGCAGGCTGCCGCAATTTGCCGTTTCGTGATGGCTTCGGGATCGCCACTCACGTCTTTGAAGTTTTTGTAACTCGTCGCGGCGGCGATGAGCAAGGTGACCGAATCGGCATGGTCAACGGAAACGCTGTCTGTCCTAGCGGAGATTTTTCCGCCATGCGCCAGCAACCGCACGCGGGCCTGAAATTTCAGCGCGCCACTAATGCCTCCCGACGAACCGTTGACGCCGCTCATCACCAGGGTGTCGCCGGCTTCAGACTGGACGGTTGCCGTTTGCGGCGTCTTCATTCCGGCGGTGAAAGAAATCTGACCCGGCCGGTCGGCGGCAAGCTGCACGACGATGACTTGATCCACCGGGCTGGAAAAAATTTCGCGCTGGAAATGAACGCCGTTCGCCGTGTAACTGACGCTGGCAACGGCGGTGTCGAGATTCAAGTCGCGGCGGTAATTTTCAACGGTCGCGTTCGTGGGAAATTCCAGAAACAGATCGCCGACGGTTTCATAAGGCATCTGCCCGATGGGTTTTGCCATCATGTCACGGGTAATCAGACGGGACGCCGCATCATATTGTCCTGCAAAAATCAGCCGGCGCACTTCCGGCAGTGCGGCGAGGGCGTTGGTGTTGTCTGGATCATACGGGCCGCCCGCCCACAGAGTGTCCTCGTTCAATTGCAAGTGTTCGCGCGCGATGCCGCCGAAAACCATCGCGCCCAATCTTCCATTGCCGACGGGCAGCGCTTCATTCCACGTCCGCGCGGACTGGCGATACCAAAGCGTCAGCGGCGTTGTCGGCGGCTCGGCGGCAAAAGCGCAGGCACTGATGAGCGCGATGAGTCCGCAGAGATGGAGTTTTTTCATCGGTTATTTGGCGTTTTGAGTATTTCGTCGTTGACCCATTCGCCGTGACTAAATTGGAAAATGTCACAGATGGCCGGGCCGTCCAGTTTGATATCCACGCGCACCCCGTCGGTCTGGCACCAACGGCCTTGCGCGTCCACCGTTCAACGTCCAAGGACGTGACGGCCGGCGGAGATCCCGTCAATCACAAGCGTCGCGTTCCTTTGTTTTGCCTTCACATTTTTTCCGTCCAAAACAATGTCGCTGCTGAGGCCAAAACGGGCGGGCAACTCAACCGATGCCGTCGCGCCCGGCGGCACTTCAATTTCGAGACTTGCCGTGTCGCTGTTCCACGACACGCTGACCGCGCCGCGCGGCGTCGGCACTTTGCCGCGAATCCATTTCAACGCGCCCGGCTGCGGCGCTATGAGAATTTTCGAGTAGCCCGGCTCCAGCGGACGCACCCCGAGGACGTAACGCGAAATGATGTTTGCAGGCGCGGAACCCCACGCATGATTCCAATCCAGATTTTGCTTGGATGACGAATCCCACGACTCCAGCGTGATCGTCGAACCCAATTCCATCATGTGCCACCAGCTATGTTCGGTTTTGGCTGACATAAGTTGGATTGCGTAGTCGTCCTTGTCCGCGCCAAACATCGCCTCGAGTAGATACTGCGCACCATAAACGCTGCACGCCATGCCGCGCGATTGCACATAATCGGCGATTTGGGCCTTGTATTGTTCCGGCACAAGTCCGAATTCCAGCGGGAACATGTTTCCATGAAGCGAAAAATGCGCACTGCCTTCGCCGTCGGTGTAGAGGCCGCGCTCGTGGTCGAAGAAGACGCGATTGAACGATTCATAAACCTGTTTCGCCTTCGACTCAAATTCGTCCGCTTCGTTTTCTTTATTCAAAGCGTGCGCCAGCAGCGCCATTTGTTGCAGCGCGTGATAATAAAATGCGTTCACAACGGTGTTGTATTCCGGCCCGACTTGGTAACGGTATTCCGGACGCCCGACTTGATCGGGGTCGTCGGGAACTTTTTTGCCGCCATTGTAACCGTCGCGATAGCCCATCGGCCAATCCACAATCGCCCCGGCGCGCAACAGACCGTCCGCGCGCGCCTTGTCTACCATCAATTTCGCGTTGAGCGCGTCCCAATTATCGCGCGCCAGTTCGATGTTGCCGGTGGCCAGATAATCTTCGGCGGCGATCATCGGCATGTGAAAGCTCCATTCGGTCGGCCACGTTGGATGCTGCAACAAATAGTCGAACGTGCAGCGCGCCACGCGCGGATCGAGATCGCAGGCATAAAACGAAAGCTGGTTGATGTAAGCGTCCGCTTCGTAGGGCGTCCGCTCGCGGTCGCCGTCAACGTAAATGCCAAAGGCCGTCGTCGTCTCCATCGTGCGCTTGCACAAATGCCAGACGGCGTTCAGCGTTTCGTCGGAACTCTCAAAACTGGACGCATGGTCATCGAACGGCGCGTGAACGTATAATTGAATGACGTTCGTTTCTTCCAACCGCGACAACGACCCGCCTTCAATTTCGGCGTAACGGAACGGCGCGATCTCGCCGACGCCCGGAATTTGTTCGGACACATTTCCCTTGGGGTGTTTCATCGGAGGAAGTTCGAGCTGGTAAACGTGCTGCTCCGGCTGCAACGTCATCGTGCCTTCGCGGTAGCTCACGAAGCCGCCCGGCTGGCGGTCAATCGCGCCGCCCGCATCCAACTTTTCACCGAGGCGCACATTCAACTCCGGCGGCGGTTCAGCGCCTGAACCATACGTTGAAATGTCAATCTTCAAGCTGCCATAGGCGTCCTCGCCAAAATCGGCAAAATAATTCGTTCCGCGCTTTTCAAAATGCACCGGCGCAACCGGCGTGATTTCCGGTTTGACACGCTCGGCCGCGACCGCGGAAAACGCGAACAACAGCAAGATTGAAGTCAGTTTCAATTTCATAATTGATTTTAGCGGCGTAGTAATTGGCCGGCCTTTGACGACAATTTACATCATTTCCAGCACCAGGAGATTCCAGTCCATAAAACCTTTGTGGCTCAACGCCATTCCGGTATCCGGGTGGTAATACTCGTTCAACGAGCCGTTGGCGGCCAGATCGGTGGACAGCAGGCGCAGCGTCTTGTCGGCCAGCTTGCCCGCCTCGTCATCGAAGCCGGAATTTTTAAGCCCCTTCCAAACAAAATAATTCACGATGATCCAGACGGGGCCGAGCCAGTTGCTGGGATCCGAACTGAAATCCATGCAATACATGGATTCCTTTGACGAAAGCGACCGGACTCCCCAATTGCCGCGAAAGCGATCATCCGCCAGGTAATTCGTCTGCACCAGCGCCTTCGCCTGATCCGGTGTGGCCAGACCGCACCAGAGAGGCAGGAAGCCGGTGAAGACCTGCACGCGCAGCGGCAAACTATGCCAGGACATATCCATGCCCGGCTTGACATTGGGAATAAGCTCCCTTCGCCGATCAATGCATTGCACATCCACGGTGTAATAAAATTCGTCGCGCGGATCCCAGCAATACTTCTGAATCTGCTCGCCCAGTGTGGTGGCCTGGGCGATGAGCCGCTGCTGGTCATCGGGGCGTTTAAGCTGGCGTGCCAGTTCCGCTGCCGCTTTCAAATCCTCATAGAAGAGGCAGTTCACCAGCAGATTCGCGGAAGAAAAGAAGGGGCGCCCAAATGTGGTCGGATCATTGTCGTTTCCGATGGCGACATCATTTCCCCACACCAGCAGGCCAATCGCGCTTTGATTACCGGAAACCCACGACGCATAAAAACGCAGGAGCTTATCGAACTGCGGAGCCAGCCAGTCCACCGACCCGAGTTCATCGGCGATCAGGAGGGCCAGTTGCCCGAAAATTGGCTTGGCTTGATTCTGCGATTTGGGCCGGTCCGGCTTCAGGCATCCGAGGGGATCGTCATTATGCACATCAATCAGCATAGCGATGCGCCCTTCGTCGGACTGGTGATCGAAGAAGTTCGTGAAGCTGCCGATGGCATGCTCGCCCACGTTTTTCCGAAGCGCGGGATCATTTGAAATGGCAGCGAAGCGGAAGAGGCCGCGCGTGGTCCAGTAGGTGTCCCAGTCCCAAAGGTTGGTGGAATATTGCTTGCCCGGAAGGCTGCAGGCAATGCTCGGATACGCGAGGGTGCCTTCGGCGGGCCGCAACAGTCGCGGCGCAGTCTTGCCAAAATAATCAAGAAGCTGGTCGCTTGCCGCTTTGCGGTCGTCCGCAGACCATGAGGAATCTGAACTCGGCTGACTGGCTGGCGCCGCCACCAAGTCAGCGCTTCGAGCGACGAGTGTAGAAGCGCCAAGCAAAGCCATTCCGGCGAGAAATTCGCGGCGCGTTTTGGACATGGGGGTCATGCTAGCACCTCAATTCGCAGGATCATATTTTCATTAGTAAGGATTATCAGTAGAAAAATCAAGGAGCTATAACACAGAACCGGCACAAAATAAAACCGTTGACAATAATTGTAAATTGCGCAAGGGGGAATTTTTTGCCAGCAGGCAATTTTAAGTTTGCGCGACACGGTCAAAATCCACCTTCCTTTGCCTGCAAACGCCAGAATCGCAGCGGGCCGGCGACGCCGTTGGTTTGGACAAATTGAAGCGGCAAAAAGCCGCCTTCACCGCTCAAGGTGGCAGGGATGGCGTTCAACGTGGTGATGACGTTCCAGTTGACCAGATTGGTGCCGGACTGGACTTGATAGCCCCAGCCGGGCTGTGTGTTCCAGATGAGCGCGGCATCCTGGTTTTGATTCGTTAAAGTCATTTGCAGCATGGGCGCGTTGTTAAAATACGCGGCCTCGTTCCATTCCAGCACGCCGATGGGCGAGGCGGTGTTGCCCGGATCGGTGTAACCCTCGCCGTCGTTGGCGTGATAAACAATGTCCAGCACGTTGTCGCGCTGCCAGCGCGCGAGGTCAATCGCCAGCTCGTAAGGCCCAAGATTGTCCGTCGCCAAATTGAACGTCGTCCAGTTCGTGCGCGCGGGGTCAACCGAGTAAGGCAGCGAACAGGCCACGGTCAGGCCGTTGCTGCCGAAATTGTCACGGTAAATCACGATGATGCGGTTTTGTTTGTCGCAAACGACGGCGGGCCGGCCGAGGTCGCCCACGGTGGCGTCCAGTTCCATGGTGCCGGTCGGGTCGTTGGTGCGGTTGGAAACCTGCCGCGTCTGCCAGACGCCGTTCGTGTCGGGGAACACAACCATATATTGGCGGCGATAATTGTGCGCACCCGAACCCGGCGCCCACCACGTCGCGATGACCGGTTTGTTGGAGGCGTCGAGGCACATGCCGGCCTGGTTGATGAGGCTGTAATTTTGCGGAATGGAAACTATCGGAATGGAAAATTCATTCGGGTCGCTGCCTCCATTGTTGGTTTCACAAATCGGCAAATCGTATTTCGTGCCGTTGTCGCGCTGCCAGGTCACGCCGCCGTTGGTGGAGATGCCATAATTCAAATCATGGTTGGATTCGTAGGCCGGAGTTTCGCGCCAGCACCAGGCCATGTAAAGATTTCCCGACGCATCCACGCAAGACCGGTTCGGGTAGGCGTTGTAATTGGTCGCGGACGACCAATAGCCTTTGATGAATGGAGCGTTGCCGTTCACGTTCGTCCAGGTCTGCGCGGCGGGCGACCAGCGGTCGAGATAAGTGTCGCCGCCGCCGGAGCCTCCGCCGGGGCCGCCCACGCGATACAAGTAAAGCAAATCGCCGTTTGGCAAATTAAAAAATTGCGGGTAGGTCACTTCCGTTTCGATGCTGCTCACGCCGGTCAATGTTCCGAGGTCGGCGGTGAAGGCAATTGTATTTGTGCCGGTCACGGGGTTGAGACTGCGCGCATAGTGCGGCGGCGTGGCGTTGTGCATTCCCCAGGAGAGGTGCATATAATTGCTGCCGTCAATCCCGAACGACACAGAGTCGTGTCCGTCCGTGATGGTGTCCGGCACAAATGCGGTGCGAAAAATCTGCCAGACGTTTGTGCCCATATTTCTTCGCGCAATCCAAATCGTGTTGTTGTAAGTGTAAGTTGAACTTGTCTGGTGCCGTCCGTAATAGGCGAGGAACTGCTGGTTGCTCACGGTCACCAATCCCATATTGCCGGAGTTGATGCCGGACGAACCGGCGTAAGCGTAGCCGCTCAAGGCGGCGTTCGTCCCGTCAAAAACCGGAGTCAACGTGACTTGCGGTGAAATGGAAAGAGTCGTCACCGTCACCGACGCAACGGCGCTGGTTACGGAACTGAAATTATTGGCGACGATAACATCGTAATTCCCCGCGTCAGAAAGCTGGGCCGAAGCATCGGTGTAAATGCTGTTGGTCGCCGCGAAAACTGCCGCGCCATTTTTTCGCCATTGATAGTTTGGCGAAAGTCCGGCAGCAGAAACGGCGATGCTGAATGATTGTCCCATGCCAACGATTTGATTTGTCGGCGATGGTTGCGCAAGAATTGAAACATTCGTGCTTGCAAAAAACATTGCCGTGGCCGCGCGCGCCACGCTGCTGATGCGCACTTCGTCTATCCTTCCGAGAAAATTCGCGGTGTCCGCGCCGGTTCCGCCACTGGGATTTCGCGCGCTGTTGCCAAGGCTGAAAATCGTCGTGGAATTATTTATGCCGGGCAGATCGGAAGTCATGTTTGTTCCGTAAATGCAATCGGCGGCGGTGCGGGTGGCATCGAGCAGCGTCCAGTAAAAAAGCAGGTTGCTCGTAGTGTTCGCGACGCCATTGTAAGTGACGGCGACGTGATACCACGCGTTGGAAACTATCGCATCCGGCCCGTTGGTCGGAATGGGCGCGCTGGCAATGGTGGTTGTCCCGTTGACGAATTCGATGCCGACAACATTTGTGTCCCGGCTAAGCCCAGGCGCGCCAAGGCCCACCGGGTCGAGGCGAAATTGAAAGACGCGGGTGCCGCCGGAATTATCGGCATCGCAATCCATGATTTGAAACGTCGCGGTATTACGTGCGGAATTGACGTAGTTGTTGGTCGGATTGAATTCGACGTGAACCAGCGCCTCGTAGGTGAACGCGCCGTCCGCGCCGGCGTAGGTGAAGGGAATGGCATTGCCAACATTGCCCGAACCGCTGGGAAAAATCACCGCGCCCGGCGTGGTCAGCGTGCCGAAGCTGATGCTGTTGGTGAAACTGACGGCGCTGTTTGAGAATGACGCGTTACCGAGCGTCGCGCCGCCGATCATGTAGGCCAGGTCCGTGCCGCCGGGCGCGGCATCCGCGCACGGCGTGCAAGTTTCATCCAGATGCCAGAGATGCAGCGTGGCGGAATCCACCGTGTAAGGCTGGATCGCCGCGCTAGCCGGATGCGGAAAAAAGAGCGACAGCGCGAACAGCAAACGCAGGCCGCACTTTTCCCAAAGGCAAAACATTCGGTTTGCCGTGCTCAAAGATGAGGCGTTGCACTTCACGGCGAAAGAAATTTTAGGTGCGTCAATTGGGATATTTGGTCACGTTGGCCAGCGGAATCGGAAACTTCCCCAAGTCGCTCTGGTAAAAATAAAAATTACGCGTTGCGCCATTCGCGCTGTAAAAATTATACATGGTCTCCGACAGGTTCCACGAAACCGAACCGTCCACGAAACCTTCGTTGCCACCCGCCGGACGATTTCCATTTTTTTTATGCGCGGGCAGACTTGGAACGGCGGCATTTGGAGACGGATCGCCCCATGCCATTGTCCCGGTGGTTGTCGTAAACTTGAGGACCAAATCCGAGACCAACATCCATTCTGGTTTGCAAGTTGTCGTCTTGATGGGACTTGCCGACGGATAGGAAATACCGTTCCAAGTCCACTGGGTCACCCCGCCGAAATATGCGTAACCCAAAGCCCAGGTCCCGCCCGAACTGCTATATGAGGGAAGCGTTGGCCGGTTGGGGCAGGTCCAAATCGTCGGCACAACTGCACCTACAGCCGTGTTATTAAGATTGGTGGAAAATCCCAACTGTATCGCTTGAGACAGAAGCACGCCACCAAATTGAAATGGATTCTGCTGTCCCCACCCCGTGTTGTAATACGCGGGTTCAAAATAGTCATCGTTATCGCCCGCATACATGATGCTGACGGCGACGATCTGTCTCAAATTACTCACGCAAAGGGCGCGCTTGCCTTTTTCCTTGGCCGCCGCCAGCGCGGGCAGAAGCAGCGCCGCCAGAATCGCGATGATGGCGATGACCACGAGCAGTTCAATCAGGGTGAAGCCGGCGTGGCACGACCTCACCATCGTCTGTTTGATCTTTTTTTTCATTTTCTATTTCAACTGTTTGCTCCACCAAATTGTCGCGGGATGCCGGAACCCAAAGCAACCGGCACCCCGCTTCAGCTCAAACGAGTCTCACAACTCGTTCAAATCCTCACGGATAAACGAGCCGGCAAAACTTCACGGGCTTCGTTGAGTTCATGTTGATGTTGGTTTTTTTGCTGGTTCAATTATTGGTGTTGCTAAGGATATAGAATTGCTGTTTCAAAGCCGGGTTCACGGCATTGAGCAGGTTGGTCGTGAAACTTCCGTTGCCGGTCAGCACGTTGGTCCAGATCGGCGTCCATGTGTTGATGGAAGCCGCCAGATTCGTGCTGGTCAGCAGATAAATTGTCCCCGCTCCGGAATTCGTCGCGGAAATGGTCAGGCTCGTCCCGGAAACCACCGGGTTGGCCGTGAATTTCAGACCCATCAGCGGAGCTGGTGCAGTTACTACGCTCAACACGCCGTTGGTAAAGCTATAAGCCAGCCCAGGGCCGGGTGAACCAATAATGCTGCTGAAGTTGCTTGCGGAAGCTCCGGGGGTGAACAACGTGAAGCTGTCGTTTAGCGCCGGCGTTCCCGAAATATTGGCCACCGTCAATATGCCACCGTAAGTCACGCTGCTCTGGCCGGTGAACAAATCGCTGGTCGCGGCGGTCTTGTTTATTTTCACCACCGTGTTGCCCGACAGGATGAGGGTGCTGGCGAGGGTGAGCGTGCCGAGGCTGTTGGTCGTCCCGGCTTCAATCGAACCTCCCGGCCCCACCGTCACCGGTCCGGTGATCGTCCCATTGCCCACCAGCAAACCGCCGACCGCCGTCACACCGCCCAAGCTGTTGAGGCTGCCCGTCAGTGAAAGAACACCATTGCTGACGGTCGTTGCACCGCTGTAAGTATTAGCCACCGACAGATTCAACACTCCGGCACCGGTTTTGATGACGCTGTTCCAGACGTTGGAAAACCCGTTGTTGCTGCCGTCTTGAATGACTGCCGGCACGGAAATATTGCCACTGCCTTGGAACGTGAACGTGCGGCCACCGCTCGTCGGCGTGGCATACGGCAATGGAGCCGTTAATGCCAGCGTGCCGGCGTCAGACTGGAATATGTAATATCCGCCACCTACCAGGAGGGTAAAATTGCCGGAAATGGTATTGTTACCAGCAATATTTTCGATGGCTTGGACGTTCGCGTTGCGCCCATCCAGGCTGATGTCCGGCGCGACCGTGATGCTGCCGGATGAACCGTTCAACGCCAGAGTGGAGCTTCCCCCGTTGTTGTCCCGTATATAGATGAAGGGCGCGCCCGTAATAGCGGGAATGTTTGCAATGGCGGTATTGTTGGCGATCACGGTAGTGCCGTCATTCGCAGTGGTGCTGTTGCCGTCTATGTTCAGAATTCCATTGAAAGGATTGGAGCCATTCAAAACCAGCGTCCCAGCCCCTGTTTTGGTCAGGCTGAAAGCGCCACTGCTGGTGCTGATGGAGTTGGAAATGATGAACGTCGCATTGGATTGCACGTTGATGACTGAACTGGCGGTCAATTGAATCCCAATATTTCCATCGTTCAGAGCGACGTTGGTTGTAGTTCCCAATGTTCCGCCATTGAGAGTGACATCGCTTGCGCTGAATGATGCAGGCACCGGGCCCAGGGATAATGGACCGGTGATATAGAGAGCGCCGCCATTGATGGTGGTAAATCCGGTGTAGCTGTTGTTAGGAGCCACCGTCCAAGTGCCACCATTGTCCGTCAGGCTGCCTGAACCCAGCGACAGCGGCCCGGCAATATTGCCAGCGCCACTTCCGGCGAAGGTCAGGTTGGCGTTGGCACTTGCTCCGTTGAGACCGGAGGCGTTGGTGAGATTCAACGTGGCACCACTGTCCACAGACAGCGTGGTGTCGCCGGTCAAGGTGACGGCACCCTCGAAACTCGCCACGCCTGCGCGGCCCTTGCGTAACGCGCCGTTGCCGTCGCCATTTCCAATGAGCGAGAGCGGCCTGGTGCCGAGGTCTGCATTGACGGTGACGTAAAGCTGCGCGCCGCCGGCGACGGTAATGCCGCCGTTGGTCGCACCGAGGCCGGCGGCATTGGTCAGATAGGTGATACCGGAATTGATGAAGGTCGCGCCGGTGTAGTAATTCGAGCCGGACGCGGTGATATTGCCGCCGGCCATGGTGACTGTGCCGCTGCCGTAAATCGGCGACGGCAAAACCACCGCGTCACTACGATCCATCACGAGACTGCCGTTGTTCGTGATGGAACTACTGCCAAGCGAACCGCTCGCGTTACCGTTGCCGACCTGCACTGCGCCGCTGTTGATGATCGTTGGGCCGGCGTAGCTGTTGGCCGTTTCGAGAATCAGCGTGCCGCTGCCGCTCTTGTTCAAGCTGGTCACGCCGGCAATACCGCCGCTGCCGGAGAAGTCATACGTCTGCGTGGCGTTCACCACCAGCGAGCCGGGTGAGTTGACGGTGGTCAGATTGATGACCGGCGAATCGGAACCCAAATCATTAAAGGTGGTGTTGTCGCCGTTATAAAAATAGTCGCGGCTGAGGCTGCCGCTGTTGGTCCAATTCTGATAAACACCGGCGTTGTCCCAGGCGTTGTCGGAACCGTTGCCGAGCCAGACGAGGTTGGCGGGCACGCCGGACACGACGAGTTCAACGGCTTTGTGAACCGTGTCATTGCTCAAAATCAGCGAATAGCGGGCATTGATGGGCAGCGTGATCGAGGCCAGCGTGCCTGAAATCGTCCCGTATTGGATGAGCGTGTAAGTGCCGGTGGCCGGCGAGCCGTTGAGGAAATTGAGCGCGAGCGTCGTGGAACCGGCGACGTTCAGATTGCCGCCGACCACGATCAAATCGTTGGTGCCGCCGCCGATGGCCGTGTTGTGGGCGAGGTCGAAGCTCAAGGTGCCGCCGGACGACAAGGCCAGGTTGGTGGTGACGGTCAGCGTGCCGGCCGTGAAATTACCGCCGGGAAAAATCAGGCCGCCGGAGGCCGTGTCCACGGAACCGTTCACCGTGCCATTGCCGGCGAGACACTGGCCGGAGTTCAGCGCCAGCGGGCCGCCCAACGCGCCCGCATCCAGCATCGCTCCGGCGCTGATGTTGAGATTTGTGCTGGCGAGCGTCGTGCCGCTGGCCAAAAAAACTGTGCCGGTCTGGATGAGCGTGCTGACGGCATAGCTGTTCGCGCCGTTGAGCGTCAGGATGCCGGTGCCTTGCTTGGTCAGTGAAGTCGTCGCCGTGATCGCCGCGCTGATGGTTGTGTTGCTGGCACCGAGCACGGTCGTCAATCCGCCGCCGCCGCTGCTGGTGATGCCATTCACGGTCAGGTTGGCGTTGGAGGCGTTGAGCGTCAACGTGCCGCCGGTGTTGAGGAGGTTCATTGGGCCTACAGACAGGGAATAGCCGTTGCCACCGGTGATGTTGAAGGTGGAATTGAATACATTAAAACCGGCCAGCGCAAAGGTGACGGTGTTATTGGCACCCGCTCCGGTGACTTGATTCACGTCCCAGGAGTTGGTGCCGTTGCCGAGGCCGCCCAAATTGTTTCCGCCGTTGAACGTCACGCTGCTGTCGGAGCGAAATTGGATCGTGGAGCCGACGCTGAAAGAGTTTGTCGCTGCTGAAATGGTTCCCAGAGCATAGCTGACACCGCTGACGATGTTGCTGGAATTGGCTTGAAGCTGCAACGTCGCGCCGCTGCTGACGGTGGTGGTGTTTGTGACGCTGGCCTCATTACCTGCCAAGATGAGTGTGCCAGCACTCACGGTGGTTGTGCCGGTGTAGGTATTGGTTCCAATCAAGGTCAGTTTAGCTGGTCCCTGTTTGGTAAAAGCATCCAGGATGCTGATGACTCCGGAAATAACCTGGTCCGTGACATTGCTGACTACAAGGGGAGTTGTGTGTGTGTGGCTTGTCGTCAATATCTGGCCTGTGAAGGCGCTCAAATCGCCAGCCAGGGTGACCGTGTTGCCGTTAGCGCCGGCGCTGGGTGAGCCTAAATCAATCGCACCCGAACCGCTGATGCTTGCCGTGACGAGGATGCGGCCGTTGCCATTTGAGAATATGCACCCGTTGGTCATATTCTGGGAAGGATCGCTTTGAATCGTCAGCCCGCCTGCCAAAACGAAGGTTGATCCGGCTTGGCCGCCTTGTTGGAGGAAGGCCAAATTGGTGGCTATTAAGTTCGCAATAATGATTGTCGAGGTTGGAGCGGCAAAGTCAAAACGCCCGCCGCCCGCCGTCGTGGTCCCAGGGCCGGTCAACGTCAACGAATCGCCCGCGAAAGTATAGGTGCCGGCGGTGATCGGGGTCCTCAAAGTATAAGCAGAGGTGGTGTCGTAAGTGTTCCCTGCGGTCGGAGCCGCGCCACCAGTCCAGTGAGTTCCGGCGTTAAATGACGATTGACCGCTGGAATCGGAGCCATTCATCAGAATGTTGTCTGCATGGGCAAACGTGGGGATGAAAGCGCCCGCCATCAGGAAAAGGGACAGTTTTATTATTTTCATGAACAAGATTTTTCAATTGTGATTATCTTAAATCTTGCTCAATTTGCGGATGGCAAGCAGGCCGATGCCCAGAGCGCCCAAGGCCAATGTGCTGGGCTCCGGCACCGCCACCACGGAAAGAATTCCAGTTGATTGAGCGAACTGGTAATCTCCATCGCTGGAAGTCCAAACACCCGCGTTGTCGGTAAAGCCGCCGATGGCAAAGGTGCCGCCGTAGGTCACGGTAGCGTTTGCTGGATTGATGATGTTCCAGGTGATGCCTGAAACGAGATCCTCCGCCCCTAAAGTGAAGTCAAAAGTGCCGTTCAGATTGAACTGTTTGGCCCTTTGGGCGATGCTACCGGCGGACATGTAAGTTGTCCCGCTGGCTCCAATATCAAACGTAAAAGTGCCCGATGATGCCAAGGTTACGCGTGGGGCGACGCCGTTCCCTGTTTTCGTAAGGGTTAGCTGACCCGCCGTCCCAAATAATACCTGGCCGTCAAAGGTTACTTCATAGTCGCTGCTCCCGCTCGTGGAAGTGTTGATTACATTGAGGGTTCCATTGATGGACGTCGCGGTCGAGGCGAACTCCAAAGGGCCATTAACGGTATTTAACGAGCCGCCGTTCGCGGTCACCCCAAAAGAGTTTCCGCTAAACTTTGCCGTTCCGACAGTATTGTCGGAGTTATTAAGGGTGCCGCCGTCGAGGGCAAAATTATTGATGGTGAAGTTTGCACCTACCGTGGAACTCTTGGTATTGAGGGCTCCGCCAGTCCCAATGGTCAGCGAATTGCCTGCAAACGTGAAATCCCCAGTGGTAGCCGGAGTGCGGAGCGTCGCACCTGAACCGACGGAATAATCATTTCCGGCACTTGGAGCAAAGGTATCGGACCAATTCAAGCCGCTATTAAACGATGAAGCGCCAGTGGCATCACCTGGGGCGTTGAGCGTAACCGTGGCGGCAGGGGAGACCGCAGTGGATCCGACGAAAGCAGCAAGTGCGATCGCCAGGCGCGCATAGCTACCAAGGCAAAAGAAAGGGCTTGGGACAGAAGCTTTTGGATTCATAGTAGGAACTTGGTGTTTGGGGGTTTTGATGTGGTTCAGGACTATTATATTAGTTACCGCAACTTTCGAGTGTCAGTTCATTGCACGAGGAACACCTTGCGCCAGTGGCAGGGACTGACAGAAAATGTGTCTCAAGTGAAACAGGATCACTGACAATTCAGGATTCATTTTAGTGCTTCAATAGTAAAAGCGTTATTTGCCTTCTGTTTCCCTCAAATTATTTTTGACCCAAGATGAAAGATTTAGAATATCTAACGCCAACCCATTGTAACTGACCGGATAATTAAAAAATGCTGCAACGGGTAAAACGGCTGCGGCTGCACAAATTGGGAATTATCCCTCCTGACGACCATTTAATTTTTGTTCTATTGTCCGTGACGTGACTTCACTTTGTCGAAGGCATACCACGTTCCCCAGGAACGTTTGAACTTGCGATATCGCTGCGTCATATCCTGCACTTTCATTTTGTAAGGATATGAGGACTGATTTTCTCCCGCATCCGTGCAGTGGGCGTGTCCGCGACATGCCCGTGCCGGATAGTGAGCGGGAGCTAAAACCGTTGAAGATTTCGTTGAAGGTTTCGCCCAAGACTCCAATAAAACCCTGTATTTACAGGCATTTTATATGGAGGCGAGGGTCGGAATCGCCCCTTTGCATTCGGGCGGTGACACGCCCTGCACAGGCCAGCAAAGACCACCAATACGGATTGCGACACTAATTGCGACAGTATCGGCGATTGAATTGAAACCTGCTACTGACGCGGCGTTGGTGCATTTCGACCAATAGAATCAATGGATTTCTCGATTTAATTGAAACGCGAAGATACCCCCTGAAAACAGCGAAAGTGAATTCCTAAGTCTGGCGTGTCTGCCATTCCACCACGCGCGCGCGGCCATTAACTTGCGCCGCACGACGGCAAATCTCAAGCCCGGTTTTGGCCGGCGGTTTCGCTACCGCACGGCGTTCCTTCAGCCCGCGATTGCAGCAACCGGACAGTTCGTTTAACCTCGCGTCATGCGATTCCGGTTTCGATTTGCGTTTTGCGCACTGGCCGTCCTGCTCGGTGCCGTGCTGGGCGGCTGCGCTCCGGGCCAGAGTCAAACGGACGAGGAAAAGGAGCCGCATTTTGTCCTCGGCCAGAGCCGCGTCAACGCGATGGATTATACGGGCGCGATCGAGGCATTTGAGGAATCGCTCGAAGCAAACCCACAGTCGGGGACGGCGCATTTTGAACTCGGCTGGCTTTACGAGGAAAAGGCCCCCGATCCCGCCGCGGCGATTTATCACTACGAGCGGTATTTGAAACTGAACCCGAATGCCGGTAACGCG